>APMI01006857.1_pt1 | contig 10500 bp, 8 predicted proteins | sample 667938 | NCBI WGS metagenome assembly APMI01 (sample SAMN01084076, study PRJNA167559) | wastewater metagenome | biome: Wastewater | place: Denmark: Ejby Moelle, Odense | collected 2011-11-28
TAACCACTGAAAGATACAGGATTATTCGTATGGTTTAAATGAACGACTGGCGATGCACCAGGTGATCTTTCATTAATGGTGCTGCTTAAAAAGCAACCATAAAAAACCGCAGCCACACTATGCCGGTACCCTGTTTTTGTTTTAGTAAGTTCTTTTACCTTCATCCCTTTTTAATCCGGCTATTGTTTGTTATCCCTGCAAACAGAATTGCAATAAATACCGGATAGTATTTTCTTACAGCACCGGCCCCATGCTGTTCCGGAGCGTTCTGACCAGCTTATTTTGCGCCGGCAGATTCAATGATTTGCACAACCAGGCCTGCAGGCCCAGGTTACAATACGACATTTTTTTTCACCCTGTTTATGAACCCCGGATCAAAGCGGGATAGGAGGCCCATAAAGGATGCCACTTGTAAACGAGGTTTTACCTGATCAGCAACACGGTGCCTTTTGCAAATTTTTTGATATTGTCAGCATCCTTAAAGCTGATCATCCAAACATAAGTGCCGGCATTTTGAGGAGTTCCCCTGTATGAACCATCCCAACCGGTATAGATGTTATTGGATTCAAAGATCACTTCGCCGAAACGATTGTAGATTATAAAACTAAACTCTTTAACGGCAAACACATTTTTCACCCTGAATAGATCATTGATGCCATTGTTATCCGGCGTAAACGCTGCAGGCATGTACAGTTCACAGGTACCCGGTGTTACATTTACAGGGCTTGTGGTGATGCCGCATTCGTTGGTTGCAGTAAGCAGGTAAGTACCCGGCTCTTTCACCAGGAGTGAACTATTACTGCTTCCATCCTGCCATACATAATGATCGCCTGCAGCGGCAACTGCTTTTAATAACAGCTCCTGTCCCCTGCAGATGGCAGTATCCGTAACCAAACTGACGAGGGGTTTCGACTTGTAAGTAATATTGACAGAATCCCCTGCCATACAGCCGTTAATGTTAACCACTACACTGTAAAGCCCGGTTGCTGTAACAAGGTAAGAGGCGTTATTGCTTCCATCCTGCCACCGGTAGGTTGCGTTATTATTAAAAGCATTTAACTGTTTGGTGAAGCCGTTACACAAAACGCTGTCCTGCCCAAGATACACAGCCGGTGAAGGTTTATAAGAAACCCTGATGGTATCGGTATTTGAGCATCCCTGCTGCGTAACAGTTAGCCAGTATTGACCGGAGTCCTGGATTACCCGGGTATGCAACATGCTCCCGTTATTCCATAAATAAGTGGCAGCGGTTAAATTAACATTCCAGGAAAGCTGCTGTCCCTGGCACAGCGTGGTATCATTTCCCAGGCTGAAAACCGGTAAGGGGTATACCTGCAGTATTTTCAATGTATCATTTGATGAGCACCCGTTGGCAGCAGTTGCCTTAACAAAATAAGTTCCAATGTTGTTTACGGTAATTGTTCCTGAAACATCGCCGGTACTCCAGTTATAGTGAGTGAAATTATTGCCGGCATCAAGCAGTAAGGACTGCCCTGTACAGAGCGAAGTGTCGTTCCCCAACCAAACGGGTGCCGAATGTAATACAGTCACATGAATTGTATCTTTCACAAAACACCCGGGCATTTTTTCTGCGGTGGCAATATACAGGGTATCCATAAGCGGGTTAACCATTACAGTACTGTCATTCACTTTTTTTAAATTGTACTGCAATGGCCACTGGTAATTGTAAAACCCTGGCGTAGCCTTCAGCAGCAGGCTATCAGTATTACATTTGATTGTATCATTACCGATGCTAAAATAAAAACCTGCAGGGTTGATATCAATGCTGTCGCTGTATATGTTGCCGCAGTAATCTTTTACCTTGATATGATATCTGCCTGGTTGGGTTACGGTAAAAATTGAATCGGTTGATCCATCCTGCCACTCATACTGCTGAAAATGGTTACCCGCTGACAGCTTTAGCGTATTGCCGGCACAGATGATACTGTCAGCAGGCAGGCCCAAAAAGGCCGATAGATTTACATGAACCGTTACACTGTCGCTGTACTCATTGCAGGGATCATTTATCCTCGTTATTATTTTATAATTGCCGTTACTGGTAAACTTTACCGATATCGTACTATCGTTCAGCAAGGTGAAATCTGCAGCGGGAGAAACAGACCAGTTAACAGGATTTTGACAGCCGGCACTTCTTCTGCCGGTAAACCGCACCATGTTACTGCAAACGGCAGTATCGCCGATCAATTTCACTGCATTACAAACGCTGGTATAGTTACAGCCGTAAGTATCCAGCGGATAATTATTAAAGCTGGCAGTGCCTGATCCAATAGTACCCGTCTTGTTGCTCAATTGAAGTGTGGACGCAGGAGTTACTGATGAGGAGTAATAATTATCCGTTGCAAAACTGGTGGTTACATCCATCCTGCAATTACCCCCGGAATTGCCATTATAATCTGTTTTGTATATCGTAAAAGTTGACCTTGCCCCAACTCCTACAGCGTTGTAATCCATATCGGCAGCAAAAAAAAGTGCTTCCGTGTTCTGTTTTATATCATGTGGATAGCCTGCCAGGTAAGCCTTGAACCATTTTACAGAATCCTGTTGATCAATCCTGAATATGGTTGCACTTAAGCCCGGACCAATAATTCCCAGCAAGCTGTTGTCATTTTGGGGAGCAAGTGTAAAGGAGGCACCCCAGAAATCAGTATAACCGGCAATTCGCCTGATAGCAGTTAAATGAAAAGAAGAATCAACCCTGATATAACAATACTGGCCAAAGGAATCTGCCTGGTTCAATAAACCGGCTGTTAAAAAATATTGCCCGTTGCCTTTATACAAACGGTTGATGCTGCCCAGGTTTGGAAAACTGAAATAACCAGCCCTGCTTAAACTGCCATCAGCAGAATCCACTGCCGCTACAAAACAGAACGGGGCTGAGTAGTAGTCTTCCTGACAAACACCTGCCAATACGATCTTCCTTCCATCAATGATCATATTGGTAAAGTTGATATTGTTGTTATACCGGATGTTTTTGCACCACTTAACAGTGGTCATATCTTTATCAAACCTGAAAAGATAACCGCCATATCTCCCGGTACCATCCTCGTACAATACCATCTTATCTCCATTGTCTAATATCGCTATATCCTTCAACGATTCTGAATAGGTAATGTCATAACCATTGTCCATCTCAAAAGTCATCTTCTTCTGGTACACCACGTTTCCGGCCGTGTCGATCTTGGTGATATTATTGTTAAACGCACATATCACTGCACCATCGTAGTCTGCTACTGCATTCATGGTTTTTCCTCCGTAGGAAACCAGGTACCTGCCCCATGCCACCTCTCCGTTCTTATAAAGCCTTGCTACCATACGGGGATTGTACATGATCATACTGCTGTCGGCCAGAATGGTCAGCCGGTCATCCTGCGATCCGCCTGTATTAAAGCCACCGCCTGTGTAGCTCCTGAAAAAAAAGTTTACAGAACAATCCTGTGAATATCCTTTAGTGAAGAGTAAAGGGATAATAAAAAAAATGAGCAGGGAGTTTTTTATAAATATTCTCATGCTGTGCAGTTAACCCAAAATAACATAGCAAAGATACTTCAATCAATCATCGGTTTGAGTTTAAAATGGCCGGGAACCAGTAATGGAAAACTTATTTGAAGTTCAGGGGCCTTTTTTAAAGTGTGTACGAACGGCTGGTATTATTGCGGTAAGCTATTGAATGCCTTTGCTGCTGAAACACCAGGACAAGCTTATTCGATCGGACATAATAAACCCGCCATACCGGGTTAGCATTAGTACGGCTTGGCACGACTTATCTCAGGATTTTTTTCTTACCAGGATGACGCAGGTATTTAATAACCTGCCTTTTACACCGGGGTATTGCCACAGCATTTTTAAAATACCGGGTTGAATTTAAAGATGACCGCTACCTGGTTGCTATTTTATGATTTCAACTTCTGCCGGAACCATGAATAAGATCACGCAGCCAGTTGCTGTTTTTACCGAATGTTTAAAGTTCGGTGGCGTATAGAGATAATCCCCTTTAGAAAGTTTGGCCTCGTTAAAGTAAACTTCTCCTTCCAACACAAAGGCTTCTTCCCCACCGGGATGGTTGTGGTAAGGGTAAGATGCACCTGCATCAAATTTCAGCAGAAAACTTGGTGGACGCTTTTGCTGGTCATCATAACGAAGCATCTTTGAATAAATGCCCCGGGTGTCAACGCCTTCTTCCGTCAAGGGCTTCCACCCGCCCTGCTCTGTGTGTACGATGTATTTGTTGATATCAGTTTCCATTTTGTTTTTTTTATTAAAATTACCACTTACGGATAAATGTATGCAACTCTTTGTAGAGTTTTATCCGTGCATAGGTATGAATTTTAAACGGACCAGTGCAAACGAATTGTTATGTGCCGCCTTGCCTGTTTAAGCGTTACATATTATTGTACAACTATTATTTTCTTTACAGTTGTGTTTCCATCTTTAGTGGTCAGCCTTATTAAATACACTCCCGGCAACCAGTTACTGGTGTTAAAAATTGTGCTCCCCCCGTCACATATTTGTTGCTTTACCAATGCACCTTTACTATCGCAAATGATTGTTTGCACAGCATTAACATTAGGCGGAATAAAAAGTGTGAATGAATTGCTGGTTGGGTTCGGGCTAATGCTCACAGAGAATGCTTCGCCTGCCAGTTGCAAATAAACAATATTGCTGCAGGTAAAATTTCCATCAAAATCAACCTGCTTTAACCGATACCAGGCTTTGCCCTGTTGAATTAAATGGAAGTCGGTAAAGCCGTAGCTATGCGGTAAGCTATTGGTGCCATTACCGTTTACTGTACCAATGGTGATAAAATGCAGTCCATCGGCACTTCGCTGAACTTCAAAATATTTATTGTTCAACGCTGTTTCGGTTGTCCAGCTTAACTGCGCATTTTTGTTAACCAGCATTCCGGTAAAACCGGTTAGTACAACCGGCACCGTTGAAGCAGGTTCTTTGGCAAATTTTACCACAAAGAAATCATGCCCTGTGCAATTTGGACAGCCTGAATTCCAGTGAAATCCTGTGTTATTGATGTCGACATTGCTGGCATTGATATTAGATACTACTGCACCAGCCATGATGTAACCGCTGTCTGCCGTTTGCTGCATGGAGCCGGTTAAGTCGACATTATTACCTCCCATTGTTTTTTGCCACCCAATGTTGCCAAGGCTGTCAATTTTTATCATCCATATATTGGTATGGTCCTGGGCGCCAAAAGTGTCGATGAGTGCAGGGTTTACATTTTGCACATCGCCATCCCAGGAGTCGGTAGTGGCTGCAATGATGTAGCCCCCATCAAACGTTGGTTGTATGGTATTGCCGTTATCTCTTCTTCGGCCGCCATAACTTTTAGCCCATTGTAAATTGCCCAGGCTATCTGTTCTTACCAACCACACATCTGTTAAACCATGATTGTCGTGGATGGTAGTATCAGCAACATCGGCATAGCCAACAGCAATGTAACCACCATCCCTGGTTTGAAGCACGCTTTTTGCAAAATGACCGCTACCGTCCATACTTCCATAGAATTTTTGCCATTGCAATAAACCAGTGCTGTCAATCTTTCTAAGACTGTAAAAATAGCCTCCTACCGTTCCCGCAACTATATACCCACCGTCGTTAGTTTGCTGTATGTCGTTATCATAATTACCGTTACTCTGCCATTGTATGGTTCCGGCAGGCGATAACTTTACTATGCTCCCACTGGCAAAAGCGCCGGAGGTACCATAGTAATCATACCCCGCTACAATATATCCACTGTCCCGGGTTTGTATGACGCTGTTCGCTTCAGAAAAATCAAACCCAGTGCCCTGCATTGTTTTTTGCCATTGCAAAGCGCCTGTTTTGCTTATTTTCAATATCCAGTAAGCACCCCAATAAGGATTGTTGGGAACAGGCTCAAAACCAGTTACATCTCCATCGGTAGAAGTGGTGCTGCCGCAAATGATATAACCGCTGTCAACGGTTTGTTGTATGCTGTTACAATGTTCTACTCCACCACCGCCATAGCATTTTTTCCATTGTATAGCGCCTGTTGCCGATAGTTTTACAATCCAGATATCCGGGTTGCCACTACTGTGGTCATCGGTCACGTCCCCATCGTTATAGCTGGCGATTCCTGCCACAATATAACCACCATCAAAAGTTGGCCGAACAGCCTGGGCTGCTTCTTCACCAATGCCGCCATAGCATTTTTTCCATTGAACAGCCGGTGGTTGCGCCTTTGGTAAATTAAAGATCAGCAAAGCAAAAACACATACCATCAGTTTTTTATAAATCGGACTTGTTTGCATGGCGGTTTTTTTATCTTGTATTTTCTGGAACGATTGTGATCGGGTGGAACATAACCTCCGGGGCTGGTGCAGTTGGGAAATTAATCAACTGTTTGCCCGGAACTGAAACTAAATTTATAACAAAAAGCCGAAGTTTAGAGATATTGCCCGGCAGCATTCCGGCTGCCGGAACAAAAACACAGGTATGCACTGCTCATGGCTGTTTCACCGCAATGCTCCTGTTGAATATCAACCTGCTGTTGTAATCAGTTCGATGCCTGGTGCCATCTTTTATTTGCCGGTCATTTTTTTAAATTTATCTATATCCAAATAGATGATTCCCCAATTATGTCCATCTAAATCTTCGATATTTCTTAGTTGCATAAAACCTTCGTCTATTGTTGGTGTTGGCGCTGTTCCACCTGCCGCCAGCCCGTTCTCAATCATTTCATTAAGCTTTTCGATGCTTTCTACCGGAAGTGTAAACGTAGCAATTGTATTTTCTTTAGGGTCGGCCAGGTTCTTTTTGTTCCCGGACCTGAACATTTCAGCTGTTTGTAACATCACGTAGATCTGGTCGCTCCAAACCATGCATTTCTGGTCATCAAAAGTGAACAGCGGGTTTACGGTAAATCCTATCTTTCTGTAAAACTGCATGGATGCTTCCACATCGCTCACTGGTAAATTGATGAAGATCTGCTTCATGGTTTTTATTTCAAAATTAATTTTCGCCTGATTAAATCGGGCTGCTCCATCCGTCAATTTCGAGGGGCATTTATGACAGCCTGCTGGTTAATCAATCATTCCGGTAAAAACCAGGTCATCGTTTTGCAATGACCAGGAAAACCAGCCCGGTAAAATCGTAAAAAAGTACAATAGACAATTGTTTTCGGCAAGCATTTCGGCAGGCCCTGGCTGAACATGAGCGATGCAAAACACTCATTACCTGAACGTCAGGCACCATTACTCAATTTTTTTTTGTGCGACAGCTTAGCCGTTGAACAACTTATGCCGGCGCATCTCCTTCCCTCTCCTGCTTTGTATTGCATGGTAAACCGAAGGAACATCATGTGTCCAACTTCGCAATAAAAATATGATCAGTATAATCTCGAACCGGGTTGCCAGGCCAACCCAAAAACACAAAGTGAAAAGAAGATTTGAATTGCATTGTACAGTTACCTGCAGCAGTGCAGCCACCAGCAGCAGCGTCCAGCATTTTGCACCGATCGTATGAGTTGCAACTTCTTTTTTAAACTTGAAAAAGCACAGCAGGTAAGTGAATGCCTCCGCTCCTGAAAGAATTGCCAGCTTCGCAAGATTGTCTTTAAAAAAACCAGGACATTGGATGCAGGTTGCAACAGCAAATGAAATAAAGAAAACCTGGTCAACCGTTGAGTCAAGTCGTCTGAGTTTTGTGGTAGATATTTGCAGTTTTCTTGCGATTATCCCGTCGAACACATCGGTTAGCAGACCTGCAACCAAAATACATACAGCTATTGTTTGATAATGTCCAATTCCTGCCAGGCTTAGCGGAACTAAGATGAGCCCCAACACCAGCCTGGTTAAAATAAGTACTGAAGGAATGGAATGTTTCATGAATTTATCGCTCTACGACCAGGTATACAGCTGACGGGATATTCATCGCTTATCAAGCCCGGAACCTGTGCCCAACAAAGTTATAAAAGTACAAGTGGTCAATAAACTGAAAAGCAGCATTCCGACCTGCCGACCTGAAGATTGGTTCTGCAAACTGCTCATTGATTCAACTCCAGGCCCTGTTAGACTCAACGATTTGCGGCCGGTTTTACTTCCGGCTGCCCAGCCTTCGTAAATACTCATGTGGCTGCTGTTTATGATGGTCTCACCGGCTCACGACTTTCATCTAACTCTATATCAGGAAAATATTCTCTTCGTAAAAATATTCCCTTATTAAAATACATTACATTCATACTAACCCCGCTTACCTGTACACTTCCCGGCCTGAATTCAGAAAAAGCTGTAAAGATTTTTAAATGGCCGGTATACAATTGCCCGTTTATATACAGTGGCTTTGTAGTAAGGTCTTTTAAAAAAGTAATTGTCTTCTGTTGGTCTTTATTAACTTGACCCCTTCTACCCATAAGGCTAAATGACGGCACATTCATTATTATCCTGTATAGCAAAGTATCTCTTTCCAACATGGGCGAAGCATTTACACTCATTTTAATGCTGTTACTGCCAGGTGAAATGGATTGCACATTCATCACATAAACCGGTTTCACAGGCAAAGTAACAGTATCAATTGTATTGTTGGTATGTTGGTATATAGTAGTGAATCTTTTATCAACCATTTTATACAATATCCCCAATGGTTGCAGCATGGGCAAAGTAGTAGCCGTGAGACCTCTCCTGGCTAATGCAGCTATAGAATCAAACCTTTTAGTATCGTTGGCTGTCCCATTTTTGATATAATAAGCATCATATAGAAACCTGAAAGGAATTTTATAGCTCCCGGGAATAAGTTGCAGGGTATCCATCCAGTTGCTGAATCCGGTGCCTTCTTCCATGATGTCTTCGAATTCAATAAAAACGGTATCCCTGTTGTAAATAAACTGTATCAGTTGGTGGGGTGTTTTTATTTCTTTGATGATATTGAGATAAGGACGTACATATAAACCTCCCCTGTTAACGGTAGCATGTTTTGGAAAACTGCTGTTTTCCGCTGTTTTATCGTATTCTTTTACCGACAAACCTTCTTTGCCTGATAAAATGAACTTACGTATCAGCAGTACGGAATCATGGCTACTGATAAGGTTTCCATTTTTGTCAATAAGAGTTTGGATAATAACTCCGCCACCACCACCCGGTTGTCCCCAAACATTGCAGTTCGTTAAAATAATAGTGAAATAAATAGTTAGTAATACTTTCATGCATCTTTTATTACCGGATGCCTGAAATCATAAAATTACATAGGTATGAGCTAAATTCTGCTGATAGCAGGGAACGAACAGCTATAGAGGCTGACGGGAATATTGATAGCCCGTTAAACCCGGAACGTCTGCCCGGTAAGGTTATAAAATTGAAGTTACCGACAACTGCTCAACAGTTATTCGTCCAACCCGAACTGAAGATTGGCGATTTTAATTATGGTTAATTTTTTAAATTTCCATTAAAGTGTCCCTTTTGCAATGCAGAATAATTCATCTTCATTTTCATGGATATGCCAGGGTACTTCCTGCCTTTTATCTTTCGATTTTAATATATTGGTCATTTACTTAGCCTGTGATCTCTGGTGAGGAATATTACTCAAGACTTAAACCGCATTTTTTACATTCATTTTTTAAACAGTTTGCTTTTTACAATTTTACCCTCTCTTCTTGCCCGGTAATACAATATGATTCCAATAAGCAACAAAAAAGATGCAGTAAAAATTGAACCTTCAATTCCAGCTGCACCACCTGTTAATAGTTCAGGACCATTGAATTTTGACTGAATGATACTGCCCATATCATTTAGCCCGGTGAGATTTGAGCCATAAAAAGGCTGAGAAAAATTCCAACCTAAATGAAAGAAAAATGGTAGCCAGATTCTTTTAGTATAGATAAACATCATTCCCATAGTAAACCCCCAAATCAAATAATAAAAAAGACTAAACAGGTTGGAATTTGGATTATAAATGTGTTGAAGTTCTACCACCATTGCAATGACAAGGGTTAAATTAGTTCCTAACCAGTTTTCACACACACGAACTATTAACCCTCTATGAAACAGGTCTTCAATTATGGCCGCAAGCATTAAGACCGTGAAAAATTTTATTGAGTAATGAGCTGTTGAGATACTAATTGCCTGGTAATACCCTGATATGTATAAAATGAAAATAGATAATGAAATTGTAAAAAAACCAAAGAAAAATCCTCCAAACATTTCTTTGAGTAAATATTTTATGGACAGTTCTGTAATTTTTCTTTTATCATATAAACGGAATAGGTAGTAATAAGCGGCTAATAAAACAATAAAAGAAACACAATGAATAATTGGATTGGCGATACTTTTATCTTGAACAATGCTATAAAAAAATGGTTTTAATACAAAGTTTTGAATTAATACAAATACGGAAAAACAGACAACAATTCCAATGATAATTTTGGTTATTGGAAAATGCAGCACTCTTTTAATTGATACATTCATTCTTTATTTTTTTAAAAGATTTTTGCAAAGAAAACTCCTTACTACCTTT
>APMI01010139.1_pt1 | contig 10500 bp, 12 predicted proteins | sample 667938 | NCBI WGS metagenome assembly APMI01 (sample SAMN01084076, study PRJNA167559) | wastewater metagenome | biome: Wastewater | place: Denmark: Ejby Moelle, Odense | collected 2011-11-28
GGCCAGGCATGACTGACTATACACTGACATAATCAGTGTTGCCAAGATGAGCAGGTTTGCCCTCATGGAATTATTAAGAATTTCAATTATTATAATTATATGCATAATCAATTACAAACTGAATAGAAAATTATATGACAAATATTTAATAAAGAAAGACTTTGATTTACAGATCGAGTGAAAACAGTGTTGCTACTTTTTACTAATTGAAGCATTTTCAGGATGATATTTGCTCTGGTATTAATAATTTGATTAATCTTACATCTATAATAAACACTCAGACAAACGTCCGGATTGCTAGCCTGCCCTGAATGGAACAGCGATCATCTACTGATGAAAAGTGGGTCACCTATGTGTTCATCGTGTTTGTCTACACACTCGCAGTGGTCAGCGACTGGCTCTCAGCCATTATCTTCCTCCTACTTCTCATTCAACTAGCAGGGTTGCTCCCTAGGCACTGGATGTTCGTATTGGTATAATTTGTTCTTATCGGCGACCTTCTAATCAAATGTCCCTATTTTGATATCAATATTGAAAAGTTGAAGTTAGATCCAAAATGTGTATAGATGATATTCGCATGGGAGGCCAAACCTATTCTGTTCGTGTACTTAGCCCTACACATATACAACCTGTATCTTACGATATACTACTTTTTAAACCGCAATAAGCAAATAACACTAAAATCGTGGGGGCCACTCATGACGCAGGTGATGGTCTACGTGCTGCCTATCCTGATGTACGGTTTAAGTTTAATTACTGCATTCTGGCCGATTAGAGTAGCATGGGCTATGCTCGCCTGTCTGCAAGTGCTTGACGCATTTCCCCTCATCAGTCATTTCCTCACTTGTGTCCTAATTACTTGCTACTACTTTCTGCTGGAAGTATCTCCGCAGTACATGATTTAGATCAATAATAAAATAATTCCGCAGCAAAATGTATAGCATATTGTGATGGTGGTGTTTGTGATTGTGTTACTGTTCTTGAATGTGTACAGCAATCCTCACCCAGACTATAAGCAAGACCCTCGCAAATCCCTGTCCAACAGTTCGAGACGTAAGGACTTTCGCAGACAGGTGCAATAATAATAATCAAAACAGAAACTAAAGAGCATCATTGTGATTGCTTGTACTATAGCTTTATGCTTGATAACAACATCACCGGGAAATATTTTTATATTATTTGGCATTTACTTCAACCTACCCGAATTCAAGGCCAAACGTTTCTTCTTCTTTATTGGGTTCGGAATTGTAAGTTCTGTTATACTACAACCAGGTTAATTCTTCTACTTCGTATATCTTTATGTCGTGGTACTAATCGTTGGACAGAGCATAACAGCAAGCGAACTAATAAACTACTAGGTGCACAGTTACTCTTTTTTGCTAGACTTCTACCGGCTATACATAATGTTGAGTCATGTGTCCTTCTTGAATTGGCTGATTGCAATATCCCGCAGCAGCATCATACTCACACTTGCTATTTGTATTCGAGTGGCTTGTCGGTACTTTGGATATGTTAGTGTCTTTCTTGGCACTAATGATGACTATGGCCTAGTGGAAGTTAAGGTAGTTAATATTCATTCCATTTCTGATTTATTTCTCATTGTTTACTTGGTGTTATTAAGACTGTACAGTCCTAAAAAGACTAAAATTTATGACAACACTCAAGTTACTAACATTCTACTCTAATATCCTTTGCTAAAAAGACTTCAAAAAGGACTTATTATACTTCGCTGCTTCAATTGGGTGTCATATATATTGTTCTCTTTAATGATTTTATCACGTAAACCATCACTCTATATAACTCTGCACATTTTCTATTTAGTGCTTATCGTCATCTGCGACACTATGCACACATAAGGCAATAGCCCTCGAAAAGATAAACTGCTAAGAATACTATGGTCAATAAATTTTTATCTCACAATTGTGATGATTTTCACGCGCTATTTTTACTTCCTCAAACAATACGACAGCAATAGTGATCTCATGGACTACCTTTTGGCCATTCTCACCCGCTACAAGTACTGGATTGGACTTTAGTAGCTCACTCGTGAAACATAGGGCATTAGACTTGGCTGGTACTTTGTATATGACGGAGCAGTGCTTATTATCAGCTGGATTAATTTTTATATCTATACCTTCAAAGTGGAATATCAAACTCAAGGTTAAGATCACTCTCCCTAACATAATTATCTTCAGAATTCTTTAAGTCTGCCACTACTGTAAAATAATGCAGCAAACGAATCATCCCCTCCTCAAAGTAAATCTCCAAGCCGTATTTTATCTCTAAACTAGAACAAAACTTCTATAGATCGACCTATTGAGAAAGTGGAATAAATCACAGCAGAATAATAGCAAGAAGCTAAGGAAGCAAAGTATCATTCAATTCATTTTTTCTACAACAGTTTCTTGAAACCATTTGACATTACTTCATATTTGACTCAGCATTAATTTAAAAGGGTAGAAAAAGTGCTACGAGACTGCTTATTAGATCTATGCTTTTTTGCTATATTCGTGTCATTTTACTTGGAGAAAGAGCACGTTGAGTATATTTTTTATTTTCCACATTTTGTGATATCGGCCTATGGATACTATATTAGATTCACGCGACACTGTACCTTAGACTTCAGTCGAAAAATTCTGGGAATGTGTTGTGCATACGGCTTTGTTACTCTTTTTAGTTCCTACTTATACATCATATATCTGCAGATGAACAATGAAGAAATTCCTTCAGCTTTAGTTAAGATCTACATCACATATATCTTATGTATTGTTCTGTGCTGTCTCTACAAGATAGCATGTTGCTTACCTATACGAGTGTCTTAAGTGAACAATAAATCCTATCACTGCATCATCTATCTGTGCTTTCCTTTTGCTGTTGAATCTCAAACTTTGTGGGTTTAAATACTTTCAATATTTAGTGAATTTTGGTTAGCATTCACAATGTCACTGTTCTTCACCAACATATTCAGTCCGCTGCTGGTCTCGACATTCATCCACCCATTTATAGTACTCTACTTATTGCTAATAAAAATCGGCAAGCATAAATCGCAGAGTTGGCTTTACATTGTGTGTCTAGTCAGCATACTTGATATTTGGAACTATGACTTCTTCGCCTATTTTACTGTCCTCGCCTGCACTGTCTTTTATGCTGTCAAGACTGGCCAGAAATTGGCAGAATAGTAACTTGAAGGAGCTTATCGCGATTAAATTTCATAGTCAGTTAGCGTAAATGATATACCATTGCTCGAAGAAAGTGAGGAAGAAGACAAATAAAAACGATGGCCATACTATATGGCATATTGTACTATTGTGTGGATGCTACCTCAATTAATCTCACTTCTTTGGATGTTTGGAGTAGTGTGGCTATCTCCATCTCTTATTGCAACTGTATTAATCATATTTTCGTACTGCAACCTACTGAACCAGCTATTGGCTGAGAAGGAGACAAAAATATCTCAACCGTTGCTGATTCTGACATTGGCCATCACTGGCGTCTTTTTCTGTTACTAGATAGTGCAATATTTTTATTGTCTTCTTGTTCCTGATGTCTCACCCTATGATCACTCAGAAATGGGACTCTTCCTGATATTCGACTCCTGCTTCTTCTACCTGATCCTTAAAAAGAGAGCAGTGTGGTACGTTAAGAGAGGGCAAGATGCAAAAATATACTGGCAGTAGAAAACTGAACTAGTAGGCGAGTTGGGAAGTCAACTGCATAACTAAAAGAAGTTGATTACTCTCGAGAAGTATTATACGTCTAAATAGAAATTAACCGAAAAGGTGAATAAGATCTCGAATTTAATAAAGCAGAGTGGAAAAAAAACCTATTTTCAGAGTTTAGACAATATGCTTAAGACTTCTGACCCTGATAGCACATATGAACTGTATACAAACATGCTAATATTTCTAGACATGCACTTGCTTAAGAAATGTTTTCTCATGCTTAACCAATACATCACAGCATCAAAAAGTGACAATCTTGCACTCAAGGCGAAAACTATGCGCAAAGAAATATATCGTACTTTTAACAGATCATTTGATGAGGCTTTCCATCGATATAGGATTGAGTCGGAGAAAGAAGATGATGAGAAAAAGAAAGGAAACTAATAAGACAAATTACCTGAAATTCAACTATTCAGTAAGGTATCACGTGCATCGACTATAAACTTGGAGCGTATCAACGAGATAAATCAGCGGTATAAGCGATGCTTTGAGCTAATTAGTAAAAGCACAGAACAGTTCAATCGAGTAATTAGACTCATGGTACAGCACTTTGAAATTATCTCCATGATGATCGTAATAGGCTGGAATCTGTTCGGAGGAGTCTACACTATCCCAACTAATATTCTCATATTTGGGTGGGCTATCGTGCTTGAAAACAAGACTACTGTTAACTTTTGGGTTTTTGTCATGAGCTACGTCTGCTTTATTCTTATCTTCAAACAATTAATTGTCTACCTGCCCAGTATATACCTGATTGATTTCTTTTTCTACTACCATGGTAACGATTATCTCTATGAATATCTACTTATAGTCGTTTCTGTCGTACAAATAACTCTCATAAAGTTGGGTGGGACTCGATTTAAAACATACTCTGAGCGAGAATCTATCTACGATGCATTTTTCAGAGCAGCTCTTAACAAGGCAGCAAACGGGTCAGACATGGATAAATAGTAAGACTTCATGGACATCTATAAAAACTTAACCTAGCCAGACAATCACTCATTCTTCTACCGTGTTTTTTCAAAATCAAGATTCAAGCCGGGTAAAGACTTCTATCCTCTTATGGCAAGTGTGCAATTATTTATTCTCATGTATATATTTTTCTTCTATGACATGATGGAACTCGAATCCAAGAAAAATAGAAAATCAATTGGCGAAATTTTATCTATCTCGCAATTTTCAAGCCACATGGTGATTGCACTTTTTGTTCAAATCATGATTATGATTTTAGACAGGTTCATCATTTCACTCAACTTTGTGGACGAAGATAATCAAGCACTTGAAAACTTTTTCCTTAGTTTCACTTTTTCGGTAACGGAAGTAAAGTAGATTCCTCCTAAGAAACTAGACAAGGTCGGTATCTTCGATTTCTTGCTTGTCTTAAAATACTTGTTTCATCTTGCTTTGTTAATTCTGATTAACTTTTTCGTCTACTTTTACATACCATCAGCAGGGCTCACGAAAAGTTTGATTCCTTCTTGTTCTGGAAGTTAATGTAATAAATCGTATACATACTTATCAATTTTCTTAATTCTATACTTTGCATACTTCCTGGTTTCGGGTCTACAAATTAAACACGGATTTAACCGCAACAAGTGCAAAAATGTACTTATGGAAAAACATCATTGGATCAACTATTACACATATAAAGCCTTCACTGCCATACCTTTTGCCTGGTAGTTCAAAAAGATATGTGACTGGACTGTGACTTCAACAGCACTACCACTTTTCCACTGGATGAAATTCGAGGATATCAACGCTAGATTATATTAGTCCAAATGTGAGGCTTTAATGATTAAAATTAAGCCTTTAGGTACCCCATGGAACAAATATTTTCTTGGACCTATTGGTTTTATACTCATGTTGCTCTTGGCTTTCTCCCCGTTCATTATTTACTCGACTGTAAACCCATTTGCAGTTAAAGACGCTGTTATTGGAGCTCGTACGGATATTTATCTAAGAATGGATGGAAGATATGATTATAAATTCTTCTCTACCTCTCATGCAACTGTCACTGAACTTAAAAGCGAATAAAATTTTGAACTCTCATTAACAAACCAAAATTTGTTTCTGATAAAGATGAGCAAATACCCTGACGAAAACTTTTTATTATCAGAACCTGTTGTTAAGAAACTATGTCTTGAGATCAAAGAGTCTATTTATGAGTAAGATCACATTTTTACTTTCGTTATCGTATTGAATGTTATTCAGCAGGAGGGAGGAGAATCCCAAATAGAATGGGCAACTAAAAAATTGTCGACTAAGGAGCTGGAGAATTTATATTCACTTCTCACGTTGTCGACAACCAGTCTCGTTATAGACAACTTCTACAGTCCGTTTCCAGGCTAGCTTGCACTTGAATCGATTGTTATGAACTCGCCAAGTGATGGTGAGTATTTTGAAGTTGAGCTGGCCCACAGAATTGACAACAATAACAAAGATATTTACTTCTACTACCTCACTTCCAACAAGTTCAAGGTCAGTGTTGGTATTCTAACCTTTTATCTGACGTACATTTTGGTGATCAGTCGGCTTATTCGATTCTATCTAACAGGCACAGTGCGTAACATTCTCTACGAAGGCTGTTATCTGGAAAGCATACTCATCTTGTGCTAGGCAGTCAGAGAAGCAAGAATTGTTTAGAACTTCTTGCAAGAGGAGAGCTTCTACTTTGAGCTCATGGATATCATGAGACATCCAAAAGCCCTTAAGCAAATCACCGGTGACTTTTTGGCCTTCCGTAAAAAATGCATTTGACACTAGATTCGGATGATAATTTAATTTACTACTTTATTTACTTTATTTACTTCATATAAAATATTTAAATCCTCAGCATATAAAATTTAATACTATGTCAATTGTTCATGCAAATAATAGGAAATTCATGTAAAAAGTGGATATAAAAGATAATTTCAATATACCATTAATGAAACAGGGATGGTTCAATGATGAGCATTTAAATTTTCATTATCATCTTCTAGTAATTTTGTTAATTTAATTATTAGATGATCAGACAGGAAAGAACATCATTCCTTTTGAAATTAGGTAAAATGAACAGAGAAAATAAAAAAGTGAGGTCTCCTGCATTCCAAAAGAAAGAGCAGGCAACGCCATAAGTTAATCGTAAACTAATACCGTTACATTATGTTTGGGAGTGCAGGCATAGATTTTATCAATAGACTGCCGATATGTAACCAGGTTTATAATTCTGGGGCTGTGCTACTCCTTAAACAATTAAATACCCTAAGAAAAGTGTGTAGGTTTCAACTAGAAGAACTTTTTCGAGTTTTTCACAATCTGAGCACTTGCGGACGAAGTATTTGCAAAGGCAAGCCAGCTTATCAGCAACGAAGAAAAACAAATGGTTAGAGGAGTTTTCCACAAAATCAAGCAATGTAACTCCTGTGCCAGAAAATATTTTTTTCAATGACTCTCTAGCGAAGGGATTCAGTATTAAGAAAAGAAAAACAGGAAAAACGAGTGCCAGTTCAGTTGCGACAGTTTAGGATGAAAATTATGACTTCAACAATCGAATGTTATAGCAGTTGGCATTAACTTAAAACAATCTGTACCATGAGCGTGTTGACAAACGAAGAGTTACAACAGAGAGAAGAAGAAAAAATTACTGAATTGAATTCTCCTCATTCTATCTTTCGTTTATTTACGTTTCATTGAATAGTAATGATTAATGGATGATTAAGCTATAATAATAATAAAACAGTCAACAGGAATATTGCAGATCTGGAATATGTCATCTGAAGCCTATATACCAATTCAAAATAACTCTCGCTACGAAGTCGACATGGTAAGCCTACACGAAAGAGAGTATATCGCATATAAGTTATGTATTTTTGATCAAGCTATCGGAATCAAGTACGAGGTCCTGTTCAGATTTAGCCAAATAAAGAAATTGCACGATGATATCAGAAAGAAATATAAAGACCTTCGAGATACCTGGCCAGAGCTTCCCAAAACAAACTCCATAGCGCTTTGGAATCGCACAAACAAAGATCATCGTAAGATCTAAGAGCGCAGAAGAGAATTGGAATACTACTTTGATCGAATTTTAAACAACCCAATGTTGAGATCTCTAAATTAAATAAAGTCGTACCTTATAGACAGTTCTAAATCAATAAATAGAACTCAATCTAGTCTACCTGTGGGCATCAGTGAGAGCAAAAGAAATAGAGCTAATTCAGTGCCCACCCAATAAAAGAAGATTTAATATTGATGCCAAATTTTTAATTTACATATGTGTTCTTTTACATAATCTGAAATTCAATTATTAAAAGATGACGTTTTATTCCCTGTAACCGCTTGATATTTTTAGAAGAACGAGATAATGTATGAATGTATGATGCTGTTATAAACTTATTATTAATTTAAAAATATAAGCAGCATAATGGAAGGCAACCCGATCAAGTGCAAGATCGTGCTGGTGGGCGACCAGTCGGTCGGCAAGACTTCGATAATCAACCGCTTCATCTTCGACAACTTCACCGGCCACGAGCAGGTTCCTTTCGTCTTATGCAGCCGACCGTGGGCGTGGACTTCGTCAGCAAGACGGTCAACGTCGACAACAAGAGTCTGCGCATGCAGCTCTGGGACACCGCCGGTCAGGAGCGCTTCCACTCGCTGATCCCGTCGTACATCAAGGACTGCAACGCGGCTGTTATCGTCTACGACATCACCAGTACCTGTGCGGCTACGCAGACGCCAACACCTACCACAACCTGTCCAAGTGGATCGACAACGTGCGCGAGGTGCGCGGCGACGAGGCGCTGATCCTGATCGTGGGTAACAAGAAGGACCTCGAGGACGAACGCGCAGTGCAGGCCAACGTCGCCACATAGGAGTTCAAGAAGCTCGGTCTGCCCTTCATGGAGGTGTCCGCCAAGACCGGCGCCAACGTCAAGGAGTTCTTCAAGGACCTGGCCTTCATGGCGGCGGGCGGCAAGAAGGCCAAGGACGAAACGGCCACCAGCAAGTCGCAGAGCACGGCAGTCACCGCGCCGGCGCCCCCGGTGCAGGCCGACAACAAGGTGAACCTGAAGAAGAGCACGCACGAGGAGAAGAAGAAGGACAAGAAGGGATGCTGCTGAATACTATTAAATAAGTTTGTTTCTTTGTAAATTTGATGAAAAAAAGTAAGTTACAAATATCATTAATTATACTCATCTTATTACAATTTTTTACCTTCCCCTATAAATTTTATTGATCCTGCAGCATGCACAAGACGATAGTATTTAGTTTTTTTCCAATCAAACCCTGATGCTTTTTCTGACATTATGTAGATGTCTCCATGCTTAATGTTAATGTCTGTTGGGCCATACTGATTTTAATAAGTTTTAGGTGCTCTCCAAAAATATCTCAAGATTGAGCTTTTTCCCAGGCTGAGACATATGATAATTTTTCTTTAGCTGTCTCCGTGAAACCCAATTCCTGATGCTTCTTCATAATATTTGTTTCCATCTGCATTCAAGTTCTCTGCTTTAGGTCCGAATAATTTACCAATGACATCTCTAAAGCGCTGAAGATAATGTAATTTATCAAATGATTTGACTGAATATTGCTTATAATCCTCAGAGGGTTCTCTTTAAAAATCGCTGAAGACAATATTATGACGTGCTCTTTTGTTTAGTGTCTTTTGTCTTCTTGCATCAAAATATTTAGTATCGTACTCCACTTTTTATTGCTCTTTGTATAGCAAATCAGCTGAACCGTTACCTAAAATCTTATCAACAGCTGATGGCAAGTACAGAACCGCAGCTTCATTTCCTTTTCTAGCTTATTGAGGTAGCCGTTAACTTAAATCTACAAGTTGTGCTTACACTTTAAATTATTAAATCATCTGATCCCGAATCGTAGAAAGTTAGTTAACCGTAAACCCATGATCGGCTATTTTTCCTAGTTCTTCAGATCCAATATGCAGAACTCCGACTTCTCCGAACGTGATCGCATATCTAGAAGTATACTCTTATTGCATAATAATTAATTAATAATTCTTACACAATTTAATCATAAGCTTTGTCAATCATTTAAGAATTTTAAATAATTTGACATTATTTAGATAAAAAATTAAGTTAAAAATGCGTTAGTTCTCATTTTCCTCGCCATGTTGTTGTCATTTTCTTAGACCCTGATGATGGACGAGGAGGGGCATGCATTGGTCTTTTCAAAGTTTTGCTCATTACACTTGGTTGAAAATTATCGTCAATTTTCTTACCTGTTCGCTTTGGACTGCAGTTAGTTTTTGCATTTTATGATCGACGTTATTTGCTTCGACTTCGACTCACTTTGTCAATCTATTAAAGCAGAGCGTCATTTGTTTCGTGATTTGTCTAGATCGCTAAATTCAATTATAAAAGCTCCATGTCTTCAGTTAATTTCTTAGGAGTAGGAATTTATTTTTGATCTACTTAAGACATGTGGAGAGCAGAGTTAATTTTGCCTACTAACTCAGCTTTTCTTGCATTTTGAGCTGCCTCACTGTGTATTTTGAGAATACCGTTGATCTATTAATATTGCAACTACTTTTAACTCTCGAGTTTGGTCGCTTATTGCTCTAGATTAGTAAGCTTTTGTTCCATTTCTGCTAAAAATTTCTAAATTATATCACAATTACCAGCTTTTTATTTTTCTTCTATTATTCTTGCTTCCTGTAGTTGAATAAAAACTAGTTCAACTCAGCCTATTTGCTCATTTTAGTTTCTGAATTTACAGTTTGGTTTGGTTGATAAAAGTTAGATGTAGTTTTAGCTCTTTCAATATTTTCGGT
>APMI01036270.1_pt1 | contig 10499 bp, 12 predicted proteins | sample 667938 | NCBI WGS metagenome assembly APMI01 (sample SAMN01084076, study PRJNA167559) | wastewater metagenome | biome: Wastewater | place: Denmark: Ejby Moelle, Odense | collected 2011-11-28
CGTGAAGCTCGCCGACGACCCGCAACTGGCCGCACATACCGCCGAGAGCGTCGCCGCCCTGGTTGTCTCGATGGCCGCGGGTTACAGCCACATCGTCGCGCCGGCCACCACCTTCGGCAAGAATTTCCTGCCGCGGGTCGCGGCGCTGCTCGACGTTGCGCAGATTTCCGACATCGTTGCCGTCGAGGCGCCGGATACCTTCGTGCGGCCGATCTACGCCGGCAACGTGCTGGCGACGGTCAAGTCGTCCGACGCGGTCAAGGTGATCAGCGTGCGCACCACCGGGTTCGATGCGGCGGGCGACGGCGGCAGCGCGTCGGTTGCGGCGATCGCCGTTCCGCCGCTGGGCGCGACGACCGATCTGGTCGGACGCGAACTCACCGTGTCGGCGCGTCCGGAACTCGCTGCGGCGAAGATCATCGTCTCCGGCGGCCGGGGCCTGGGCAACAGCGAGAACTACCACAAGGTGCTCGAGCCGCTGGCAGACAAGCTAGGCGCGGCAATGGGCGCCTCGCGTGCCGCGGTCGATGCCGGTTTCGCGCCCAACGACTACCAGGTCGGCCAGACCGGCAAGGTGGTGGCGCCGCAGCTCTATCTTGCGATCGGCATCTCGGGTGCGATCCAGCACCTGGCCGGCATGAAGGATTCCAAGGTGATCGTGGCGATCAACAAGGATGCCGAGGCGCCGATCTTCCAGGTGGCCGACTATGGCCTGGTCGGGGATTTGTTCGAGGTGGTGCCGCAACTGGTGGCGGAACTGGGCTGAGTGCGTGAATTTCCCGTCCGAACTGTTCCCCGGATCGTGGTATGCGGTGGCGCTGCTGCCATGGCTTGCCATGTTCGGCTGGGCGGTTCGGCGGGCGCCATGGAAGCGGCTCGGCGAATCGTCGCAACTGCACGTCTGGCTGGCAATGATCGTGACGCTGATGCTGCTGTGGAGCATGAAGGCCGGCGTCCAGCCCGGCCTGGATTTCCACCTGGTCGGTGCCACGGTGATGACGCTGGCGTTCGGCCCGCAACTGGCGATCGTCGGACTGTCGGTCGTGCTGGCTGCCGCCACGTTCAATGGCGCGGCGGGCTGGAGCGCGTACGCGCTGAATGCGCTGGTGATGATCGTCGTCCCGGTGCTCACCAGCCATGCGATCCTGCGTTTTTCCGAGCGGCGCCTGCCCAACCACTTGTTCGTCTATCTGTTCGTCGCCGCCTTCCTCGGCGCGTCGGCGGTGGTGATGACCATGGGCATGACGTCGATCGCGGTGATGCTGGCGGCGGGCGTCTACCCGGCCGAGTACCTGTTCAGCCAGTATCTGCCCTACATGCTGCTGCTGTGCTTTTCGGAAGGCTGGCTGTCCGGCATGGCAATGACCCTGATGGTGATCTACAAACCCGAATGGGTGGCGACCTTCGACGATAGTCGCTACCTGCTGAACAAGTAGACAAGCCGGGTCCGATCCTGGCCAATCAACGGAGACTCCAATGACCCACTATGCCGCACCGCTGCGCGATATGCAGTTTGTACTTCTGGAACTCGCCGGACTGGAACAACTGGCGCGCTTGCCGGGTTGCGAGGACGCGACGCCGGATACGGTCGAGGCGATTCTCGACGAGGCCGCCCGTTTTGCCGGCGAAGTGCTGTCCCCGCTCAACCGCAGCGGCGACCAGGAAGGCGTGCGCCTCGACGGCGACGTGGTCACCATGCCGGCGGGATTTGCCCATGCGTACCAGCAGTTCGCCGGCAACGGCTGGAACGGGATCGGCTGCGAAGCCGATTTCGGTGGTCAAGGAATGCCAAAGCTTGTCGTCGCCGCGGTGCAGGAGATGTGGAAGTCGGCCAACGTGTCGTTCTCGCTGTGTCCGCTGCTGACCACTGGCGCGATCGAGGCGCTGACGCTGTGCGGGTCGGCCGAACTCAAGGCCACCTTTCTGCCGAAGATGGTGAGCGGCGAATGGACCGGCACCATGAATCTGACCGAGCCGCAGGCCGGCAGCGACCTCGCCGCGGTACGCACGCGTGCCGAGCCGCAGGCGGACGGGTCGTTCCGCGTCTTCGGGCAGAAAATCTTCATCACCTACGGCGAACACGACATGACGGACAACATCGTCCATCTCGTGCTTGCCCGCACGCCGAATGCGCCCGAGGGCGTCAAGGGGCTGTCGCTGTTCATCGTGCCCAAGTTCCTGGTTAATCCTGATGGCGGCCTGGGCGCACGCAACGATGTGCGCTGCGTGTCCGTGGAGCACAAGCTGGGCATCCATGCCAGCCCCACCTGCGTCATGGCCTACGGCGATGGCGGCGGTGCGGTCGGTTACCTGTGCGGCGAGGAGAATCAGGGCCTTGGCTACATGTTCATCATGATGAACGCCGCCCGCTATGCCGTCGGTCTCGAAGGTGTGGCGCTGGCCGAACGCGCCTATCAGCATGCGCTCGCCTACGCCAAGGAGCGGGTGCAGGGGCCGGAGATCGGCAGCAGGAGCGGCGCCAAGGTCAGCATCATTCACCACCCCGACGTGCGGCGGATGCTGATGATGATGAAGTCGCAGACCGAGGCCGCGCGTGCGGTCGCCTACGTCACGGCTGCCGCGCTCGATGCCGCGCGCTGTCACCCCGACGCTGGCGAACGCAAGCGCAGCCAGGCCTTCGCCGAACTGATGATTCCGATCGTCAAAGGCTGGAGCACCGAGATGGCGCAGGATGTCTCGTCGCTCGGCGTGCAGGTGCACGGTGGCATGGGTTTCATCGAGGAAACCGGCGCGGCGCAGCATCTGCGCGATGCGCGGATCACCACCATCTACGAGGGCACGACCGGCATCCAGGCCAACGACCTGATCGGGCGCAAGATCGCCCGCGACGGCGGCGCGACCATACGCGCGGTGATCGGCCTGATGCAGGGGCTCGACGGCCAACTCGCCGAACAGGCGGGCGACGATTTCGCGGCGATACGCCGGGCGTTGTCCGGCGGCGCGCAGGCGCTCTCGCAGGCCGTCGATGCGATCGTCGCGACTTTTGCCAGTGATGCAAGATCGGCTTCGGTCGGCGCGGTGCCGATGCTCAAGCTGTTCGGCATCGTCGCCGGCGGCTGGCAGATGGCACGCGCCGCACTGGCGGCACAGCGTCATCTGGTCACAGGCGAGGGCGAGGCCACCTTCCTGCAGGCGAAGATCGTCACCGCGCGCTTCTATGCCGACCATGTGCTGTCGCAGGCTGGCGGGCTGGCGTATACCGTCGTCAACGGCGCGCCAGGCGCACTGGCGCTGAGCGAAGAGCAATTCTGATCGTCGCCCGATCCGCGGCCTGCCGTCGCTGATTGACGACTGGCCGCGGCCATCGGCGCATGCGGCGCCGCCCGCTATAATTGCCCGGATCCCACGCGCCGGAGGCCACCTTGCCGCATCACCGAAAATTCCTGCATACCAGCTTTTGCCCGATCCGCTGGGGCGACATGGATGCGCAGGGGCATGTCAACAACACCGTGTACTTCCGCTACATGGAGCAGGCGCGCATCGAATGGCTGGAACGCTTCGGCTGGCCGGGCAGCAGCAACGATCCGATGGTGATCGTGACAGTCAACGCGGCGTGCACCTTCCTCGCGCCGCTGACCTACCCGGCAACCGTCGAGACCCGCGTGCTCGCTTCGAAACCGGGGCGATCGAGCGTCGAGACCTGGTACGAAATGCGGGTCGCCGGCGACGATCTGCTGTGCGCCGAGGGCAGCGCAAAGCTGGTCTGGGTGGATGCCGCGAGCGGCAAGTCGCGTCCCTTGCCGGACGATTTGCGCGCGGCCCTGGTCGATTGAACGCGCGCGTTTTCCGGAGGTGACGATGCTGATCGATCGCAATCAATCGATGCTCCTGCTGGTGGATGTGCAGGAGCGCCTGTTGCCGGCCATGCACGAGGCGCAGCGGGTGCTGGACAACACGATCTGGGTCACCCGCGTCGCCCAGCGGCTCGGTGTGCCGGTGGCGGCCAGCGAGCAATACCCGCGCGGCCTCGGCCACACCCACGCCGACCTGCGCGCGTTGCTGACGGCCGAGTGCATCGCCGAGAAACTGCATTTTTCCTGTGTCGCCGCGCAATGCCTGGGGCGGCTGCCGGGCGGCGACCGGCGCCAGGTGGTGCTGTGCGGCATCGAATCGCATGTGTGCGTGCTGCAGACCGCGCTGGAATTGCGCGGCCAGGGCAAGGACGTGTTCCTGCTTGCCGATGCGGTGTCCTCGCGCAAGCCTGCCGACAAGGATCTGGCGCTCGCCCGCATGCGCGACCACGGCGTGGAAATCGTCTCGCGCGAAATGCTCGCGTTCGAGTGGTTGCGCCAGGCCGGCTCGGCCGAATTCAAGGACATCAGCAGCAATTTCGTGCGCTGAGTCGGCTGATGCGGGCGGTGCCGCAGCGGGTGCCGCCGGCGATGCCCCTGGCATTGCAATTCGTGTCGACAGTCCGATTGCGCGTTGAGGGGCAAGGTGAATTCGGCTATGATGCCGATTTCCCGCTGCGGCCTCGCCAGCTGCCAAGATAAATGACCAAGTACGTCTTCGTTACCGGCGGTGTCGTCTCCTCGCTCGGCAAGGGCATAGCGGCTGCCTCGCTCGGGGCGATTCTCGAATCCCGCTCGATCCGCGTCACCCACCTCAAGCTCGATCCGTACATCAACGTCGATCCGGGCACCATGAGCCCGTTCCAGCACGGCGAGGTGTTCGTGACCGAGGATGGCGCCGAGACCGATCTCGATCTCGGGCACTACGAGCGCTTCACCCACGCCAAGATGGGCAAGCGCAACAACTTCACTACCGGGCAAATCTACGACAGCGTGATCAAGAAGGAACGCCGGGGCGAATACCTCGGCCGCACGGTGCAGGTGATTCCGCACATCACCGACGAGATCAAGCTGCACATCAAGCGCGGCGCCGAGGGCGCCGATGTGGCGATCGTCGAGGTCGGCGGCACGGTGGGCGACATCGAGTCGCTGCCGTTTCTCGAAGCCATCCGCCAGATGGGCATCGAAGAAGGGCGGCAGAACACCTGCTTCATGCACCTGACGCTGGTGCCCTACATCGCCGCGGCCGGCGAACTCAAGACCAAGCCGACCCAGCATTCGGTCAAGGAACTGCGCGAGATCGGCATCCAGCCGGACATTCTGCTGTGCCGCTCGGATCGGCCGGTGCCGGCCGAAGATCGCAAGAAGATCGCGCTGTTTACCAACGTGCAGCACGAGGCGGTGATCTCGGTCACCGACTCCGACAGCATCTACAAGATTCCGGCGATGCTGCACGACCAGATGCTCGACGAAATCGTCTGCCACAAGCTGGCGATCCTCGCCCGCGCCGCCGATCTTACGGTGTGGAAGAACATGGTCTCGGCGCTCGAGCGGCCCGAGCAGGAAGTCGATATCGCTTTCGTAGGCAAGTACGTCGATCTGACCGAATCGTACAAATCGCTGACCGAGGCGCTGTCCCACGCCGGCATCCAGACGCGCTCGAAGATCAACATCCATTACATCGACTCGGAGCAGATCGAAAAGGCCGGCGACGGCGGCAAGTCCGCGCTCGACGGCATGGACGGAATCCTGGTTCCCGGCGGCTTCGGCCGGCGCGGTACCGAAGGCAAGATCATGGCGATTCGTCATGCGCGCGAGAACCGGGTGCCTTATCTGGGCATCTGTCTCGGCATGCAGCTTGCCACCATCGAGTTCGCCCGGCATGTTGCCGGGCTCGAGGGTGCCAACAGTACCGAGTTCGATGCCGCAACGCCGCATCCGGTGGTCGCCCTGATTACCGAATGGATGGACCGCGAGGGCCGCATCGAGCGGCGCAGCGAGCAGTCCGATCTGGGCGGCACCATGCGGCTGGGCGCGCAGCGCTGTCCGGTGAAGCCGGGCACCCGCGCGGCGAGCATCTACGGCGTCGAAGTCAACGAACGGCATCGCCATCGCTACGAAGTCAACAATACCTATGTGCCCAAGCTCGAAGCAGTCGGCATGGTGATCTCGGCGCGCACGCCGAACGAGAAGCTGCCGGAGATCATGGAACTGCCGGAGGAGATGCATCCCTGGTTCGTCGGCGTGCAGTTTCACCCCGAGTTCACCTCCAACCCGCGTGACGGCCATCCGCTTTTCACTTCCTATGCGCGCGCCGCGCTCGAGCGCAGGCGCAACGCGGGCGGGCGCAAGAACAAGGTCGTCTCGCTGTGAAGCTGTGCGGTTTCGAAGTCGGCCTGCAGCGGCCGCTGTTCCTGATTGCCGGGCCGTGCGTCGTCGAATCGCGCCAGATGGCGTTCGACACCGCGGGTGCGCTCAAGGAGATGACGAACGACCTGGGTATTCCGTTCATCTACAAGTCGTCCTACGACAAGGCCAACCGCAGCGCGGGAACGAGTTTTCGTGGCCCCGGCATGGACGAAGGGCTGGCGATTCTCGCCGACGTGCGGCGAGAACTCGGCGTGCCGGTGCTGCCCGATGTGCATACCGCCGACGAGGCGCCGCGCGTGGCCGCCGTAGTTGACGTGTTGCAGACGCCGGCCTTCCTGTGCCGGCAGACCGATTTCATTCATGCGGTGGCGGCCACCGGCAAGCCGGTCAATATCAAGAAGGGCCAGTTCCTCGCGCCGGGCGACATGAAAAACGTGGTCGCGAAGGCCCGGGAAGCCAATGGCGGCGCCGACACTATCATGGTGTGCGAACGCGGTGTTTCGTTCGGCTACAACAATCTGGTCTCCGACATGCGCAGCCTGGCGATCATGCGCGAGACCCATTGCCCGGTGGTGTTCGACGCGACCCACTCGGTGCAATTGCCGGGCGGGCAGGGCACCAGCAGCGGCGGCCAGCGCGAGTTCGTGCCGGTGCTGGCACGCGCGGCGGTGGCGGTCGGGGTGGCCGGCATCTTCATGGAAACGCATCCCAATCCGGCGCAGGCGTTGTCGGATGGCCCCAACGCCTGGCCGCTTGGCAAGATGAAGGCGCTGCTGGCGACACTCAAGGATCTCGACGCGCTGGTCAAGCGTGCCGGGTTTGCCGAGAACGATGCGGCATGATCACGCACCTGGTGCTGTTCCGGCTCAAACCCGGCATCGCCGCAGACGACCCACGCGTCATCCGGCTGCAAGCCGCGATGGCGGCACTGCCGCAACAGATATCGTCGATCCGCCAATGGGAGTTCGGCGCCAATACCACTGCCGACGTCCAGGCCTGGGATTTCGGGCTGCGCGCCGGGTTCGACACGCAGGGCGCGCTGTTCGCCTACTTTGACCATCCGGCACACACGCCCGTGCTCGAACAGTGGAACGATGTTGCCGAACTGGCGTTCGCCGATTTTCAGACCTGACAGTAGAAGCAAACAAACAAGGAACTCAGAATGAGTGCAATCGTAGACGTCGTCGCGCGCGAGATTCTCGATTCGCGCGGCAACCCCACGGTCGAGGCAGATGTACTGCTCGAATCCGGCGTGATGGGGCGCGCGGCGGTGCCGTCGGGTGCCTCCACCGGCTCGCGCGAGGCGATCGAACTGCGCGACGGCGACAGCGGCCGCTATCTCGGCAAGGGCGTGCTGCAGGCGATCGAAAACGTCAATACCGAGATCGCCGAGGCGATCATCGGGCTCGATGCCGAGGAGCAGGCGTTCATCGACAAGACGCTAATCGATCTGGACGGCAGCGACAACAAGTCGCGCTTGGGTGCCAATGCGCTGCTCGCGGTGTCGATGGCGGTGGCCAAAGCCGCCGCCGAAGAAGCCGGTCTGCCGCTTTACCGCTATTTCGGCGGCATGGGACCGATGTCGATGCCGGTGCCGATGATGAACGTCATCAACGGCGGCGCGCATGCCAACAACAGCCTCGACTTCCAGGAATGCATGATCATGCCGGTCGGGGCCGCCAGCTTTCGCGAAGCACTGCGCTGCGGCGCCGAGGTTTTCCACGCGCTCAAGAAGCTCACCGACAAGAAGGGCTTCCCGACCACGGTCGGCGACGAGGGCGGCTTCGCGCCCAACGTCGGCAGTGTCGAAGAAGCGCTGTCGATGATCCTCGATGCCACCTCTGCCGCCGGCTACGAGCCGGGTCGCGACGTGCTGCTTGCACTCGACTGTGCCGCCTCCGAGTTTTACCGCGACGGACACTATGTACTCGAGGGCGCCGGCATGACACTGAGTTCGGCGCAACTGGTCGACTACCTCGCCACCCTGGCCGACAAGTTCCCGATCGTCAGCATCGAAGACGGCATGGCCGAGAACGACTGGGACGGCTGGAAACTGCTGACCGAGCGCTTGGGCCGGAAAATCCAGATCGTCGGCGACGATCTGTTCGTCACCAACACGCGCATCCTGCGCGAAGGCATCGCGCAGGGCATCGCCAACTCGATCCTCATCAAGATCAACCAGATCGGCACGCTCTCCGAAACCTTCGCGGCGGTCGATATGGCCAAGCGCGCCGGCTACACCGCGGTGATCTCGCATCGCTCGGGGGAGACCGAGGACAGCACGATTGCCGACATCGCGGTCGGCCTCAATGCCATGCAGATCAAGACCGGCTCGCTCAGCCGCTCCGATCGAATCGCCAAGTACAACCAGTTGCTGCGCATCGAGGAGGATCTCGGCGAGACCGCCAGTTACCCCGGTGTCGGCGCGTTCTACAATCTGCGCAAGTAAGCGCGCGGCCCGGACGTGAGACGCACCGCTACCCTCGTCCTGCTCGCGCTGTTGCTCGGGCTGCAGTGGCCGCTATGGTTCGGCAAGGGCGGCTGGATGCAGGCGCGGCGGGCGGATATCGATGTCACCCAGCAGAAAGAAATCAACGCCCGGCTCGAGCAGCGCAACGCCGGGCTCGACGCCGAAGTGCGCGACCTGAAAACCGGCTATGACGCGATCGAGGAACGCGCGCGTTTCGAACTCGGCCTGACCAAGCCCGGCGAGATCTTCGTCCAGGTGCCGCAGAAGCCGTGATGGCGGCTGGAGGTGCAGAGCGACCCGTCGCCGCGCGGGGTGAACGTGGCGCGGGAGAATCAACGCGCATTCGCGAGGGCGGCCCAGCGTGATCCGACGGCTGACAGGCTATGCACTGGTGCTGCTCGCAGGCGTTGCGATCGGCGGTTTTCTGTTTGCGCGCAGCCTGCCGCGCGCGTTTCTTTCCCTGACGCACTGCGAGCGCAATTGCTATCGGTTGAACGAACTGACCGGACTGCTCACGTCGGTCGGCATACAGCGCGTACCCGCACTGGTGCCGCGCGTCGAACTCGAATCCGACCAGTGCATTGCAATCGATCATCCGTGGCCGGAGCACCGCCCGCACTTCGTGCTGTTCCCCAAGCGTGACATCAAGAGCATCGGTTCCATCGCGCCGGATGACGTGCCCTACGTGCTGGCGTGTCTCGCGATGGTGCGCGAGTTGGCCGAACGTGCCGGCACGCCAAACTATCGCGTGACGACCAATGGTCCGGGCTTTCAGGAAATCGGGTACCTGCACTTCCACTTCGTCACTCGCTGAGTCGCTTGCGCACGACCGTGCGCTGGCCGGTTGCCCGGTGGATCGAACGGGATCCGCCAATCACGCCAGGAGATCCCATGACCGTTCTCTCGCCGATGCGTGCGGAAGCCTATGCCGCGTATCTCGAATCTTCCGTGGCGGGTTATGCCGAAGACAACATTGCGGCGGGCCGCTGGCCCAGGCAGGGCGCCGTCGGGCGATCGCGCGCCAGCTACCTCGAACTGCTGCCGCACGGGCTGGCGACGCCAGACAACTATCTCTACGAGATCATGGCCGACGAGGGCGGCCCGGTCGTCGGTGTGATCTGGTTTGCGGTGGAGATGCGGCACGGCGTTCGCACGGCGTTCGTCTACGATCTCGAGATCGAGTCTGCCCATCGGCGCCAGGGCCACGCCAGACGCGCGTTTCTGGCGCTCGAAGCGCTGGTGGCCGGACTGGGCCTGGACAGCATCGGCCTTCATGTCTTCGGCCAGAACCACGCCGCGCAGGCCTTGTACAGCCAACTCGGCTACGTTGTCACCGGCATCAACATGGTCAAGCGATTTGACGAAAGCGGTTGATCCGGCGGACGCAGCGAACTTTTCCCGCTCCGTCCGAACGGCGTCCCGCGCCGGGTGCCTGGGGCGGCCAGCCGGATCGCATTCGACCGCCCGGGCGTTACCCGGCGCACAATGCGCAACACACCGTGCCTGAAGAGCCGCATGGATACTTGATCTTCAGGCAGCCATGCCTGGAAGCCAATAACCACGCAGCTCCTGGCAAGGCAGCCCCGCAGAACGCCATCCGGCGCGGCTCCCAGGCCGGTGTTCAATCGGCGAACAGCGTGCGCCCGCCCTCGAAGCGTGGGGCGAAGTAGCGGTTGTCCATACTCTCGATGCGCACGCGGCCTTTCGATGACGGCGCGTGCACGAAGCGGCCGTCGCCGAGGTAGATGCCGACATGCGAGGCGGCAAAGCCGCGCGTGTTGAAGAACACCAGGTCGCCCGGGCCGAGTTGCTCGCGCGCCACCGGCTGCGCCAGCCGCGCGATCTGC
>APMI01008312.1_pt1 | contig 10495 bp, 1 predicted proteins | sample 667938 | NCBI WGS metagenome assembly APMI01 (sample SAMN01084076, study PRJNA167559) | wastewater metagenome | biome: Wastewater | place: Denmark: Ejby Moelle, Odense | collected 2011-11-28
ACCAGGGCAACCAGGGCAACCAGGGCAACCAGGGCAACCAGGGCAACCAGGGCAACCAGGGCCGCGGCCACTAGAGTGCGCGGGTGGCGGAATCGAGGTTGACAGCGCGATGCGGAACCCGGGCACCGCGACGTATCGCGCCAGGACCCGCGGGCGCAACAACTCGACTTGACCGGCAGACGATAACGAAGCTCTTCGTCCGCCCACGTGTGCATTTCGACGATGATGCAGTCATCGCGCAGACCTCGATTTTTTTGAGGGAATTGTGAAATCGGCCGCTTGGAACTGCTGCCATGACCATTCGGCATGACAGGCAGCGGTCATTCGTCCGTACCGTGCGCTTCAGCGATCACTCCCAATGGCGGCCCACGACCTTTGTGTGACCCTTGTGGAAAGCTTTCCATAGCTGTCCTTACGCAAAATCGTGGAGACGCAGGCGAGCACTTGCCAGGAGCATTGGCTTACTCGGCGCGCAAGAGCACCTCGACCCGGTGGTCGCGACGATCGTCACGTAGAGGGATTTCCCGGCCGTTGTGTTCTTCGCCGTCAAGCGTGACGCTCGCCCGAGCGTCTGCTCGGTGCTCGCCGACAGCTTCCTGCGAGACGGTGATGTGATAAACGGTTTCCCTGTACCGGTAGTGAATCTTGAATTCCGGCCAGTTTGCCGGCAGGCACGGAGCGAAATTCAGTTTGTCGCCCACTAGCCTGAGACCGAGAAGGGATTCGACGATGAGCCGATACATCCAGCCGGCCGAACCGGAGTACCAACTCCATCCGCCGCGCCCGGTGTGCGGCGCGAGCGCATATACGTCAGCGGCCATAACGTAGGGTTCGACAATGTAGGTGGCGATGCCTTGCGCCGAACTGGCATGGTTTACCGGGTTAATCATGGCCGTGAGTTCCCATGCGCGCCGAGCGTCGCCCTGGGCGGCAAAGGCCATGGCCGCCCAGATTGCCCCGTGCGTGTATTGCCCGCCGTTCTCCCGCACGCCCGGCACGTAGCCGCGAATGTAGCCGGGGTCGAGATTCGACTTGTCGAAGGGCGGATCGAGAAGCTGGATGAGTGCGTGCTCGCGGCGAACGAGCCGCTCATCCACCGCCTGCATGGCCATGCGCGCGCGCATCGCATCGCCCGCCCCGGAGAGCACCGACCAGCTCTGCGAGATCGAATCCAGCTGGCATTCGGCGCTGCTTGCCGAGCCGAGCGGCGTGCCGTCGTCGAAGTAGCCGCGACGGTACCACTCGCCGTCCCAGCCATGGCGCTCGAGGTCCCGGCGCAGCCGCGCGGCCTCCGCGGTGCAGCGCTCGGCGAAGGTCGCGTCGCCCCGCACACGCGCCAGGGTGCTGAATTGCCTGAGAACTTCACAAAGGAAGAAGCCCAGCCAGACGCTTTCGCCCTTGCCGCCGATCCCGACCAGATTCATGCCGTCGTCCCAGTCTCCCGAGCCGATCAGCGGCAGGCCGTGCTCGCCGAAGCGCAGACCGTGCAGGATCGCGCGCACGCAGTGCTCGTACAGGGTGGCCGCCTCGGCGGCGCGCCCGGGCAGGTCGTAGTAGGAATCGTCCCCGGCGTTTACCGGGTGGCCTTCGAGGAAATGCACCTCTTCATCGAGCACCCCGGTGTCCGCGCTGCTGGTCACGTAACGACACACCGCCAGCGGCAACCACAGGTAATCGTCCGAACAATGCGTGCGCACGCCACGACCCGACGGCGGATGCCACCAGTGCTGGACATCTCCTTCCTGGAACTGACGGCTGGCACACAGCAGCAGATGCTCGCGCACCAGCCCGGGCTCGACGTGGATGAGCGCCATCACGTCCTGCAACTGGTCGCGAAAGCCGAACGCGCCGCCGGATTGGTAGTAGCCGCTGCGCGCCCAGAGACGGCACGCCAGTGTCTGGTAGATCAGCCACCCATTGGTCAGGACATTGACCGTCGGGTCGGGTGTTTCCACTTGCACCGCGCCGAGCGTGTGCTTCCAGTACTGCCACACCGCTTCGAGTGCGCTGCGCGCGGCCAACGGGCCGCGAAAGCGCTGCACCAGCCTGCCGGCGTCATCGGCGTTGCGCCCGACGCCGAGCCTGAAGACGATCTCGCGCTCCTCCCCGTCGGCCAACGCGAAGCCGACCTGGATCGCGCCACAGGGATCCAGCCCGGCGCCCACTCTACCGGACAGGTGCGAGCGTCGCATGGCGGCGGGATCGCCGAGCGTGCCGTTGCGCCCAAGGAATTCCGTACGGTCGCCGCTCAGGCTGCGCTTTGCATCGTCGACGTCGAAGAAGGCAAGCCGATCGGCGAATTCCGCGCTATAGGGATTTCTGGCGAACAATGCGCCACTGCGCGGATCGATCTCGGTGGTGACATGCATGGCTGTCTTTGCGGGCACATCTCCCAGCACCCAATCGACATAGCCGGTGGCGGAGAGCTTGCGCGGTCGGCCCGATTCGTTGCGTACTTTCAGAACCGAAAACTTGACGGCGGCGTCAATGGCTACGTAGATCCACAACTCGGAGCGAATGCCGTCGGAGCAATGCTCGAAGACGCTGTAGCCGAATCCGTGCCGGCTCACATAGGGCGCTTGCGCACGCACGGGCAGTGGCGTCGGGGACCAGAGGTGGCCGGTCTCTTCGTCGCGCAGATAGAGTGCTTCGCCGCTGGCGTCGCATACCGGGTCGTTGTGCCAGGGCGTGAGACGGAATTCGTGCGCGTTTTCGCTCCAGGTGTAGCCGACACCGCTCTCCGAGACGACCGTCCCGAAGCTGGGATTTGCCAGGACGTTGACCCACGGTGCCGGCGTCACTTGGCCGGACGCCAAGGTGATGACATATTCTCGCCCGTCCGGGGTGAATCCTCCCAGACTGTTGAACAGAATCAGATCGCGGCGCGGCGTCGCGTCGGCGTCAATCGTGTCAGCTGGATTCTCGGGGTGATAGGCCCGACTCGCGACCAGCCGGGGCGCGCGCGGCGCAGCGAGCCGACGATAGTCGAGCTGCTCGGCCAGCGATCCCCGGCCGTCCGAGATGACGGCACGCGCGACCGACTGCAGCAGAACGCGATCCTCGCTGGATATCTGCTCCACAGGCCGCACGAAGATGCCGCCTGGCCGGTCGATCACGCTTGCTTCGATGCCCGAGGCGATGAATCCCATGATCTGTTCCTGCAATCGCTGCCGATAGCCAGCGTGATCCTCGTTCCAGATCACCAGGTCCACCGCCAGTCCCTTCAGGCGCCAGTAGGCGTGAGCCTGCACGAGCTGGCGCACGAGATCGATATTGGCCGCATCGCCGATCTGCAGCAGCACGATCGGCAGATCGCCCGAGATGCCATAACCCCACAGCCCCGACTGCCCGCGACGATTCGCGCGGAGCATAGCGGCATCCGCGCGCAGCGAGGCATTGGCGTAGATGACGTAGCTGGCTAGGCGTGCATACAGTTGCGCATCGGCCTCGCTGGCGTTGAGTTGACGCAGCACCACCTGGCTGTGTGTCCAGGTCAGATCGAAGGCGCGGTCCGAGAGGTGCCGGTCCTGGTATTTCTCGATCAGGCTCAAGGCCATGTCGCGGGAGTTGCCGATGCCCGAAACCATGTCGATGGTGATCGTCTGCTCCGGATTGAGCGCCAGCGAACAGCGGATGGCGACGATCGGATCGAGCACCGAACCCTCGCTGTCGGAGAGCGCCGCAGGCTCGCTCATCGCCAGGGGCGCAGCCGCACTTCTGCCACGGCCGATAAAGCGCAGGCGATCGGTCTCGTAGGACACCTCGCCGACATCGGCCCCGTGCGCCGTCATCAGGTGGAACATCCAGGGCGCCTGCTCGTCGAGCGAGCGGGGCCGGCGGGTGCACAGGATGGCGCGGCGTTCGCGCAGAATCTCGGTCTGCACGAAGAGATTGCTGAAGGCCGGATGAATGGCGTCCGCGGCCGGCGGCGCGATCACCACTTCGGCGTAGCTGGTGACATCGATTACCCGACGTTGTCGCGATCGGTTGGTGATGCGCACCCGGCGCAACTCGATGTCATCCTCGGGCGAGACGATGATCTCGGTGTGCGTCTCGAACTGGCCGTCGTCCGTGCTATCGCCGGCAGCAACGGAAGCAACGGAATCGCGGCGGCGAAACTCGGCTCGCCCCTCGGAAAAGATCGCCTCGTAGTGCTCCGGGCGCTTGCGCGTCGGCTGATAGGCGGTCGACCAGAACGCAGCGCTCTGCACATCTCGAACGTAGCAGAAGCTGCCCCAGTGATCGCAGCTGCGATCTTCGCGCCAGCGTGTGACGGCGAGATCCTTCCAGCGGCTGTAGCCGCCGCCGGCATGGGTGACCATCACGTGATAGCGGCCGTTCGACAACAACTGCACTTCCGGGACCGGTGTGTCGGGGCTGCTGAACACCCGAATCGGCGATTCCGCCGCAACCGACGGCGAGCGCACCGCCGAGAGTTGTGCCGTGTGCGTGAACAATGAGGTGCTCTTGGGAATGCGCTCCTGGAGCAGCAGCATGATCGCCTGGAACAGCGGCTCCGATTCGAATCGCCGCTGCATCGGACGCTCCAGCACGAGATAGGCCAGCGCGAGGAGGCTCATGCCCTGGTGATGGGCCATGAAGGAGCGCACCACCGCGTGCGATTGGCCGCGTCGCTGTCGCGCAGGCGTGTAGTCGATTGCTTCGAAGAAGCCGAACCGGCCCATGAACCCCTCGGCCGCAAGCCGCTGCAGATTCAGGCAGGCCTGCTCGGGCGCCACCATCAGCGCGAGGGCTGAGGCATAGGGCGCAATAACCAGATCGTCGGCCAGTCCGCGTTTGAGTCCCAGGCCCGGTACACCGAAGGCGCGGTACTGGTAATTGAGATGCACGTCGACCGTGTTGTAGCCCGATTCCGACATGCCCCAGGGCACGCCGCGCAGATGCCCGTACTCGATCTGCCTAGCCACTGCCGCCTTGCAGGTCTGATCGAGCAGCGTGTTGTCGTAGGTCGGCATCACCAGGAGCGGCATCAGATACTCGAACATCGAACCGCTCCAGGACAGCAGCACCGGTTCTCCGTCGGTGCCGGTGAGCAGGCGCCCGAGGGCGAACCAGCTCTCCTGCGGCAGCTGCCCCTGCGCAATCGCCACGAAGTTGCACAAGCGCGCCTCCGAGGCCAGCAGGTCGTAGTAGCCCGAGTCCACGCGCCGCTCAGCCACGTTGTAGCCAATGCTCAACAGATGGCGCAGCTTGTCGTACAGGAAGTCATACTCCATGCGCGCGAGTCGCAGGCATTGCAGCGCTAGGCGCTCGATCGCCGCCATCCTGTCGCTGGCCCGGCCATTTCCAGCCATGGCCAGTTCGCGCAGTGTTGGTAGGGCGGCGCTATCGGCGAAAGCCTCTTTCGCAGCCGTTGCCGACGGCGTAACTTGCCGCGGAGCGAGGAAGCTAAGCTCGTCCAGTGCCTCGCGGCATTGGCGCGCAAGCGCCTGCGCCCAGCCCTCGTCGCGGCCTTTTCCGTCATTTTCGGACGCCGGGATGTCCCCGCTCGGCGGACTTTCCGCGAGCTGTGTGGCAAGTTCGGCGGCGCTGGTCGCCAGACGCTCGAGGCACGCGTGCGCCGCCGCGAGGCTGAGCGGAGGGGCAGCCGACGCCGATTCGAGTTCATTCCGAAATGCTGTCGCTTGCTGCGCAGTGGTGTCGTCCGCTTCACCCAGAAGAATCCTGAGCGTGTCGCCCAGGCCTTCGAGCAGGTGAGCCGGCAGTATCCTGTCGTCGGCAATGGCCAGCAGGCCCGCACGCAGGGTCAGCAGATGGCCGGCGAGGTTTCCGCTGTCCACCGTCGAGATATACCGTGGCAGCAGCGGTTGCAGGGTCTGCGTGTCGTACCAGTTGTAGAAGTGCCCGCGGTGCCGTTCCAGTGCGTCCATCGTGCTCAGGGTGTTCGCCGTGCGCTCGAGTACTCTTCCGGTAACGAGGTAGCCGAAGTCGTAGGCGGACAGATTCGCCAGCAGCGCCAGCCCGATGTTGGTGGGCGATGTGCGATGCGCCACTGCGGCATCGCGATACTCCTGAACGTTGTCCGGCGGCAGCCAATGGTCGTCCGGGCCGACGAATTGATCGAAGAACGCCCAGGTGCGGCGCGACAGCGCACGCAGAAAGAGCGTCTGCTCGACACTGAGGGTCGCCTTGCGAGGCGACAACGGACGGCTGATCCACCACGCAATGACCGGAGACGCGAACCACAGGAGCAGGATCGGTCCGGCCACCGCCAGTACCGCCGGCCTCGATGCCGCCAGGTGGATCGCCGTCACGGCGGCCATGGCCGGGGCAAACCACATCGTCCGAAAACAAGCCGCGAGCGTCCCCCGGTCGCGCGCGCCGGCCTCGCGATCCGCTTCCCCCGACGGATTCCATTCGAGCAATCGTGAGCGTGTCACCAGCATCCGCCAGACCGTTCGGGCAGTCGCATGCAGACTGAAGAACGCCTCGTACGGGAGGCAGGCGAGGGCGAACACGAGCTGCGTGAAGTGCCGGTAAGCCGAGCGCGTGATGCTGGTCAGGTGCTGCCTCACGAGCGCCTCGTCGGGCTTGCGGAAGACGTCGAGGACAGCCGCGCACAGAGGTGGAAGGAGCATGATGCCGATCACCGCCAAAGTCCACAACCAGGCCGACAAGAGGAGCGTCCATCCCGCCAGCAAGAGCAGCGTCAGCGCCGCGGGGACGAGACTTCGCCGCAGGTTGTCGAAGAGCTTCCACTGCGACAGCATCGAGAGCAGGTTTTTCTGCCGCGTGTTGTCCACCCCGCCTGCCGCCCCTGGAACGCGTCGGCGCAGCCACCCCGCCAGCTGCCAGTCGCCGCGGATCCAGCGGTAGCGCCGGCTCACATCGGCGCTATAGAGGGTCGGGTAATCCTCGTACAGGTGAACATCGCTCAACAGTCCCGCGCGTGCGTAGCACCCTTCCAGAAGATCGTGGCTAAGAATGCGATTCTCGGGGAAGCGCCCGCCAAGCGTTTGCTCGAATGCATCGACGTCGTAGATTCCCTTGCCGATGAACGAGCCTTCGCCAAACACGTCCTGATAGACATCCGACACGGCGCGCGTATACGGGTCGATGCCCGGCTCGCCTCCATACAGGCGCGCATAGCGCGAGCGGTTCGTCGCCGGCAGGCCGATCGCCACGCGCGGCTGCAGGATGCCGTAGCCCTCGGTGATGCGCCGCTTGGCTGCATCGTAGGCGGGGCGATTCAGTGGGTGTGCCATGGTGCCGACGAATTGCCGCGCCGCATCGCGCGGCAGTTGCGTATCGGTGTCCAGCGTTATCACGTACTTAACGGATGAGAGGATCGCGCAATCACCGACGACGAGCGAAAAGCCATCCCCCGTGTTACCGCGCAGCAGCGCGTTCAGGTCGGCGAGCTTGCCGCGCTTGCGTTCGTAGCCCATCCACAGCCGGTCCTCGGGGTTCCAGCGCCGCGGGCGATGGAAGAGGAAGAAGATGTCATTCCTGATGCTGGCCTCGTCAGCGCCGTACTTCTCGTTCAGCTCCCCGATCCTGGTCCGTGCCAGTTCCAGCAGCGATTCGTCCTCGGGGAGCGATTCCTGCCGTGCGTCGCGGAAGTCGGTCAACAGGCCGAAGTGCAGGCGTGCATCACGATTCGCCAGAAATCTGACTTCCAGCGCTTCGATCAGATCCTCCACTCCCGAAGCGCTGGTAAGCATGGTCGGGACCACTACCAGCGTGCGTGCCTGGGCCGGGATGCCTTCACTGAAATCCATTCTGGGCAGAGGATGCGGCGCCACGAGCAGCGTTGCCAGCCAATTCACCAGTCCTACGCCCAGTTGACTGGCCGCCAGCAGCGAGAGGATGCCGATCGGCGCCAGCAGCCAGTCATGGGGCCCGGCGGCAAACGCCTGCGCCAGCAAGCTTGCGGAGACGATCACCGTGATCAGCGCGATGCTGCCTAGGTACGCGAGCAATGGGAAGCGGCCTGCCGTCCTGCGCAAGGCGTCGGTGCCGGAACGGCGGACTTGCGCCGCGCGCTCGAGTTGCGGCAAACCCTTGTCGATCAGGTAGTAGCCAACGTGCCCGGCGCGATCGCTATCGCCGTCGCTGCCGACGCCAGCCTCGAAGGCCACTGCGCCAATGCGCGCCAGTTCGACCGCCTTGTGGGCTACCTCGCCCTCTGATAAGGCCCCCTTCTTTGCTATCCTCTCAATGGCATGGCGATATCGATCGCGGGTAGCAAAATCCATCCGGCCATAGGCACCGCCCGGATCCTCGCGCAGCGTGTTCTCGACGACGCTCTGGGTTTCGACGAAGGTGCGCCAGTCCGTCGCGCCGAGAACCCTGAGACTGCCGATGCTGTTGCTGATGGAGACCTGATCGGCGGCCTGCTGCTGGTTCTCCGATTGCACGAGGTGCTCTATGGTCAGACCCGATTCCGCCAAGCGCTGCTCGATCCAGGTCAAGGGCAGCGCCAGAGTGGGACCGCGTCCCTGCAAGCGCCGTGCGAGTTCCGCGACGAAGCCGCCGACCATCGGCGGATCCGAGTACGCCATGTCGGCGATTACGAGGATCAGGCTCTTGGGATCGCCGACTGCGGTCTCCGCCATCTGCTCCGCCCACGTCGCAGCCAGGTTTCGCTCTGCCCAACTGGCAGCGATGCGCACACCGACGCGACGCAGATTCTCGATGACTGCCAGCCGCAGCATGATCGGGATCGCCCACAACTCGCCCAGCTTCATCGGGCTAACGTTCTGGTAGGCCGCCACGAAGCCGCTGAGACTCTCCGTATCAACGCGACCATCGCCATGCGCAATGGTCTCCAGCGCGATGTCGTATACCCGCGGACGCCCAGCCGACGGCCCATGCGCCAGGCGCGGGAGTTCGCGGCTGTAGCCCTTTGGCAAGTGCCGCTTGGCCGTGCGAATCTGCTCTTCGATGAGATAGAAATTGTCGAGCAGCCATTCCCCGGCCGGCATCATCCGGCGGCTGTCGGTGGCCGCCGTGGTCAACAGCTCGCACACGCCGACCAGGGTGGTTTCGTTGTCTGCCAGCCGAGCCAGGAGCAGGTCGGGTGCCTGGCCGGGAGTCAGCTTGTGCGTGGCCGCGAGCGCCTCGCCGTGCAGCGCCATTTGATCGGCACTGTATATCTCTGATCGCAACGGAGGCTCTGCTTCGGGTAGGGTCCGTAGTCCTCCACTACCGCGAAGTCGGGCCATAAAGGACCAAGAGTGGCTGCTGCGCTTGCTGTCGACGTTCAATGGGGTCCTTTTCTGCAAACGAAATCGCCGTGCAGGGCAGCACGGGGAGGAATGGGCGCCGCCTACTCGCCCAGCAATTCGGCAATCGGCTCAAGTTGCTCGATATGCTGAGCCACTACTTTCACGATGACCGTGATCGGGATGCTCAGCAGCATGCCCCAGATTCCCCACAGCCACGCCCAGAAAAGTAGCGAGATGAATACCGCGGCCGTATTCATCTTGGCGATCCGGCCGGTCATCCAGGTGGTGACGAAGGTCCCGACGAAGGTGGCGACCGCCAACGAGGCACCCGCGGGAAGAAGCGCCAACGACAGGGCGTCGAATTGCATGAAGGCGGCCATGCCGATGGCGGCGGCGGTCACGGCAGGACCGAAGTAGGGGATGACATGCAGCAAGCCCGCGGCGACTGCCCAGGCGCCGGCGTTCTCAAGACCGATCCAGCGCAGCACGATCCAGGTAAGCAGCGCCACCAGCACGTTGGTCGCCAGGAGCATGAGCATGTAGCGCTGGACGGATTCGTTGATGTCATCGAGGATGCGGACGGTGATCTTCCTGTTCGAAAGCGTCGGCCCCGTGAGTCGTACCAGCTTCCGTTTGTAGGTATCGCCCGACAGCAAGAGAAAGTAAGTCAGGAAGAGGACCATCGCCGCCTGGCCGACCAGCCCCACGGCGCCGACGGAGTTGGCCCACAGAAAGTCGCCGAGTTTGAAGCCGGGCGTGTCGATGACGACGCGCGTCGCCGGCCGTCTAGGCGTCGAGTCAATACCGGCCGCCTGGCTGGTCGCCTTTTCGATCTCGCTCGCGGCGGTCTGCACCTTTTGCATGGTACTGGTCTGGCCCTTGCGCACACTGGCGAGGCCGGCCGACAATTTGCCAACCGCCGCAGGTACCTGATCGAGGATGGTCTGAAACTGTCCACGCAGCGAGTAGGCGCCCAGGCTGAGTGCACACACGACCCCCACCATCACGACGGTGGTTCCCAGGGCGCGAGGAATCCTGATCTGTTCCAGCCAGACGACCAGGGGATTCAGGGTGTAGGCAAAAAGTAGCCCGAGCAACAGGGTGATGACAAAAAGCTGTGCCCATTCCAGCGCGAAGACCGCGGCTAGGGTGGCGATGACGATCAGCGCCAGGTTCTGTGTGCCCAGCGCGACGGAAACCGTGGGCAGGGTGGCGTCGGACGCCGCCACTGTCTCCTCCGGCGGGTCGCCGCGAATTGTCACCTTGCCATCGCTCACTTGACCCGCATGTCGTTCTTGACGGAG
>APMI01038365.1_pt1 | contig 10495 bp, 10 predicted proteins | sample 667938 | NCBI WGS metagenome assembly APMI01 (sample SAMN01084076, study PRJNA167559) | wastewater metagenome | biome: Wastewater | place: Denmark: Ejby Moelle, Odense | collected 2011-11-28
TATCGAGATCACCCGTAAGCGAACTGGGGAATCGGTGACCCAAGAAATCACCGAAGTCTGCCCGATGTGTACTGGCGTCGGACGAATCACCAGTAAAGAGACGGTTAGCCTTTGGATCGAACGAGACATGTGGCGAAAGATTTCCGAGCCAGGAAATGCATTCATTGTTGAGTGTCATCCAGCTGTTGTCGAAGCTCTCATTGGGCTTGACGGTGAAAATGTTGAGGATCTTGAACACGAGATGCGGCGAGGCATCTACATTCGTGCGAACTTCGATATGGAGTATGAAGAGTACGAGATTCGTGCTGGCACAATCGAAGAGTTCGATCAGAAGTTCATGGGATTCAGGCGAGCTCAGGTGCTTGAGGTCAACGTTCGACGATCTGCATTCGAAAACGTTGGCAAAGTGATCGGTTGGACGGACGGCGGTTACTACGTCGAGCTTCTAGATGGCTCAGAGTATGTTGGCGGACGCGCCAAAATCTGTTTGCAAGATATCCGACGAAGCTACGCAGTCGCGGATGTTATTCTCCCTGGCTCGCCGATGCCTAGTCGAAGTTTGACTTGAAACTAGCTCGATCCATAGGCATAGCCTCTTTTGGGAACTCTCCCAGAAGAGGCTTTCTTGCTTTTTACAGTCGTTCCCGCTGTCTTTCCTTGCCTTCCCCGTAATGATGCTTGGTGTAGTTGCCGATTTTAGTGGAACAGGTAATCCACAGGGTTCCCCATGGCTGGCTAACTGCCGACATGGAATGGAGGAGTATGGCTACCAACACAATTGCGTTAGGACCGCTGCACGAGAGCGTAGTGCGCGAGATGGCAAACATCGGTCTCGGACACGCTACTACGGCATTAGCCGGAATGACGGGTAAGGCATTCGGCATGAGCATCCCCGATGCACAAGCAGTTTCTCTTGAGGAGCTACCTTTGCAACTCGGCGGCGATGAGCTGCTTACAGTTGGCATTTATATGCCAATTGATGGGGATACAGGAGGGCACATTGCCTTCATCACACCATGGAGTTCTGCTCAGTGTCTGTGGCGCATGTTCATCGGTTATGCGCCAGATGCCGCTGAAGATGTTGACGAGCTTCAGGCTAGCACCATGATGGAGGTTGGCAACATCATCACTGGAAGCTTCTTGTCAGCGATTTCGGATATGACTGGCTTGCAGATGCACGCGACACCACCGCAATTGATGGTTGATATGTGCCTTACAGTCATTGAAGGAGTGGTCATGTGTGCTTCGATTGCCGATCACACTGCGTTGTCATTGCGAACGTCAATTAGCGACGAAGGCAACCAGATAGAGGGCTACTTCTTGTTCATACCGACGGTAGAAGGGTTGTCTGCGGTATTCGCATCGCTTGGACTTGCGGAGGCTGCGTAATATGGTAGTCGCCACAACGATTCTCGTTGGTATGGCGGAAACCAAAACCGCAAAAGGACCCGCTACATTCGCTTGTCTCGGCCTGGGTAGTTGTATTGGAATAGCGATTCTGGACCCGATTGCAAAGGTTGCCGGAATGGTTCACGTCATGCTTCCTGAAGCTTTCGCAGATAGACCTATAGAGAAGCCCGGCAAATTCGCCGATACAGGAGTACCACATCTAATTTCTGAATTGGAAAAGTTGGGGGCAATGAAGTCGAGAATGAAAATCGCGATTTCAGGTGGCGCGCAAGTTTTCAAGTTCGGCGATGGAACGGCTAGTCGAATGGATATCGGTAACCGAAACTCAACTGCAGTATTAGCTCAGCTTAAGTCGCTGGGGTTGCATGTTGTTGCTCAGGATATTGGCGGTCATAACGGACGCACAATGACCTTCGATTCTTCTACTGGCGAGATCAGGGTGAAGACAGTTGCACAGGGCGAAGCGCAACTTTGCATTCTGAGGTAATGCTATGGCGAACACGATCACACTAGAAGAAATCGTTGCTAAAACGACGGACCTGCCTTCGGTGCCAACGGCCGCTCTCGCTGTGATGCGCGAAGCTGACAGCCCAAATGGAAGTGCGGAGTCGGTAGCAAAGTACATCCTCCAAGATCAGGCTTTGGCTGCTCGAGTTTTGCGACTGGCAAACAGTGCTTTTTTTGGCCTGAGTCGCAAAGTGCAAACCGTGCCCGAAGCCGTTGTGATCCTCGGCATGCGCTCTGTCAAGAACCTTTGTATGGTGGCAAGCACCTATCCATGGATGACCCGACCAGTAAAGGGTTATTTGCTTGAGCCAAAAGCGATGTGGTCTCACGCTCTAGGAGTAGGTGTCGGCGCGCAAATGATTGCCTCGAAGACGCAATCTGTGTCACCCGACTTGGCATTCACTGCCGGCTTACTTCATGATCTTGGAAAAGTAGCCCTAGGCATTTGGCTAGAGAACAAGCTACCAGCGATGCTCAAGATTGCTGCGGCAATGGAAGCACCTTTTGACGCGATCGAGCGAAAGGTCTTAGGCTATGACCACACAGACGTTGGCGGCTATATCGGTGAAGCATGGAATCTTCCAGAACCAATGATCCTTGCAATGCGATATCACCACCGGCCAGATGAATGCAAACCTGAAAGCGCTGTTGTCGACTGCGTGCATATCGCCGATACGATCTCCATGAGTATGGGAATGGGGCTTGGTGGAGATGGACTCTATTACGAGTTCAGCGAATCTAGCCTAACTCGGCTTGGACTGACTGTTGACGATTTAGGACTCCTCACCGATGAATTCATTGAGCGATTCGAAGAGCAGTCCGGAATGTTTGAGGGACTAGACAATTGACCAAGATTCGTGTCTTAGTAGTGGATGACTCTGCCCTGATCCGTCAGGTGCTTGGAGACATGCTTCGATCTGAGTCCGACATTGACTTGGTCGGGTTCGCGCGAGATGGTGAAGATGCCATCCGACAAGTCGAGTTGCTTAAGCCAGATGTCATTACGATGGACGTCGAGATGCCTCGAATGACGGGGCTCGAAGCACTTCGCACGATCATGGAGAAGCATCCGACTCCTGTTGTCATGTGTAGCACTCTAACATCGGAGAATGCTTCGATTACTATGCAGGCTCTGGAAATTGGAGCAGTCGATTTTGTTTGTAAGCCGAAGAATGGAGCGCTCTCCGCCCTTCGAACCTTACATGATGACCTTCTACACAAAATCCGGGCAGCCACCTCAGCAAAGCTACGACTGAAAGTTCGCAAGCCAACCACGAGCATTCGACCAGTTACAACAGGTGATCGAGTCGTCGTGATTGCGTCATCGACTGGTGGACCGAGAGCATTGTCCGAACTGTGGGAGTGTTTACCGAAAGGCTTAAACGTTCCGATCCTTGTGGTTCAGCACATGCCTGCCGGCTTTACAGCAAGCTTGGCACAAAGGCTTGACCGAATGGGAACCGTCCCATGCGCTGAAGCGACCGAGGCAAACCGAGTGACACCTGGAATTGCGTACTTGGCACCTGGCGGGAAGCATTTACGAGTGGCATCAAACGGATTTCTGACACTAGACACAGCACCGCCGATTCACGGTGTCCGGCCAGCCGCGGACTACTTGTTTATGAGTGTCGCTGAGCTGTACGGAGCTAGAACAGTGGGTGTGGTCTTAACAGGTATGGGCAAAGATGGGGCTGCAGGCGCCCTTGCCATCAAGGAAGCTGGAGGCGTCGCCTTTGGTGAAAGCGAAGAGTCCTGCACGATTTATGGAATGCCGCGGGCAGCAAAAGCAATTGGCGCAACCAGTGCGGAATTTCCGATTCATGATATGGCGCAAGCCATAGTCGCCGCAGTGTCGGCAAGGGTGGCGCATGCAGTCTAGCTCTGAACAATGGCAAACGTTTTACTCACAGGTTCTCAAAACCGCTGGGCTTGATCTTAAGCTCTACAAGCAAGATCAGCTCCAGAGACGAGTCTTGAGCATGGCGGAGCAAAAAGCAGATCATTCAATCGAGGCTTTTGGCCGTTGGGTGACTCAGAGCGAGGAGAACACGCGCTGGTTCTTGGACAAACTTGCGATTAACGTAAGCGAGTTGTATCGAAACCCAGATAAATGGGTTGAGCTTGAAAAGAAGGTGCTCCCTGACCTTTTAAGCAGAACTCAATCCCTAAAGATTTGGAGCGCTGGCTGCTCCTATGGAGCAGAGGCATACTCGCTGGCAACATTGCTGGACAGTAAGTTCAAAGGCAACCACAAGATCGTTGGAACAGACATCGACATGGCTGCCATGGACCAAGCTCGGCGAGGCGAGTTCAGCGACGCAGACATGCGAGGCGTTCCTAGCGAAATCAAAAAGAGCTATTTCACTCAGGACGGAGCTCTTTGGAAAGCAAATTCTTCACTCCGAAGCTATTTGTCATTCCAAAAAGGCAACCTTCTTGCCGATAAGTTTGATACAGGTTTCGATTTAATACTTTGCAGGAATGTAGTGATTTATTTCACAGAGCCGGCAAAGGAAGAGCTATACACAAGGTTCTTCAATTCGTTGAAGCCCGGTGGAGTGCTCTTTGTGGGCAGTACAGAACGAATCTTCCGCTCGAGAGAGATCGGATTCGAAAGCACTGTTCCATTCTTCTATAGTAAGCCCCTGGAGGGGGGAAACGTACGATGGCGAAACGCATCTTAATAACCGATGACGCCCTCTTCATGAGGGTCACGCTCAAAAATATTCTTACCCAGAATGGATTCGAAATTGTGGGTGAGGCGACCAATGGTGTGGAGTCCGTAGAGCTTTATAAATCGCTCAAACCGGATGTCGTAACCATGGACATCACAATGCCTGAAATGGATGGAATCTCGGCTCTTAAAGAGATCCGAGCCTTCGATCCAGAAGCAAACGTTGTGATGTGCACTGCGATGGGACAGAAGAATATGGTGGTGGAGGCCATTCAGTCAGGAGCAAAAGACTTCATTGTCAAGCCGTTCCAGCCTGAACGGGTTCTGGAGGCGATGTCGAAGCTGGCTGCCTGAGGACAATGATGAAAGTCCAGTACGTTAGCCCCTTTGCTGAAGCAGCCCTTAACGTTTTCCAAATGCTCGTCTCTATCACAGCAGAGCGCGGGCAGTTGTCTGCACGTCCTCAGATGTTCACCACACAGCAGGTGAACGTCGTGTGCGGCATCACTGGGAACATTGAAGGCCTTGTCATCTATGGAATGTCGATGGTTACAGCGGACAGGCTGGCATCAAAGATGATTGGTCAACCGATCGTCACCTTTGATCAGCTTGCTGCAAGCGCGATCGCGGAGTTAGGGAACATGATCAGCGGAAACGCTGCCTCTGTTCTCGCCACTCAGGGTTTCAGTGTCGACATCACGCCGCCCACAATCATTCGCGGAAGCAACGTGAAGATCACAACGCTTGATATTCCGTCACTTCTGATCCCAATGGAGATCGGAGACATCGGAACGCTCGAGATTAACGTTAGCTTGCAAGAAAGCCGAAAGAGTCGTCTGGCCGCTGCTTAGAGCAGTGGCCAAACGGCCATTTTATTTGGCTCGAATCGAAACTGGATTATTGAATCCATCCCCGAAGAACTCGGACGTGCTTGTTGCCGTTTCATCGATGTAGCGGACAACTCTATTCGAGGTCAGGTCCGTGACAAGGATCTGCTTGCGTCCTAGCACAGCCAAACCAACCGGATTGTCCAAAGCCGTCGTTGTTCCTGAGGAATAGACAGTCCAGTTGAGTCCAGTGATATCGTCAAATCTCACGACGCGTTTGTTACCAGAGTCTGAGACGTAATATCGATTCTCAAAATCCACGTCCAGCCCAGTTGGCGAGCTGAATTGTAAAGTGCCGTTTCCGAGCGAACCTAACGTAGCCCAACCGCTTCCAGACATGTCATTAAAACGAACGAGTCTGCTCGCACCCTGATCCGTGACAACTATTCGACCATTCTTGTCGAGTCGAATCTGATAGGGTGATTCAAACTCGTTTGTCCCCGTCCCCTGTGAGCCGAAAGTTGTCCAGTTGTCACCGTTAAAGTTGTCGAACCGGACGATTCGGTGATTGCCGGTATCAGCAACATAGATTCGGCCAATGCTATCAAGCGCGATACCGTTCGGGTTGAGGAACTGGTTAGTCCCGGATCCAACGGCCCCAAAGGTAGCAGTTACTGACGTAGTGAAGTTCGAATCATCTGAGACATCAATGCGAAGGATCTGACTATTCACCTTGTCCAGCACATAAAAGCGACTATACGAAACAAACACAAAGTCTGCCGGCGCGAAAGTTGTCGCATTGGTTGTGGGGGTGAATATCTTGATTTTCGGAGTTGTGTCGAGGGCATCAAACCGAACGACGCGATGGTTTCCTTGATCCGCAAGGTAATAGTGGTACACGTCCGCCCCAGCCGGGATCGTCGAGTAACTATCGGTTCCTCCACATCCGCCGAGCATCATTGCTGCCAGGCCAACGGCCAAGCCAAGAAAACTACCTAATCCGCGTCGCATTGCGTCCATTTTGACGCGTAAGCGTCGGTTTCGTTTTGGTCAACAGCGTTTTTCTGCTTACTTCTTCTCGCGTTTGAGATAAGCGTACGCGTTATGATCGTGAATTGACTCGTGATTCTCGACTTCAATCTCGTAATTTCCTACGTTTGGGTGCTGGTCGAACGCAATAGCAACCTCGCGAACCATATCTTCGACAAATCGCGGATTGTTATAAGCCTGTTCGGTCACGAACTTTTCATCCGGGCGCTTGAGCACCGGATAAAGAGGTGCAGATCCGGCTGCCTCGATCATATCGATCACGTCTTCGAGCCAAAGCTTGCCCCTCGGTTGGACCCGAACGCTGACATAACCACGCTGGTTATGTGCACCGTAATCAGAAATCTCTTTGCTGCAAGGGCATAGCGTTGCCACCGGGACAGTCAGCGTTACAAGAAAATGATCTTCATCGCCGCCACAGGCAATAAAGCCGCATTGGTATCCCATCATGCCGGTCTTTTGGGTGACCGGTGCTGCTTTTTTGCGAAAATAGGTGAACTGAACTTCCAGGTGAGAGGTTTCAGCGTGGAGCTTTTCTCTAAGTCGACTCAGAATATCTGGGATCGTGTCAACGCTGATGTCATGGTTGTGCTCAGAGAGCACTTCCAAAAAACGGCTCATGTGAGTCCCTTTGAACTCGCGAGGAAGATCAACCGTTAAAGTGAATGTACCGACCGTCTGTTGCGGGCCGTTGTTCTTCTCACGAACGTAAATTGGATACTTGACACCTCTTACTCCAACGCGATCAATGGGAATGTTGCGCTCGTCTCGCGAAGACTGAACGTCAACCATGGGTGTTTGATCTTTGGACATTTCTTCTTTTGGTGCCATACGCTTGGCTTTCTACGATTTTGAAGTCCGAAGGTTTCATTGGAATGGGACTCCGCTGAATGACGCTTCGAGCAACTCGACGGTGTGCATGACTTGTACTTTCTGGCCATGCTCTCTGGCTGCCTGAGCGATCCAAGCATGACACCCAGGGTTGCCAGTGGCGACAATGTTGGCCCGGGTTTCTCCGATGTGACCATACTTACGGTCAAGCAGACTTCTGGCGAGTTGCGGTTGCAAAACGTTATAGACCCCCGCGCTACCACAGCACATATCCGATTCTGGCAACTCCGTATAAGTGGCGTTAGGGACGGATTGAATAAGCTGACGGGGTTCTATCTTTATCTTTTGCCCATGAGCAAGGTGGCAAGCATCATGGTAGGTGATCTCAGCATCGATGCCTTGACTCTGCTTCAGCAAATCAATGAGTCCCTGTTCCAAAAGGAACTCTGAAATATCTTTGACACGGTCTCGGAATTGATTGGCTTCGGGTGTGCTTAGGAGAGAATCGTAAGCTTTCATCGTGCTTCCACACCCTGCTGAATTCACAATAATCGGCAAGCTGCCCGGCATCTGCTTGATCAGCTTTTCGGCGAGTGCTTTCGCGTCAGTTACGTGTCCATTGTGAACATGCAGTGCTCCACAGCACCCCTGCTCGACCTCTCGGACTCGAAAGCCTAGCCGAGACAAGAGTTGCCGTGTTGCCCAATGAACTCGGGGAAACAGAACGCGCATGGCGCACCCTTCGAGCAGATAAACCTCTCCTCGAAGATTTGCGTCCGTCGGTTGTGGTGGGGAGATTTCTCTGGTTTTGTCGCTTGAGTTGAGTCCACAGACTTGCGGCAAGTCTGCTTCAGGCTTTGCGCTCGCGAAGAAAATGCTGGCAACCAACGGCATTTTCTTTCCGGGCAGTAATTTGGCCAGTCCAAGTTGAGTGCTAAGAATCTTTGGGCTTGTCGTTCCCATCAACAGCATGGACTTGCTGATTCTTGGCTTCTGCTCCTCTAGCTTGTCCCTTGCAATCTCCAGAATCGAACTGTAATCAACACCGCTCGGGCACGCAGTGGTGCAGGCAAGACAACCCAGGCACCTATCAAGATGCGGCCTGACATCCTCTTGCCATCGCAACACCCCTTCCTCAGCGCTTCGAATCAGATAGATCCTTCCACGGGGGCTATCGGCTTCACTTCTCGTGGTTGTAAACGTCGGGCACGATTCGAGGCAAAACCCGCAGTGAACGCAGTGCGTGGTTAGCTCGACAAGGTCCTTCACGAACAAAATTTACCCGCTTCGCCTAATTCCGCTTTGAAAGTGCTTCGTCGATTTTCTGGGCGAGCTTGAGGAAATCTGCGGGAAGTTGCTCACGCGATACGAAGCCTACTTTTCCCAAAGGAATGTCCTCGTTTAAATCGGTCGTTACGAACATGGATTTATTGATGGGTAGGGTTAGCTTATAACCTTTTGCCGAAACAGGCTGAAATCCTCCGAACTCACGCTTTGACGCGTAGTGATTTTGATTTCTGCGGTCATGCTCATAAAGACCCATGTCACCCACTGACATCAAAAAGTGGAACCCTAGAAGGCTCTTGCCAATCACCTTGGTCTCAGTTGTTTCCTCAAGTTTGATAGGCATGGTCGGCGAAAGGCCATTCGGCAAAAGCTCGGTCAGCTCCGATCGGAGAGGTTGGTCCCAGATGTGCCACTCGTTCAAAAACGATCCATTTCCAGCTAATTGAATTCCAGATGAGTTCATCAAATCTGTGATTAGGTTTTGGGTATCAGCATTTACTTGCGAGAGGGGCAAATCGCCACGAATTGCCGAACTCCATTGCTGTGGATTGAGCTTCATAAGGATCGGAAGAGCAGGTGTGAATAAGTTATCGAAGCTGCGACCCGCAATTGCGTGATTGATGAGATTCATCGAGATACTCCCAAAAGTCGGGAGAACGCCTGATGAACTATAGAAGTTGGCTGCAGTCTCCATCGTCAGGGTTCCGGTCGTCCTAATCCCTGAAATCAGATCGCGAAGTTTCCGGCGGTTGACCGTGGCGAGTCTTGCCCGATAAGACAGGAATGGCTTTACTTCCAAATAGGTTTCATTGGGGATGACTTGAAGTTTCGGAACACGTTGATCGGGTGGCACGGCCGCACCAAGCGGGATATCTAGATAATCTTGATCAGTCGTAAAGCCACCCCAACGGTTTTCGTTGAGAATGGCCGCCAATGTTGAGTCATCGATGGAAGCAATTAAGTTCTTCTTCTGACGAGCGGCAATAGATTGTAATGGTGGGGCAACGATGAAGGCTACCGGCTCAAACTGAAAGGGATCGCTGGCAAACTTTTCAATGCTCGCGAGTGGTCCTTGTCCGTCTTGTTCGCGAAAAGGAAGATAGCTACCAGCATGGTATCTTTTGCCCTCGACTTCGACTGAAGTCGAGGAAGCTTCTGCCACACCTATCTCGCGACCCATGCTGAGGTAATCCTGCACTTGCGGTGAAGGCTTGTATACTTCGCCTTCATGCTTGACTTGACGGGAGTAAAGAACGCTGCGTTGGGGAAAGTACGTCTCAAACGTCGTCAAGGGAAATCCCTTTTGGTCGATGAGGGCCAACCTCACCTGAAACGAGAGGCTCCCAAGCTTTCTGACTTTCAGTAGCATCTTTCCGTATCCAGCATCCGAAAGCTTCGAAGCATATTGCGGTAGTTCGCCCATGTTCACTCGTGGCTTGTCCGATTTCTGCTTCGAGTTTTCGACGATGATGCGGCGAACATCCATTTTCAGCTTTGTTAGCACTGGTTTGGTCCGCAAGGGAAGTTCAAACTGAGCCATTGTTGGCTGGTCTGAATAGACAGCGGTTTGCCCGTTACGAAGGCTTAGTAGTTTCTTTGCTCCGATTTCGGAGAGCACTTGAAATAGGAATCGAGCTTCAGGATTGGCTGATGCCTGGTGAGTCAAACGCGTCAAGAGTGCTTTGCGATCCTCTGTATTCCACTGACTATCATTGAGTTCATTGGCAATCGCGTCCTTATCGATTGGGGGCAGTGCTTTAACTCGTGCAAGGTTTTCGGCGATCAAACTCGTCAGCGCAGAGAGAATCTTCGCATCTTCTTTCGCTTTCTCTGCTTTAAGCATTTCCGGACTTCTCACCAAGCGTCGAACCTCGCCATCTGTTTTCCAAGTCGTGTCCGTCACTTTGGTGAT
>APMI01003290.1_pt1 | contig 10489 bp, 8 predicted proteins | sample 667938 | NCBI WGS metagenome assembly APMI01 (sample SAMN01084076, study PRJNA167559) | wastewater metagenome | biome: Wastewater | place: Denmark: Ejby Moelle, Odense | collected 2011-11-28
GCCGCCCCGCTGGCCAAGAACGGCTACGGCCAGTACCTGCTGCGCATCCTCGACGAAAAGGTGTTCTGATGAACGTCGTCCAGACCGCCATTCCGGGCCTGCTGATCCTCGAACCGAAAGTCTTTGGCGACAGCCGCGGCTTCTTCATGGAAAGCTTCAACGCCAAGGCCTTCCGGGACGCCACCGGGCTCGACGTAAACTTCGTGCAGGACAACCACTCGCGCTCCGGCAAGGGCGTGCTGCGCGGCCTGCACTACCAGATCGAACAAGCCCAGGGCAAGCTGGTGCGGGTCGTGCGTGGCAGCGTCTTCGACGTGGCCGTCGATCTGCGCAAGGCCTCGCCGACCTTCGGCAAGTGGGCCGGCGTCGAACTCAGCGAAGAGAACCATCGCCAGCTGTGGATTCCGCCCGGCTTTGCCCACGGTTTCCTGGTGACCGGCGAGTCGGCCGACTTCCTCTACAAGACCACCGACTACTACGCCCCCGAGTTCGAGCGCAGCCTGGCCTGGAACGATCCGACGGTGGGCGTCGAATGGCCGCTGACCGGCGAGCCGCTGCTGTCGGCCAAGGATGTGGCTGGGAAAGTTCTGGCCGAGTGCGAAATTTTTTAAAGCCTTTGGGCTGAATGAGTTTTTCGAACTGCCAAGTGCAGAGCATAGACTTGGCTAAAGGTTTGAAAGAAAAATGTTGGAAATTTAATGATGAATAAAGTTCTTAGTAAGAAAAAGTCTATCTCCATTCTTGGAATACGCGGAGTGCCTGCTGCACATGGGGGCTTTGAGACATTCGCTGAGTATTTGTCGCTGTATTTGAGGGATAAGGGCTGGGCCGTTACGGTTTATTGTCAGGTCGAGGGAGGGGGGGAGCCCTATTGTGATTACTGGGAAGGTATTCGACGGGTAAATATTCCAGTGATTGGTGACGGCCCTTACAGTACGATTAAATTTGACTGGAAGTCAGTGGGCGCTTGTTGCAAAGACGATAGCTCAGTGGTTTTGACTCTTGGTTATAATACTGCGGTGTTTTGTGCCCGTTTGCGAATTGCTGGGCGGGTTAATGTTATTAACATGGATGGTATTGAGTGGAAGCGGGATAAGTGGGGCGTTATTCCGAAGTTATGGTTTTGGGCAAACGATTGGGCTGGATGTTTTTTGGGAAATCATCTCGTTGCTGATCATCCTGAAATAAAAAAACATCTAGAGACCCGAGTTAATGGTTCGAAGATTACCGTTCTTCCTTATGGCGCAGAGCGTGTTGAGGACGCCGACTGTACGCCCTTGGGCAGTTATGGAGTTTGTCCTGGTCGTTATCTAACGGTAATTGCTCGGCCTGAGCCCGAGAATTCAATATATGAAATTGTAAAAGCATTCTCTAGGTCTCCTAGAGGAATCTCATTGGTGGTTCTCGGGACTTACAAGAGTGACAACGAGTACCACAAAAAAGTCCGTGCTGTTGCATCTGATGAGGTGAAGTTTGTTGGCGCGATTTACGATAAAAAAATTGTTCGCTCGTTAAGACGGCACTCCTTAATGTACGTTCATGGCCATCAGGTCGGTGGGACAAACCCCAGTCTTGTAGAGGCGTTGGGTGCTTCTAATCCTGTTGTGGCTCACGATAATAAGTTCAACAGGTGGGTCGCTGATGATGCTGCCGTTTACTTCGGCGGAGAGGATGAGTGCGCCGCTATATTTGATACTGTTCTCAGTGATGAAAGTGCTCTTGCGAGTATGCGATTTTCGAGTTCAAAGAGATTTGAGTCTGAGTTTACGTGGGAGAAAGTCTTGAGTGAGTATGAGGTGCTCTTGCTTGATAGCATCAACGGGAAATAGTTTAAAGATATGTCTAGGTTGGCAGTAAAAGCTATATCTTTTCTCTGGTTGTCTTCCTTGGGAGGTGCTGGCATTGCTTTTTTAACTCAAGTTTTTCTAGCCAGAACTTTGGGGCCTGCTGAGTACGGTGTCTTGTCTGCAGCCCTTGTGTTGGTCGGGTTGTTTTTGCCAGTTGCTGGGTTTGGCGCCTCTCAGTTTATTTTAAAAGTTTATGGTCAAGAGGGGTGGGGCGCTACACGATGGCTCGGAGGAATTCTTCAGTTTAATTCTTACAGCACGTTAGTTGCGCTTGCGGTTCTTGGTGTATGTGTTTTGCAATTTGATACTGACTCTCAGTTTCGCATTGTTTCATTAACGCTTTTTTTGCATTTGTTAGGGCAGGTTTATCTTGAGTTGGTTGGTAGCAAGATGCAATTGGAGGAGTCGTATGTGCAATTGGCTATTTGGCAAATTACTCCTCATTTCGTTAGGTTGATATTCCTCGTGCTGGCGCTAGTTTTTTTTGGTTATCGAGCTAATGCTATTGGGGTTGCTGTTGTGTACGGAATCGTTGGTGCCGTGGTTGCTTCATACGGAGTGCTTGTGTTGCGAAAGGTGCGTCGTTCTGGGCTACGCTTAGTTGGACATGGCGTTAAGCCTGATACTCATGACGATGCTCTTCAGTTTCCATCTTCGCGTGATGTGTTAAAAGGTTCTTGGCCTTTTGGTTTGGCTGCACTGTTTCATTTGATTTATTTTCAGAGCAATATTTTGCAAATTAGATTTTTTGTCGGAAACGTTGAGGCAGGCCTGTATAACGTCGCATTTTCCATAATGGCAGCAGTCTATTTGTTGCCGAGTGTTGTTTATCAGAGATTCTTAGTCCCTAAGCTGCACAGGTGGGTGCACCATGATAGGGAAAAGCTTTATGAGATATATAAAAAAGGCAATGTGTTGATGCTTTTAATTGGATCGTCAGCTACGGCGGTTATATATTTTATCTCTGAGTTCTTGGTTTTGATTCTTTTTGGTAATAAGTATGAGGGTGCCGTTGAGCTTGTTAGGGTATTGGCTTTTTCTGCTCCTTCCATGTTTGTTGCGTTTAGTGCTGGGGCCATGCTTGTTACGAATGAACACGTTAAACGTAAGGTTGTTTATATGGGTTTTGTTGCCGTAATGAACGCGTCTTTGAATTTTTTATTCATTCCTGAATATGGAATTCTTGCTGCAGCGTATGTGACAATTTTAAGCAATACGCTGTTGATGTTGGCTTACCTGCATGGGGCCTATTTTCACGTCTTTAAAGGTGAGCGGGGGTGATTGCTTTGAAAAAAATACGTGTATTTGGCCGCCCTGCGAAAGCATTGTTAAATTTTATGTATCACCACCTGCGCTACTGTAAGTACGCGGCATGGCGGTCTGATATGAGTGATGCTAGGAAGCGCGAATATCATGTGATAAAGATTTATCACAGTATTGAGAAGAGTATGAGCTACAAGAGTCGACGGATCGGCTCTGGTTGGAAAGATGCATATTTGTTGCTTGATATTTTAAGGATCGCACGAGACTCGGGAAACGTTACTCCTGGAGATCGAGCAGCTAGGACCGTATTAGAGAAGTTTTTAAGGTTGGATGGAAATTCTAATACCCGCGATGCGAATGCTATTGGCGGAAGTTTGGTTGATATTGTCTTTCCTGATGTTGATAAGGTCGGTGTTCTTTCATTTTCTGAAACGGACTTCAAGAAAGGTGTGCTTGAGGATCCAGAGGCTTTTTTTGAATCACGTTATTCATTGCGTGAGTTTAAAGATGAGTGTGTTGAAGAAGGTCTGGTTCGGCGTGCTGCATACTTAGCTCTAAAAACACCTTCTGTCTGCAATCGTCAACCGTGGCATTTATATACGACTAGTGACAAAAAAATAATTGAATCGGCGCTGTCTTTGCAGAATGGTAATCGTGGATTCGGCCATAAGGTTCCTAATCTTGCAATTCTTGCGGTTGATCTTCGTGCTTTTATGGCGGCAGACGAGAGTTATCAACACTGGATTGATGGCGGTTTGTTTTCCATGTCATTCATTTACGCTCTTCATTCATTGGGCGTGGCTTCATGCTGCCTAAATTGGAGTGCTTCGCCATCTCAGGATAAGGCGTTGCGGAGATTGATTGAAGTTGATTCACATCATTCAGTGATAATGATGTTGGCTTATGGTTTTCCGAGTGAGGATAATTTCGTGTGTGCCTCTACTCGAAGATCTATAGATGAGGTTTTGTCGCCGATGACTTTGAAGGTTTGAGGAATGCTAATGAGTAAAGACAAAAAAATAGGCTTGGTAACCATACACTATGCCAACAGTTATGGAGGGCTGCTTCAAGCATATGCGTCTCAGGCGCTTCTCTCTCGATATGGTTGTGTGGAAATAATAGATTATAAAACGGACCATCTAAAGAAGACCATGAGGCTCGTGCGTTTTGGCGACGGGCCGAGGGGAGTCTTGCGCGCAGGAAAAGACTTTTTAAGAATTTTCCCCCGTAGGAAAGCCCTAAAAAGATTTAAAGACTTTATCGCCAAAAATTTTGTGCTGAGCGACGTTTGTCATGGATACGAGGATGTGTCTAGTTTAGTTCGTCAGTATGATTTCCTTGTTTCTGGAAGCGATCAGATTTGGAACCCAAAAGTCGTTGATGGGCTTGATCGTGTTTATTTCTTAGATTTTCAGTTCCCAGGAGAGAAACTCTCGTTCGCTAGTAGTATGGGGTCGTACAGATATACCTTGGCAGAGCAGGTTGCTGTCGCACGGTATTTGAAAGATTATAAATCTCTAGCTGTAAGAGAGGGAGATACTGCAGAGTACTTGTCTGATCTTATCGAGGGCGGCGCTGTTGAGACTGTTGTCGATCCTACGTTGATGTTGGATATGGATGATTGGCGAAAAGTTGCTTCGGATGATTTCAAGCCTCCATTTGATGAATATGTTTTGATTTACACTTTAAAGAAAAATGATTTTGTCAGGAAAGTTATTTCTGAGGTGTCTGCTCGGTTGGGCCTAAAGGTCGTGGCGATAGATCAAGATCCTTATCTTGGGTACAGTTGTGATGTTCATTTCAATGATATCGGGCCGGCTGAGTTTTTAAAGTTGTTTTTGAATGCTAAATTTGTTGTTACGAACTCGTTTCATGGCACTGCGTTCGCTCTTAATTTTTCAAAGCCATTTGTTTCAATCGAGCCTGAGTCTGGAAGGAATAGAATTTTGGGTCTTCTCGATAAGGTGGATGCAAAGGGGAAGTTTGTTCCTGACTTCGAGTCGCTTGATGTTGCGATGAGTTCGGAATTGGATTGGTTTGGGGTTCAGAAGAAAATTTCTAGTTTAAGAAGTGTTGCGACAGATTTTTTGGGTCGGTCTTTAGGTGGCTAAAGTAGCGATTTTTTGAGGGGTGATTTTGTTTGAATATTCCAGTTCTCAAAAGAAGGTTTCCAATCGTCCTGTAGAGATTGCGAAAGCATGGCTATATTTTATTGTGGGGATGGCGGTGGCGTCAAATGGCGTTGAAATCGCTGTGGGGGCGGGCACGTTGACGCCAGAGCGACTCCTTGCCTTCCCTTTGTGGTTATTTGCGCTCTTTCTTTCCTTGAATGGTAGGGCTCGGTGGCCACAGCTTACTGCTCCTTTGCTTTCTATTTGGCTGCTCTCAGCCCTTTTGTCTTCAATTGTTAGCCCTGTTCCAGAGTGGTCTATTAAGATGTGGGTCGCACTGTTTATTGCCGCATCTTATTATTTTTTCGCAATTGTTTTGAAGGTGGACGTAAAGAAGTTTTTTTTAAGTAAAGTCTTTTTCTTGATAGTGCTTTTTTATGGGGCTGTTTCTCCATTCATCTATTTTTATGGATTGTTTGGAGGTTCCGGTGCCGAGCTTTGGTTGCAAGAGGGAAGTGGTGGGCTGCGCTTAAGAGGCTTGGTGACAGAGGCAAATCTTTTTGGTGTTTTCTTGGTTTTGCCTATGCTGGTCTTGATAGCACTTAAGGGGTGGTTTGGAAGACTCTATTGGTTGCTGCTTGGAGGATTAAGCATTTCAATGGTTTTGTCATTTTCGCGTGCGCCGTGGATATCGTATTTTTTTGCTTATGCAGTCTATCGGTATCTTAGTTTTCCTCGAAAAATTACGACTCAGACCTTAGGTCGAGCAGTACCTGTTGTTGTTTCTGTAATAGTTTTTGCTTTCTTGGGGTGGGTTTTTTTTGCTGATTTCGTCTCTGATTTTGAATTGGTGAGCAGGACGAACACAATTGATGCGCGACTGGTTATGTGGGATCTCGCACTAGGGGATATTGTCGCGAGTCCTTTGCTGGGTACAGGGGTTTTTAGTTTTAGCGAAATGTATCCGAATGCACCCTCCGAGGTTGGGTCAGACTCCTATCGTAGTGCCTGGATATCGAATATATTTCTTGCGATAGTTCATGATACTGGGATTGTTGGAGCTGTTTTGTTTTCGATGTTTTTTCTTTCATTGCTTCTGCGCGGAGTAAAAGTCGTTCGGCGATCCGCAGTTCAAGGAGGAGATGTAAGTGAAATTAAGCTAGGTGCTGCGCTTCTAGCTTCGTCACTTGCGTTTTTGGTTTCTGGTCAATCTATTCCCGCTCATTCTTTGGCTTTTTTCTGGATAACGCTTGGGTTGACTGATCGTCAGATAGTTATCTTAAGTCGTAAGATAAATAGGGGCAGATGAAGTGAATAATGACGGCGTTGCTATGAAAACTATACTTTTTGTTCATCAATCTGCGGAGATGTACGGGTCTGATAAGGTTTTGCTTTTTATAGTTGAGCGTTTGCTTGAGGTCGGTCGTTACTCCGTTATTGTTGTATTGCCAACGCGGGGGCCTTTGTACGATGTGTTGCATAAGGTTGGGGCGGAGGTTCATGTCGCTGAGATTGCCAAGGTTCAGCGTTCTGTCTTTAGTTTGATGGGGTTTTATAAGGTTGTTCTGCAGTGCCGTAGAGCTATTAAGCAGTACGATGAAATCGTTAAGGGCCGGAACATTGTATGCGTGCACTCCAATACTTTGGCTGTTCTCGCTGGTGCTATATGGGCAAAGCTCAGAGGTGTTAAGCATGTTTGGCATGTTCATGAGATTATTCTTTCTCCACGTATTGTGAGTAGGTTGTTTCCGAGGCTTGTTTCGGCGCTTTCGTCAAGAGTTGTTTCTAATTCAGTGGCTACCAATGATTGGTTGGTAAAGGAAGCTCCGGCGACGGCTTCACGTAATGTCGTTGTTTTTAATGGGTTGCCGAGTGTGACGTCGCCTGAGCCTGATGCTATTGAGGCTTTTAGAGCGAGAGTGGGGGCTGCGAAGGAAGATGTTGTTTTTACTCTTGCAGGTAGAATAAACCGCTGGAAGGGACAGGGGTTGTTGGTAGAGTCTGTTGGTCTACTGAAAAGAGCAGGTAAGCTGTCGAGTGCTTGTAGGTTCGTTTTTGTTGGAGACGCTGCGCCTGGGCTTGAGTCATTGGTTGCTGATTTAAAATCGCGAGTGGCTGAACTCGGATTAGAAGATCGTTTTATTTTTATATCATTCGTGAATGATATTTGGCCTGTCTGGTTTGCTTCGGATGTTTGTTTAGTGCCATCAACGGAGCCTGAACCCTTCGGTATGGTTGCCATTGAGGCTATGGCAGCGGGTGTGCCTGTTATTGCAGCTCAGCATGGTGGCCTCTTGGATATTGTAGAAGAAGAGCGCACGGGGCTTTTATTTCGGCCGTGTGATGTGGACGCTCTGGCAGCTGTTATTGAGAAGTTAGGTTGTTCTAGTTCGCTTAGAAAAGAGCTTGGGGTAAGAGGAAAGAAACGGCAGATGGATTTGTTTTCTATCGATGCTCAGGTGAAAAAACTATCTGAAATTTATGACCAAATTTCAATGTAGCAAGGTTTTGTTTGTGCGCTCACCAATTCTTAGTCGGATTTTTTCTGTTGGTTTTATATTTCTAATTTTGCTTGGCTCTCCTTTTCTACGAGCAGAGCAAGATGGGGAGCGTGTAGGTGTATTTTACTTTCCTGGTTGGCGAGACAATACCCCTTACTCCCCTGCGAAATTTCCTTGGGATAGGATTAAAGAGTATCCAGAAAGAAAGCCCTTGCTTGGTTGGTATGATGAAGGTAGGGCGGAGGTTTTAGATTCTCACCTTAAATGGATGAGTGAGTATGGTGTTTCGTTTGTTGTTTTTGATTGGTATTTTGGAAAGAATAGAAAAGTAAATCTTTCGCATGTACTTGACGCGTATCTTGTTGCTAAGGATCGTCATGGGGTCGGGTTTACAATTATGTGGGCTAATCATGACACTCTTCCCGAAAGCGTCGGGGATTGGAAGTCTATGGTTGATGTTTGGCTAGATAGCTACTTGTCTGACCCAGATTATTTGAGAGTCGGTGGTGCTCCTGTGGTCTTTGTTTTTTCGGCCCGACTTTTTGAAAAGCAAGCTGAGCAAACTGGTTCTACAGTGAAGGAGTTAATCGCTCTTGCAAAGGGGTGGGCGAAAGAAAAAGGATTTAAGGGGCTTCATTTTGTAGTTGGCTCTGAGGCTGTTCAGCCGCTAATTGGGTCTTCTTCTGCAGTCACAGGTTATTCAGCCTTCTTTACATATAATTGGCATCGTGGCCCGCGCGATGCGAGGGTCTCTCATTCTTTTGCGGAGCTTGACGACGGATATAGACGTCAGTGGTCACTGTTCTTGAGTGATTCGCTCTTGCCGCTTGTTGTGCCAATGACTGTGGGTTGGGATCGTCGCCCTTGGGGGGGGAGTTCCGATAGTCTTCATGATGAGTCAATGGCAAGCCCGGCCGAGTTTCGAGCGCATCTTGATGCTGGCGCTTTTTTTATGAAAAAAATGCGCAGTAAATATGTTGCTGGTGATGGTGCTGAGTTCGCAAAACTGGCGGTAGTATGTTGCTGGAACGAGTTTGGGGAAGGTGCATTTCTTGAGCCAAGCAAAGCTTGGGGCTTTCAATATTTAGATGCAATTCGTTCTGTATTTGGAAAGGGCAGGTGAGTTTGTGCATATGTTTTCAGCGTCAAGCGACTTGTAGCTGAGATAAATGTCTAAGTTTTCGTTCGTTGGGTTGAACAATTTCTGACCTTGACCAAGTTTGCCCCATTTTTTCGTTGTGAGAATTCATTCCTTTATTGTTAAGGCGGGAATTTCTTGGTTTCCTATTCTTGGGTTTTTATAGCAGAGCATTTGCGCTGGTTCGTTTATGGAGTTAGTGGATATGCCAATCACTAGGTCGCCTGCATGGCAGGCATTGGGGCAGGAGTTGAGCAGAGTTTGTGATGGGCATCTGCGCGATCTTTTTGCCGCCGACCCAAATCGCTTTTCCCGCTTTTCTGTTGGCCTTGAAGGTTTGCTTGTCGACTTTTCAAAGCAGCGTATCGATGCGCAGACGCTGAAGCACTTGATTGATCTGGCCGAAACGGCGCGTTTGGCGGAGTGGCGGGATCGCCTGTTTTCCGGCGACAAGATCAATTTCAGCGAGAAGCGGGCGGTGTTGCATCCGGCTTTGCGCAATCTCAAGCTCGGTGCCTTTCCGTCTGTCGAAGACGATGTGATGCCCGAGGTGCGGGCGGTGCGCGCCCAGATGCGCACTTTCTCCGAGAAGGTGCGCGGGGGCTTGTGGCGGGGGTTTTCGGGCGAGGCGATCCGCGATGTGGTGAATATCGGGATTGGTGGTTCCGACCTGGGGCCGAAGATGGTGGTGCGCTGCCTGTCGGCTTACCAGCGTGCGGGCATGCGTCTGCATTTCGTTTCCAACGTCGACAGCGCGCACATGGCGAAGCTGTTTGAAATGCTGGACCCGCGTACCACGCTGTTCGTGGTGGCGAGCAAGACTTTCAGCACCCAGGAAACCATGCTCAATGCCCACACGGCCCGAGAGTGGTTGTGCGCGGCGGCGGGTGAGGATTGCGCGCGGGCGCTGCCCCTGCATTTTGTGGCGGTGACGTCGGATGTGGCGCGGGCGGCGGCCTTTGGTTTGCCGGAGGCCAATGTCTTCAAGATCTGGGATTGGGTGGGGGGGCGCTATTCCCTGTGGTCGGCGGTGGGTTTGCCGATTGCGCTGTCCATCGGCATGAACGGTTTCGAGCGTTTGCTGGCCGGGGCGCAGGCGATGGACACGCATTTCCGCGAGGCGCCGTTCGAGAAGAACCTGCCGGTGTTGATGGCGCTGATCGGGATCTGGAACACCAACTTTCTGGGGGCGGCCACCAGTGCGGTGCTGCCGTATCACGAGTCCCTGCGCTTTTTGCCGTCGTTCTTGCAGCAGTTGGAGATGGAATCCAACGGCAAGACGGTGGGGCGCGACGGTCAGGCCTTGTCCTGTCAGGCCAACCCCATTGTGTGGGGCGAGATTGGCTCGAACGGGCAGCACGCTTTCTTCCAGTTGCTCCACCAGGGCGGCTGGCTGGTGCCCAGTGACTTTATTGCCAGTGCGCAGAGCGATTTTCCGCTGCCGGGCCACCAGGCGCCCTTGATGGCCAACTTTCTGGCCCAGAGTGCGGCGCTGGCCTTTGGCAAGACCGAGCAGGAAGCCCGTGCCGAGCTCGAAGCCGCAAAGGTGCCGCCGGAGCAGATCGAGTCGCTGCTGCCGCACAAGGTGTTTGCCGGCAATCAGCCGTCCACCACCATCATCCTGCCGCG
>APMI01004789.1_pt1 | contig 10489 bp, 13 predicted proteins | sample 667938 | NCBI WGS metagenome assembly APMI01 (sample SAMN01084076, study PRJNA167559) | wastewater metagenome | biome: Wastewater | place: Denmark: Ejby Moelle, Odense | collected 2011-11-28
GCCCGCGTCGTCATGGGCTGCTGCACGTTGGTCATCGGCGGCGTCACGCAAGCCGTCAGCAACGCGGCCGACATCAGCATGGTCAGTTGAGCGAGCCGGCACATGATCATCCCCTTCAGAGTTGCGAGAGGCGGCCCAGCATCGCGTCTGCGGTACTCACAACCTTGGAGTTGAATTCGTAGGCACGCTGCGTCTGGATCAGCCCGACTAGCTCTTCCGCCACGTTCACGTTGGAGGTTTCAACGTAGTTCTGATTCAGCACACCCGCACCATTCGTACCGGGCGTCGTCGGCGTCGGCGTGCCGCTCGACGCGGTTTCGAGGAACAGGTTTTCACCAACCGACTGCAATCCTGCCGGATTGACGAACGTAGCCACCTGGATCGTGCCGATCTGCGTCGGCGCTGCAGTGCCGGGCGTCGTGACGCTGACGACGCCGTCCTTGCCAATCGTCACGGACTGGGCGTTCGGCGGGATCGTGATCGACGGATCGAGCGGATAACCGCTCGATGTGACCATCTGACCTGTGTTGTCCTTCTGGAAGGAACCGTCGCGCGTGTAACCGAGCGTGCCATCGGGCAGGAGGATCTGAAAATAGCCTTCGCCCTGGATTGCGACGTCCAGGGTGTTGCCGGTCTGCTGAAGGTTGCCCTGGCTATGGTTCTTGACCGTGGCGACCGGGCGAACACCGGTACCCAGCTGCAAGCCGGACGGAATCTGTGTCTGCTGTGAGGACTGTGCCCCGGGCTGGCGCAAGGTCTGGTAGAGGAGATCCTCGAACACCGCGCGAGCACGCTTGTAGCCATTGGTGCTGACGTTCGCAAGGTTGTTCGAAATGACGTCCAGCTGTGTTTGCTGGGCATCGAGACCGGTACGGGCCACCCAAAGTGCGGGAACCATGGTGCTTCTCCTTCTACACGCGTGACACCATTGTCGGCGCCCGCATCAAGCGACCTAGCCCGGATAAGCGGGCAAAGCCGGCTTCAATTCATCGTCCTGGTCAGGTTACCGACAGCACCTGATCCGCCGCCTTCGCGTTGGTATCGATCGCGGTCATCATGCGGGTCTGGGTTTCGAACTGGCGTGCGAGCGAGATCATCTGAACCATTTGCTCAACGATGTTCACGTTGCTCGACTCGACGTAACCGCCGGCAACCTTCACCGCTGGGTCGGCTTCGGCCGGCTGCCCGCTGGCGAGGCGGAAGTAGCCATCGTCACCACGCTGGATCTGCGCCTCTTCCGGGTTCACCAGCTTCAGGCGCCCCACCACCTCGGCGTTGTTGCGGCTTCCGGTACGCGGAATCGCACTGATCGTGCCGTCACCGGCAATTTCGTAGCTGTTATCGGGGGGCAACGCGATCGGCCCGCCCTCACCGAGCACCTGCAGGCCACGCTCGTTGACCAGCTCGCCATTGGCGCTCACTTCGAATCGGCCGGCGCGGGTGTAGGCCTCGCCACCGTCCGGCGTTTGCACCGCGAACCAGCCCTTGCCATTGATCGCAACGTCGAGCGCGCGGCCGGTCGATTGCAGTGCGCCAGGGGTGAAGTCGTTGGCCACACTCGCGTCGACAACAAAGGCGCGCGACGGCAAGGCCTGCGTCTGGACCGGCACCGCCCGCAGGCGATGCAGTTCCGAACGGAAGCCGTCGGTGGTGGCGTTGGAGAGGTTGTGTCCAACCGATGCCTGTTGCAGCAAAGTGCTCTTGGCGCCGGTCATCGCTGTATAGATCGCACGGTCCATTTGTGGTTTCCGTTTCCGTTGGCTTGACTGCTTTGGCTACGTGCGGGTCACAACCCCCCCTCAGCCGACCCTTACCGCAGGTTGACCAGGGTCTGCAGAATCTGATCCTGCGTCTTGATCGACTGCGAATTCGCTTGGTAACTGCGCTGCTGGGTGATCAGATCGACCAGTGCTGCGGTCAGATCGACGTTCGATTCCTCCACCGAACCGGCCTGCACCAGGCCAAGGCTGCCGGAGCCCGGGCTACCAACCAGCGGCTGACCCGATTCGGGCGACTCGCCCCACAGGTTCTGGCCGAGCGAGAGCAAGCCATTCGGGTTGGCGAAGCTCGCCAGCACGGTTTGGCCGAGGATCTTCGACTGGCCGTTGCTGTAGCGGCCCTGCAGCGTCCCGTCCTGCGCGATCGTGACGCCCGAAAGACGCCCAGACGCGTAACCGTCTTGCACTTGGCGGTTGATGCCGAACGCGCTGCCGTACTGCGTCGTGCCAGTGAAATCCAGATCAAACGAAATCGGCGAAATGGCACCAAACGACGCTGCAATCGTGGCCGTCATGGCAATTGGCATAACCGTCGTTAGCTTGCCAGAGGAATCGAAAGCAAGCGGCGTTGGCCCTGTTGTAACCGCGCCATCAACCGAAGTGTGCATGTCCCAGTTGCCTCCGCCGGTCTTCACGAAGTACATCGTGTAGATGTGGGAGTTACCGAGCGAATCGAAGATCGATACCGATGTTGACGAGTTGTACGAAAGTGGGTCTGGAAGCGGCGCAGCGGCCGTGCTTGTGAATGGCACCGTAGGGACGGCCTGGCGCGAGTCGAGGTTGATACCCATCTTCACCGACTCGGTCTGCTTCGGTTGAAGGTCCGCCGTGTTCAGAAAAATGTCAGTTGGCGTTGCCGGCAAAATAACGCCAAGAGAGTTGGCTGGGTAGCCTTGTAGGCGATAGCCAGCGGAATTGACGATGTAACCATTTTTGTCGATTTCGAATTGCCCGTTACGGGTGTAGGAGATCGTGCCACCAGGCTGCTGCACCCGGAAGAATCCGTTGCCGTTGATCGCCAGATCAAGCGGGTTGCCGGTCGGCGTTATGTTGCCCTGGTTGAAGAGCTGTGCCACTGCGCCGACGTTCACGCCGATACCCACCTGCACGCCGGCTGCTGAGCCGTTGAGTGCTGCGGCATAGACATCGTTGAACTTGGTCTGCGCGCTCTTGAAGCCGATCGTGCTGGTGTTAGCGACGTTGTTGCTGATGACGTCGATCGCCTTGGATGCGCCGTTAAGCCCGCTGAGGCCTTGCTGGAATGCCATGGTCCTTCTCCTTGCCCGCTCAGGACAGAATCCGCTTGATATCCGACATCGAGAACATGCCGAGCCGGCCTACTTCAATATCCACACCCTTCGCGCCACGCACGATGCTGCTTACCGTGCCCAGCTGCAGAGCCGTGGCCTCGACAGCCTTGTCGCCCTGCACGGCGCTGACCTTGATCGTGTAGTTGCCGGCGGCCGCATCGGCCCCTGCGCTGGTCTTGCCGTCCCAGGTGAAGACATGCGATCCCGCATCGAGATCGCCGAGGTCCAGATTGGCGACCTCTGAGCCGCTCGAATCCACGATCGAAACCTTCACTTTGTCCGCCGCCGAGGCAAGCTCCACGCCACCAAGTGCCTGACCGTTGTAGAGCTGAAGGCCCTTTCCATCGACCAGCACGCCACGGCCGACCATTGCTGCCGCCTGCATCGTCTCGTTGGTCTGGAAGGTGCCCAGCATCGACTCGAGTGTGCTGTTCACCTTCTTCAAACCATCCACCGTGCTGATCTGCGCAAGCTGCGAAGTCATCTGCGAGTTGTCCAGCGGATTCATCGGATCCTGATTCTTCAGCTGGGTCGTCAGCATGGTCAGGAATCGATCCTCTGAGACTGCATCGGTGCTCGTGCTGCTCTTCTTCGTCGTGCCGTTGAGGCTGTTGAGCAGATCCGAACTGACGACGCCTGCGCCACTCGTGGTGTTATTCGAGATAAACATCTGTCAGCTCCTGCTTAGCCCTGACCGATTTGCAGCGTCCGCTGCATCAAGGTCTTGGCGGTATTCATCACTTCGGTGTTGGTCTGGTATGAGCGCGAGGCCGACAGCATGTTGACCATCTCTTCAACCACGTCGACATTCGGCAACTGCACATAACCTTCCGGGCTCGCAGCCGGGTTCTTCGGGTCGTACACCATGCGGGACGGCGCAGCCGACTCCACCATCTGTTTTACGTGCACACCCATTGCGCCGTTGCCGCCCATCGGCGTCGCCTCAAAGACCACTTGTTTGGCGCGATAGGGCTGGCCGTCGGACTTCACGACGCTCTCAGCGTTGGCGAGGTTGCTCGCCACCGCGTTGAGGCGTACCGACTGGGCACTGAGGGCGGATCCTGCGACGTTGAAGACGTTGAGCATGCTCATGATGGCCGCCCGCGCTTACTGGTTCTGGATCGCTTGCTGCATCGAACGCAGCAGGCCGTTGATGAAGGTCAGGCTCGCTTCGTACTGCACGGCGTTCTCTGCAAACGCGGAGCGTTCGACATCCATATCCACCGTGTTGCCATCGACCGCCGACTGCTCTTCCTGGCGATACTTGACGAACGGCGCGAGCGGCGCCTTGGCGCCACCCTCGATATGCCGCTGCGCGGTTGTCGTCAGCGCGAGCGGTTTGACCTTGCCATCCAGTGCGCCCATGAGCGCCTCCTTGAAATCAATGTCCCGCGCCTTGTAGTGCGGGGTATCGGCGTTTGCGATGTTGGCCGCGAGCAACTCCTGGCGATACGCCCGCGTGTTCAGCGCGGCTTGCTGGAACCCAAGGTGGCGGTCTAGAGCGGTCATGGTCATCGCAAATCTCCTGGTGGCCCGGTCTGCGGGAGGCGGTCCGAATCACCCGCCTATCCCTTTGCAGCTTCCGTGCCAGCATTCTCAGCGCAGCCGCCTCGCGGCCTTGCGCCGAAAAGACCCCGATTCAGGCGGCAATTCATGCGCATGCTGCCGCCGCTGCCGGCAAGCCTTGCCGCCATCACGGCAAACGCGACCCGTGTGACAATCGCGCCATGCTCGCGAAGCCAGTCCGAACCATTCTGCTCACCGCCTTGCTGCTGCTCGCTTCACCGGCCCGAACGGAAACGCCGTCAAGCGCTGCGCAAGCGGCCCTGCGCGAAGCGGTGACCCAGTTTCTGACGCGCGAGGCATCGCGCAACAGCGGCGCCGTGACAGTCGAGATCGCCGACGCTGCGATCCCCCGCAACGCGAAACCCTGCGATGCGCCGCAAGCCTTTTTGCCAAGCGGCCAGCGCGCCTGGGGACACACCACCGTGGGCGTGCGCTGTCCACAGCCGGCCTGGACGCTGTTCATTCCCGCGCGGGTGCGGGTTGAGGACGACTACCTGGTTGCGGCCCACCCGCTTGCCGCCGGCAGCGTACTCGGCGCCCAGGACTGGGAAGTTCGTCGCGGCGACGTCGCGGCTTTGCCGCCAGGCACCCTCACCCGCCCGGACCAAGCGGTCGGGCGGACCTTGCGGCAGGCGGTGCCCGGCGGCACTGCGCTACGCAGCAACCAGCTTCTGGTGGTGCAGGCAGTGGAACGCGGCCAGCGGGTTCAGGTCATATCCCATGGGCCGGGCTTCCAGGTGGGCAACGAAGGCATTGCCCTGACTGCCGCCGCGGACGGGCAGCCGGTTCAGGTCCGGCTCGACTCTGGCCGCGTCCTGCAAGGCATCGCTCGCTCGGGCGGCCGGGTCGATGTCGGCCAGTAACTCGCGACCTGTCAGCGCAATGATGAAAAATGGTTAAAGTTCCGTGAGATAGCGCCGTTAAACCTGACAACAAGCCGAAGAAGACCCTGCAAACGGAGCATGCTCCTGCCCGCAAGGTCTTCGAACAGGCGAAAACAGGAGCGACATCATGAAGATCGAAGGTTCGTACAAGTCCGTCGGCAATGCCGGCGACGTGAAGGCGCGAGGCACTCGCGAGAGCGCGGCAAAACCCAGCGCCGACGCGGGTTCCAAGGTCGACGTATCACCCTTGGCATCGCGTTTGCAGCAACTGGAAGGTACGCTCGCCGGCGTGCCTGAAGTCGATGCCGCGAAGGTGGGCGAGCTCAAGCAAGCAATCTCCGACGGCCGTTTCCGTGTCAATCCGGAAAAGGTTGCCGATGGCTTGATCGAAAGCGTCCGTCAGATGCTGCAGTCCCAGCCGCGCCAAGCTTGACGGCGCGCATGACAAGTCTGCATAGCGCTTGAACCCGACCGCCCTGCTCCAAGCCCAGTTTTCCGCTCTGCTGGCCGAAGTTTCCGGCCAGCTGGAGCGGTTTGTGCGCCTGCTGGAAGACGAGCACGAGTTGCTTGTCACCGGCCAGGTCGAAGCCCTGCTGGGCTTGGCTGAAGACAAAACCGCAGCCGTACGTCAATTGCAACAAGCGGAGAATGCAAGGGCGCTGCTGCTCAGTCGATCCGGCATTGACGCGCGGGCCAGCCAAATGGCCGAATTCACCGCGCAGCTTCCCGAACAAACCCAGCGTGCATGGCGGCACTATCTCGACCTCGCCGCACGTGCGCAGCAACTCAATTTGCGCAATGGCGAGTTCATCCGTGACCAGCTGCGCGCCAACCAGCAAGCGATGAGCGTGCTGCTCGCGAGCACCGGGCCGAGCCTCTACGACGCAGGCGGCATCACCTCAACGCGCCCAGGCGGTCGGCTCTTCGGCCAAGCCTGAGCCGGCCGGCCAGCCCGCTGACCGGCCCTTCGGCGTTCTGAACGATCAAGTCATTCCGGCAATGTAGCGCCAAGCGCCGCGCCACCCGGATTGGGTGTCACCGGCCCCACCGCCGGTGCTTCGGCGCTGGGCGGCAACATTGATTCCACATGAATGCTGACTCGGCGGTTGCGCTGGCGTCCGTCGGCTGTGCTGTTATCCGCGATCGGTCGCTGGTCTGCGTAGCCCGCCACCGTAAGCCGACGCGCATCGACACCAGTATCAATGAACAAGCGCACCACCGAGCTCGCGCGCACCGACGACAGTTCCCAGTTCGACGCAAACGCTGCGGTCGCGATCGGAATATTGTCGGAATGCCCCTCAACGCGGATCGGGAAGTCGCCCTGAGCCAAGACCTCACCCACGGCACGCAGCGCACGCACCGCGTCGCTCCCAAGGTAGGCCTCACCCGGATTGAACAGCGCACTGGCATTGATCTCGATCGAGATGCCATGCGCGCCCTCATTCACGGACACCTGGCCGCCGCGCACCAGCGGTTCCAACACGCGCCGGACCTGTTCCGCCATGCTGTGCATCTGCTGACGCGCTTGCACCCGCGCCTCGCTCTCGGCGGGCGACTTTTGCACCTTCGCCTGCTGCGGCACCGCACCCGCGATCGACGCACGCGGCACGATCTGCATGCCATCGGCGTTCGTCGTCACATTACGGAAGGCGCTCACAAGCGAGTTGGAGAGCACCCGGTACTTGCCCTCGTTGATCGAGCTCAGCGCATACATCACCACGAAGAACGCAAAAAGCAGCGTAATGAAATCTGCGTACGAGACAAGCCACCGCTCGTGATTCTCGTGCTCTTCCTCATGCTTGCGACGACCGGCCATGGTTATGGTCCAACGTTTCAGGTGTTAGGCAATTAACGGCATGCCCACCCACTTCCTGATGCTCAACTACTCAACGCACCAAAACAAAACGGGCCACCAGACCGGCGACCCGTAGATGTCGGTGCCGCCAAGCATGGGCTCTACTTGAGCTGCTTGACCCAGTAGACCTTGACACTGGTGATTGGCGCGCCAGACGAATCGCTTGGAATGCCGCCGATTCCATCCATCACAGCCAAACCCGAGATGATCTTTCCAAACACGGCATAACCATTTGCGCCGAGCACAGAAGGGTCGTAGTTCAGCGCAACGTTGTCAGCAGTATTGACGAAAAACTGCGAGGCCGCTGAGTTGGGCTGATCAGTCCGAGCCATCGCCAAGGTACCGCGAACATTGCTCAAACCATTGTTGCTCTCAAGCACGATCGGCGCGTAGAGCGGTGCTTTAGCCTTCAGATCGCTAGTGTAGCCGCCACCTTGAAAGACAAACGAAGGCACGATCCGGTGAATCGCCGTATCGGAATAGAAACCCGCCGCCACATACTTCAGGAAATTGTCGACGGTAGCTGGAGCCTTCGCAGGGTAGAGCTCAAACACCATTTCTCCGCTGCTGGTAAGCATACATACAGTCGGAAATGCACTTGAGTTCGAAGCTGCAACCCCGGCGTCACTACAAGACGTTGCCGGCGGAGTTGTGGGCTGGTTCGACGAATTGTCGCCGGCCGAATCCCCTCCGCCCCCACACGCTGACAGGACCGAAAGGAGGAAGAACGCAGAGATTGATTTTGCCAGCAAGAGTTTTGTGGTCATCAGAGTGTTTAACTAAGGTCGGGGACAAGGTCAGGCACCCAGCGCACATTGGCACCAGACGGCCATTATCACCCAAAGAAAAGTGCGATCGACCTGCGGTTACGTGCCCGCGACATGACTGCGTGCCGGAACACTCATGCGAATGTTCACGTAACGTAGCCCTGCAAGCGGCTTTCGATAATGCGTGGATTATCGCCATGGGCGATGCCAACCAGTCCATCGACCAACATTTCGCGCACTGCGACGAGTTGCGCAATGTGCGCCTGCAGCTTTTTCGCGATCGGCAGAAAGATCAGGTTCGCCGAGCCGACACCATAGATCGTCGCCACGAAGGCCACCGCAATACCCGCGCCAAGCTTTGAAGGGTCAGAGAGGTTCTCCATCACATGGATGAGACCCATCACCGCGCCCAGGATACCGATGGTCGGCGCATAACCACCTGCAGCCTCCCACACCTTGGCACTGGTTTTCATCTGCTGCTCCCAGGCGCCGATTTCGACTTCGAGCACCTCGCGGAGCCGTTCCGGTTCGACACCATCGACAAGCAGCTGTAAGCCCTTGGCGGCAAAGCTGTCTTTCAGCCCCATCGCCTGCCCTTCCAGCGCCAGCAGGCCTTCCTTGCGTGCGATCCCACTCCAGGAAACGATTTGCTCGATGACGCGACGAAACGGCGGAACCGGAGGCACGAAGATCCAAGCGCCCATCCGAAGCCCCTGGCGAAACACCGTGAATGGGCTTTGCAGCATCACCGCGCCGAGCGTTCCGCCGATCACGATCAGGAAAGCCGTGGGCTGGACCAGTGAGCCGATGTGGCCGCCTTCGAGCACCTGCCCGCCGACGATGGCCGTCAAGCCGACAAACAGGCCGAGGATGCTGATCTTATCCACGGCGCGCGCTCCGCTCAGATCGACGCGCGGCGTCCGCGCGCACTGGCTGCATGACTACGCACCTGGCCCGAGATGCGCGAGCGCAGGCGTGCGATCGCCTGGCTGTGCAACTGACAGACGCGCGATTCGGAAACGCCGAGCACTTCGCCAATCTCGCGCAGGTTCAGGTCTTCCTCGTAGTACAGACCCATCACCATCTTCTCGCGCTCGGGCAGATCGTCGATCGCCTTGATCAGCGATTCGCGCATCTTCTTGTCTTCCAGCATGTCGAGCGGATCTGCCTCGTTGCCGGCGACATGGCGCTCGAGGAAGTCTTCTTCCTCCTCGTCGCTGAAATCCTCGAAGTAGACCAGTTGATAGCCGCGCGCTTCCTGCAGCATCTTCTGGTAGTCGGCCAGCGTCATGCCAAGCGTTTCGGCAAGTTCCTTCTCGGTCGGCTGGCGGCCGTGGCGTTGTTCAAGCTGGTGGATCGCGCCTTCGATGCGGCGCATCTCGCGGCGCAGGCTGCGCGGCAGCCAGTCGTTTTCGCGCAGGCCATCGAGCATGGCGCCGCGGATACGTTGGACGGCATAGGTTTCGAACTGGGCACCCAGGCCCTCTTCGTAACGCCCGATCGCGTCGAGCAAACCCAGCATGCCGTTCTGGATGATGTCTTCAACCTGCACGCTCGCCGGCAGTTTCGCCATCAGGTGATACGCAATTCGCTTCACCAGTGGAACGTACTGCGTGACGAGTTGGTTCTTGTCTAGCGTTCCCGATGCGGTGTACATCGTGTGACTCTCTCTTCTACGGTCTCGTTCGAGGCTTCGGACGAAGCCTCCCTGCCGTCACTACTCACACTATCGGCCGCCTGAGAGGGAAATTGAGCCCTATTTCAGGATTTTTTCTTCTGGCTCACAGCGCCAGCGCCATCGAGGTGCGCTGCCTTCGCCGCGCCAAGCCGAGAACACGATCCAGAAACACGCCGTCCGTCGTAGTGTCAGATGCTGCCGCGGCGGCTGCCGCACAAGCATCCAATCCCTTCACGCGACGCAGCGCGAGGCTCGTTTGCCGATGCCCGACCAGGATCAGGTTGGCCAACAGGGCCTCTGCCTCATCCTGATCACGGGGATTTGCCAGAGCCAGGTCGATCTGCGGCCACGGACCACCATCCAAATGCTTGATCAGCGCGTAGGCTTCGGTGATCGCCCGCGGCGAGCCATCGACCACGACGACCATCCGGTGCGCCGCACTGGCGAGCGGCGAGAGGCTACGGCGCTCGTCGGCCCGTGCGTGGATCAACCAGAGATCGCAGCCACGCTGCAAGGCGCGGCAGGTTTCGGCGAAACGCTCGCTCAACACCCGGTCGGCGCCATTCAGGGCGCGCGCCAGGCGCGCCGACGAATACAGCGACAGCCCCGGCCCGGCCTCGACGCGCGCAGCCTCAAGCGATACATGGCGCT
>APMI01002665.1_pt1 | contig 10485 bp, 10 predicted proteins | sample 667938 | NCBI WGS metagenome assembly APMI01 (sample SAMN01084076, study PRJNA167559) | wastewater metagenome | biome: Wastewater | place: Denmark: Ejby Moelle, Odense | collected 2011-11-28
TTTTGAAAAATTTTTCATTAGGATTAAAGGTTAGAAATAACTTCGGAAGTATAACAAGAACAGAAAATATAGCCATAGGTTCTTCTACACTTTCCGATGTTAAGATTATGAAAAATGAATACTATACTGGTTTTGGTTCTCAAATTGGTTTTTTTTATAAAAAATCCTTTAAAGACAATTTAAGCAGTTTATCAATAGGTGGAACTTTTGATTTAAAAACAAAGCTCACCGGAACAGGAACTCTCAAAGAAACTCATAATCTTGATAGCGAAACAGTGAGAGATATAAAATACACTATCGGAAACACTTATCTTCCTCAGGAATATGGTATTGGTGTAAGTTATCTACATAAAAATAAACTTTTATTTACAGCAGATTTTCAAAATAAGAACTGGGAAGGGATAAAATATAGCTCTACCTATGAAAAATATTATAACCAAAATATTTACGCATTAGGATTAGAAATTTTACCACAAAAGAGAAATTTCACCTCTGTTTCTGATGGGTTTTCTTATCGATTCGGCATAAATTATGATACCGGATATTACAAAATCAGTTCAGTGAAAATTGATAAAATAGAAGCTTCCGCAGGATTAGGAATTCCTTTTAAGAATGGCTTTATGCTTAATGTGGGTTACAGCTACGGTATTAGAGGGATGAGTAGTGCGGTGATTAAGGAAAATTACAACAGCATTAATCTAAGTTTTAATTTTGTGAATAGATGGTTTCAGAAATCTTATTATCAATAGAATAAGATTGTCTATTCTCTATCAAATCTCGCCAATTTTTTTTCAATCCAAATGGTAGCCAACGGAAAAAATGCAGCTAAAAGTGCAAAAATAGAATCTTCGTCATCCCACGTATAAATTTTTCTGGCAGGAATTGCCAAAAGCAAGTATAGTGTAAAAAACAGACCATGCAGACTTCCCATTATGCTGATGTAAACAATAGGTAAAATCCCGTCTTTATCTTCCCGAATCCACACCATTGCAGAGAATAAAAGCAACCAAGAGATTGCTTCGGCAATACAAGCCTGATGAAACCATTTTGTGAGTTTTTCTTGGGGATATTTTGAGAAAAATTTTTCTATGAAGTTCATTGAGTTACGAGTTATAAGATTCGGGCTTAAGAGTTACAAAAATAAAGATTTAATCTGCTTCTCCATAACAATTATAGTAATGATGCGAAAATTCAGATTTCATAATTTCAGAAGAAATATTGTACATTTCAATTTGAAAATCTTCATCACAACCACAAAAAGAGGCACCATTTTTAATAAAATCAGAATCTTTACTTTTGATTTTTATTTGCTTTAAATCAAAAGTTTGGATATATTTTTCTTCATTATTTAAATGGTAATCAATTCCGTTTTTGTCACAATATTCTTTGAAAAATTTATATAAATTTTTAATATCAATAAAACTTACTTTACCAAAAACAACTCCCATAGGAACGTCTGCAAATTCAAAATTTGTAGTTCCAATTAAAATGTCATCAAGAAAAATTTTATATTCTTTCATGAAAATTCAGACTCTTAAAAAAACAAATAAAGTGTTTTGACTATCATCCATCTCCCAACTTATTTATAAAAACTGCTCCCATCTAAATATTCAAAGACTTCTGGCGGAAGCATAGGTCTTACATTTTTACCTTCTTTAATCATATTTCGGATTTCAGTGGCGGAAAGTTCTATAACTGGAGCATTTATTTGATGGATATTTTGATGTTTTAGGTATTCACTGTCTTTTTTTTCTCCTTCAAAGGTTCTAGGATAAACAATAATTTGATAGTCTGAAATCAATTTTTCAGAATTCTTCCACTTGGGCAAACTTTCTAGGTTGTCTTCTCCCATAATCAATGCGAAGGAATAATCAGGATATTTTTCTTTGAGATAAGTAAGTGTATCTATCGTATAACTAGGTTTTGGCAAAGAAAATTCTATATTAGAGGCACGCATTTTAGGGTAGTTTTTTACCGCCAATTGCACCATATCTAGCCTGTTGTGGTCACTCAAAAGAGATTTTTTGTCTTTAAAAGGATTTTGTGGAGACACTACCAACCAAAGCTCTTCCATATCAGAGTTTTCTAAAATGTAGTTTGCCAAAATCAAATGCCCAATATGTATGGGATTGAAAGAACCGAAAAATAGTCCGATTTTTTTCATAAATTATAAGTTCGAGTTTTGAATTCCAAGTTATTACCTCGTAACACGTATCTCGTATCTCTAATGAAATTTCACATCACGAATATTCAAATAATACGTTACATTTCCTTTCCAGTGGTTTTCTTCTACGGTAAAAGCCAGGTCGAAAGATTTGGTTTTAAAATCTTCCATATAATCACCTAATTTGAAACCGATACACTCTATATTTCTGCCCGAAACTGGCTGATGAATGTAGAACTTTAAATGCCCACCATCTTTGCCCATTGTTTTTACATAACCAGAAACTTTTTGATTTTTTAATTCTAAAACAGGTTTCATATTGTGCGGACCAAAAGGAGCTAATTTTCTATGAAAATTAAAAAAATCACGATTAAGGTCTTCTATTTCAATGGTAGTATCTATGCTTATAGAAGGTACTTTCTGATGTTCCTGAATTTTTTCTGAAACTATTTTTTCAAATTTAATTTTAAAATCCTCGAATTTATCTTTTTCCATAGAAAGCCCAGCAGCTGCTTGATGACCACCAAATTTCAAGAAATATTCACTACAAAGATCTAGTGCTTCATACACATCAAAATCTGAGACACTTCTGGCAGAAGCTACCATTTCGCCATTGTTCCCATCGGTGAAAACTAGGGTAGGTTTATAGTAAACTTCGGTAAGTCTAGATGCTACAATGCCTATTACACCTTTGTTCCATTCTGGATGATAAACGATGGTAGAACAATTTTTTTCTTGATTGGTTTCTATTACCTGGTTGGTAGCAGAGATGGTGATATTGGCATCTAACTCTCTTCTAGAATCATTAAGGTCTAGTATATCTCCTACAATTTGATGTGCTTGTTTCAGATTCTCAGAAATCATTAGTTTTACAGCAGCTTTACCGTGAGAGATTCTACCAGCCGCATTAATCTTAGGGGCAATCTCGAAAACAATATTGGAGATGTCAAACGTAGAAATTTTTTCTTGAGGAATGAGAAGTCTCAATCCTAAATTCCTAGTTTTTCTTAACGTTTTAAGACCTAGTTTTGCCAAAACTCTATTCTCGCCAGTCATCGCAACAATATCAGCTGCAATAGAAATAGCAAGCAAATCTGTTAAATCAAATAATTCACTTTCTGGAATTTTATATATTGTATTAAGTCCTTGACATAGTTTAAAACCAACCCCGCAGCCAGAAAGCTCTTTGTAAGGATATCTGCAATCATTTCTTTTAGGGTCTAAGACCGCACAAGCTTTTGGCAATTCATCACCAGGTAAATGGTGATCACAAATGATGAAATCTATACCAAGAGAATTGGCGTAATCTATCTTATCAATGGCTTTTATGCCACAGTCTAGCGCAATGATAAGGCTGTAATTGTTTTCCTTGGCGTAGTTTATGCCTTCATCAGAAATTCCGTATCCTTCTAAGTTTCTATCAGGGATGTAAAAATCAAGATATTTTTTGCTAACAATTTTAGAAAGGTAAAGGTACATAAGAGCTACCGCAGTAGTACCATCTACATCATAATCTCCGTAAACTAAGATTTTTTCTCCATTTTCTATAGCAGAGGCTATACGTTCTACCGCTTTTTGCATATCAGCCATTAGAAAAGGACTATGAATGTCTTCTAATTTTGGTTTGAAAAATTCTCTAGCTTTTTGATAATTATCAATTTCTCTTAAAACCAATATTTTAGACTCTAGAGTTCCGAAGCCAATAGAAGAACTTATACTATCTACAATTTCTTCGTCTGGTTCAAGTTTGTATATCCATTTTAAACTCATAAATGCAAAGTTAGTGAAAATTTGTGGCTAAAAAGATAGAGATTTTTTTGTGATAATTATTTAATTTATAAGAGGATTAACTCCTCTATATCCAAAAATCCCGTATAAAAAGAAACCAAGAACCAATGCGTATATTACAGATAATATAGTAAGAAAGAGTACTACAATATTGCTTTTACTTTGCTTTGTAAAAAATTTTATTACACTATAAGAAAGCATTACAAGACCCAACCCGAAAATATAAAAAATATGTGCAGAATAAATCATTTGTAAGCCCCACAAAATACCGCCAATTGTACCACCAATTGCAGCGCCTAAAATACTGCCAATAACAGTTCTGGGTTTTATTTGTAAGTCTTTTTCGTGAGTTTCTATTTCTTTAAATTTTCCCTCAAGAATTTCATTGATTTCGGATTTAGAAACTATTTCAGATTTTAAACTATTGAAGATTTTATCTTTACTATTTCCTTTATTTTTTAAAAAGATAATCTGTGCTTCTATTTTTCTTTTCTCTTCATCTATTTCATGAACTTTGTTATAATTTTCTTGGAGCAGTGATAATCCTCCTTTTTCATTAATAACAATTTCAAGAGCTTTTCTTGCTTCTTCTGTGTAGTTTTCTTTATTTTTATAAACTTCTATTAATTGAAGGTCAGAATAATCTTTGTATCTTTTGATGAGTTCTTCAATCATAATATTTTTGACAAAAGTACAAAAAAACCGCTCAAAAAAATTGAACGGTTTTGTTTTTAACTTCCAGCTTTCGATATCTAGCTTAAGAATACATTTGTTGTTGTAATTCTTTTATTTTTTTATCTTCCAGATATTCGTCATAAGTCATATCTCTGTCAATAGCACCTTTTGGAGTAAGTTCTATGATTCTGTTACAAACAGTTTGTAGCATTTCGTGGTCATGAGATGCCAACAAAATATTGCCTTTGAAATTTGATAATGAGTTGTTAAGAGTAGTAATGCTTTCTAGGTCTAAGTGGTTGGTTGGTTCATCTAGAAGAAGGATGTTCGCTTTTTGTAACATCATTCTAGAGAACATACATCTCATTTTTTCACCACCAGATAGCACGGTGCAAGATTTAAGCGCTTCGTCTCCTGAGAAAAGCATTCTGCCTAAGAAACCACGCATAAATTCCTCATGTCTTTCTTCGTCATTTTTAGTAAACTGTCTTAACCAATCTACTAAATTTAAACTTTTATCTTGGAAGAATTCTGTATTATCTAATGGCATATAAGACTGATTGGTAGTAACTCCCCAATTAAATTCTCCTTTGTCTGCGGCAGAACTTCCGGAAAGAATTTGGAAAAATTCTGAAATAGCCAAAGAGTTTTTAGAAATGATGGCTACCTTATCTCCTTTCTTAAGTTTGAAGTCTAAATTAGAGAAAAGCAATTCACCATCTTTGGTTTTTTCTAAATCTTTTACTTCTAAGATTTGGTCTCCCGCTTCTCTTTCCATCTCGAAAATGATTGCAGGATACCTTCTAGAAGTAGGCTTTATATCGTCTATATTTAGTTTATCAATCATTTTCTTTCTAGCGGTTGCTTGTTTAGCCTTAGCAACGTTTGAACTAAATCTAGCAATGAAATCTTGTAGTTCTTTTTTCTTTTCCTCCGCTTTTTTATTTGCTTGTTGGCGCTGTCTGGTTGCTAATTGAGATGCTTGATACCAGAAAGAATAATTACCAGTATAAAGATTTAATTTTGAGTAGTCTAAATCACCAATGTGTGTACAAACAGTGTCTAAGAAGTGACGGTCGTGAGATACCACAATAACAGTGTTTTCGTAATCTGCTAAGAAATCTTCTAACCAAGAAATAGTATCAATGTCTAAGTCATTGGTAGGCTCGTCAAGAATTAAAACATCTGGGTTTCCAAATAATGCTTGTGCTAATAAGACTTTTACTTTGTCTTTATTTTCTAGCTCACCCATCATTTGCCAGTGCATTTCGTCTTTTATTCCTACATTAGATAGCATTGTTTGCGCATCAGATTCTGCATTCCAGCCACCCATTTCGTCATAAATTACGCCAAGTTCACCAGCTTTTATACCATCTTCATCAGAAAAATCTGGCTTAGCATAGAGCGCATCCATTTCTTCTTTTATCTCATATAGTTTTTTATTTCCTCTTAGTACGGTTTCTAGAACGGTGAAGTTGTCATAGGCAAAGTGATCTTGCTCTAGTACAGACATTCTCTTACCTGGTTCTAAGGAAACATGTCCTGTGGTAGGCTCTTGTTTTCCTGTTAATATTTTAAGAAAAGTAGATTTTCCTGCACCATTTGCACCGATAATTCCGTAGCAATTACCTTTGGTAAACATGATGTTTACCTCTTCAAATAAAATTCTCTTCCCGAATTGTAATGATAAATTAGATACTGTTAACATAAAGTTTTGTAAATTTGGCGCAAAATTAAGAAAAGATTTTGGGATATGAGTTTCAAAAATTAAGATGAATATTAAATTTTAATTTTCTGAGTATCATTTTGATAACAACAAAAACAAAATTTCACCAATAAAATTCATATATTTGGAATAATAATTGCTTCAATCTGTAGAGTTTATGAAGATAGAAAAAACAATAAACATCCTAAATAAAAGGGCTAAATTCGAATATGAAATACTCGAACAGTTAGAGGCGGGTATTGTTCTTACTGGGACTGAGATTAAAGCATTACGCTCTTCTAAGGCATCTATTACAGAAAGTTTTTGTCAATTTATTGATGGAGAGTTATATGTAATTAATATGAGCATAGATGAGTACAAATTAGGAACATTCTATAATCACAAGATAAAAAGAGAGCGTAAACTCCTTTTGCACAAGAGAGAATTGCAAAAATGGGAAAGAAAACTAAAAGATGTAGGGAATACTGTTGTGCCGCTTAAATTATTTATCAATGACAGAGGGAAAGCAAAACTCATTATCGCTCTTGGTAGAGGGAAAAAACTTTTTGATAAACGAGAAACAATAAAAAACAGAGAAAATAAAAGAAATTTAGACAGAATTCTTAAGAAAGTTTAAAAAAACTTTGTTTATGACGAGAATTTGTTTTTATTTTGCATTATCAATTATTTAATCATTTAATTCTATGAAAAATCTAAAATTAGGAATTACAGCATTGGCATTATCATTTGCCTCTACTGCTTTCGCTCAGACCACTTCTAACCCTTGGGTTATTGGAGTTGGTGCACACGGAGAAAATCACGTTGCTGCTGGTGGCAAGATTGGAGATGTTTTCTCTACTGCTTTCGGTGGTAATGGTGGGGATCTTTATAAAATTAACAACTTTACTATCACTCCACCTCTATCTAAATTAACAGTTGCTAGAAACTTAAACAAATATTTTGTTTTAGACTGGCAAACTACTGTTGGTAACGTAGATAACAAGAAAATTGGAATGGGTAAAGAATTCTTTTTACAAACTGGTCTTGGTTTACAATTCAAACTAGCTAGCTTTTGGAATGAAGAATCTTGGTTTGATCCATATTTAAGAGTAGGTGCTAACTACCTAAGACATGACTATGAAGGTACAGGTGCTGTAAATAGTGATGGTGATTTAATTAAAGCAAATCACTTTACTGTTGCTACTGGTGTTGGTGCTAACTTTTGGTTAACTAAAAACTTCGGTTTAAATTTACAAGGAGACTATGTTTCAACTCCTGTTGATAAATCTACTAAAGTTAATTTCTGGCAAGCAGGTGCTTCTATCTTGTTTAGATTTGGTAATAATGATAGAGATAAAGACGGTATCAAAGATAAAGATGATGCATGTCCAGATGTACCAGGTTTAGCTCAATTCCAAGGTTGTCCTGACACTGATGGTGATGGTATTGCAGATAAAGATGATAACTGTCCTGAAGTTGCAGGTCCAGTTGAAAACAACGGTTGCCCTTGGCCAGATACAGATGGTGATGGTGTATTAGATAAAGATGACGCTTGTCCTTCAGTTGCAGGTCCTGCAGAAAACAAAGGTTGTCCTTGGCCAGATACAGATGGTGATGGTATCTTAGATAAAGATGATGCTTGTCCTAATGTAGCAGGTTTAGCTAAATACAATGGTTGTCCTAAACCAAAAGAAGAGACAGCTAAGGAAACTAGTGCAGAACTAAAAGATATCTTATTTAACTTTGGTAAAGCTACATTAAGACCAGAATCTACTGCAAAATTAGATGCTGCTGCTAATCTTATCAAAACTGATGGTGGCACTTATCTATTAGTAGGTCATACAGATAAAAAAGGTAGTGATGCTGTAAACTTAAAACTTTCTAGAGAAAGAGCAGCTGCTGTAGTTGCTGCATTAGAAGCTAGAGGAGTAAGTGCAGATGCATTAAAATCTAAAGGTGTTGGTTCTGCTGAAGCTACAATGCCAGTTACAGCAACTGATGCAGAAAGATTGGTAGATAGAAAAGTTGAAGTGAAATATGTTACTGGTGCAGAGTGGGATTCTACTGCTAAAAATGATGTGCCAGCTCCAGTTAAAAAAGCTCCAGCTAAAAAAGCAAAAAAGAAATAATTAATATTTCTAAATAAATTTAAACACCCTCAATTTTGAGGGTGTTTTTTTGTGTTAAATTTTGTATTTTTGCATTCGTAAATTTATAATTATGGGACGCGCATTCGAATATAGAAAAGCTTCAAAGATGGCTCGTTGGGATAAAATGGCCAAAACTTTTTCAAAAATTGGGAAAGATATCGCTATCGCTGTAAAAGCTGGCGGTCCTGATCCTGAATCTAACCCTGCTCTTAGAAGATGCATTCAAAATGCTAAAGGTGCTAATATGCCTAAAGATAATGTAGAAAGAGCAATAAAGAAAGCTTCTGGTGCAGATGCTGAACATTATGATGAGGTTACTTATGAAGGTTACGGACAAGGTGGTGTAGCATTTTTCGTAGAATGTACTACCAATAATCCTACCAGAACAGTGGCTAATGTAAGAGCAATTTTTAATAAATTTGATGGAAATCTTGGTAAAAATGGTGAATTAGCTTTTATTTTTGATAGAAAAGGAATATTTACCATTGATAAATCTTTAATCAAAATAGATTGGGACGATTTTGAGATGGAAATGATTGATGGGGGTGCAGAAGAAATTGATAGCGATGCAGAGGAAGTGATGATTACTACTGCATTTGAAGATTTTGGTTCTATGTCTCATAAATTAGACGAACTAGGCATTGAAGCTAAAAGTGCAGAATTGCAAAGAATTGCCAACAATACAAAGGAAGTAAGCGAGGAACAGTTTAAAGCAAATATGAAAATGCTAGATCGTTTCGAAGAAGATGATGATGTGCAAAACGTTTACCACAATATGGAAATTACAGATGAATTGATGGATTCTCTATAAAACTAAAAAGTCGCAAGTTTTTGCGACTTTTTTTATTTTGAAAAAACATCTTCTATGTCTTGCATTCTCGTCATTACAGAACGTGCATAAGAACAATGCGGGTTTACTTGCCAATTGTTTTCTCTGGCAAATTGTATAGATTCTTCTACTAATTTTTTTCCGAAACCTTGTCCGCCAAATTTGGGATATACCATTACGTAAGAAATAATTAATAAATTATTTTCGGGGGAAATGGTATAAGTAGCTCTGCCAATTTCTTCGGTTTCATTTTTAAGAGAGATGAAACCGCCGTTTCTGTTTTTGTGATTTTCAAAGGATGTATTCATTTTTTATGATTTTAGTGATTACTGGTTGAATGGTGCAACCCAGACCTGAGTGGAGCTCTTTTTGTAAATTTTTAAGGGATTGAGCTTTGGTAAATTTACAAAAAAGCGGGGGACGGAGGTCGGAAATAGCTGCCCAAAAATTAAACGTCTTTACCTGTATAGAAATTATAATCTTTTATGATAGTGTCTATGAATTTACTTTCGGTGAGAGGGATGTCGTCTCTATTAAGTTTTAAAATTTCTAGAATTTTATTGGCTAATTTTGAGATGATTTTTTTGTCTTGAGATTCTTTGGCTTTTACAAAATTTTCTTTGATAATTCTCACGTCATTATCGGTAAGAGAAATTACCTGAGGGAACGTAGGAACATAATCATTGCTAATTTTTTCTAAAATAGTATGCGAAATATTGATGTTGTTTTTAAGAGAAATAACGGCGGTTCCGGAAGCGATGTCTCCTAGCCTAGAGTTGGTTTTGGTGACAATCATACTGATGAAGCCTGGAATGAAAAACAATCCTAAATCTACCATTCTAAAAACCCAACGAATTAAATAATCTGGAAAACTCGCCTGAAATCCATCAATTTTCACTACTTTTATTTTAAGGAGTTTTTTACCAGGAGTTTGTCCTTCCATTAAACTTTCGAAAACTAATGTGTAAAAAAGCAGAGGCAGTCCTACGATTACATTAAGTCCTTCCAGAGAGAAACTGTCCCAATTTGCAACATAGGCTCTAAGGTTAAGAGCGTCTTCTAAAAGATAGACTAGAATATAGAAAAATACAATTTTAATGATGTTATCTACTACAAAAGCTAAAAATCTTTCGCCAATATTGGCGGTTGTAAAGGTTAAATTTACATTTTGTGA
>APMI01024847.1_pt1 | contig 10482 bp, 12 predicted proteins | sample 667938 | NCBI WGS metagenome assembly APMI01 (sample SAMN01084076, study PRJNA167559) | wastewater metagenome | biome: Wastewater | place: Denmark: Ejby Moelle, Odense | collected 2011-11-28
CTCGTCCCATCGAGGATTGAAGACGGTGATGTCGGGCGATTCGCTTAGGTGGTAGAGCACCGGGTCTCCGCGACTAGTTGGCAGCCCTCACGCGTCATCGCTCAGTATGGGATACTGGAGTGGCTTGATGGCGAGTCCTTCCGTCCGCCGCGCACAATCGAGTCACTTGAGACACGGGTATGCGATGGAGCGCCCTGGACGGCACCTTCCACGATCCCGAAGACATCCACCTCTCCACCTTCATTGGCGACGTCGCCCTCCACGATACCCCACAGCTGCGCAACGCCCGACTCGGCTATCCGAACGCTGCCGCGACAAATGCCGCGAAGCACCAAATGCGCTGCGGGTAGCACGGTTATCGATCCGAGGACTATTCCTTGAACCTCGAGCGCGCCTTCGACTGTCAGGGGCGCTTCAATTTGCCCGGCAATCACCTGCATCGGACCTCCTGAGGGGGATGTGCGCTCTACGACTGGCTGGCGATCGGAGTTTCTCTAATACGGTTGGGCTGCCCGCGTATGCTTGAGATCGGCTGGACGAGGTTCGACAGTCAGGCGCGCGCCGCGTGTTAGCGAGCCGCCACGGGTGCGAGAACCCGACCCTTGTTGATCTCCGTGAGAAAGCCATCGGGGTCGTCGAGGTGAAGTCCGATACGACGCGTTGGCACGCGGACGGCACCGGCGATCACCACGGGCCATGACTGGTCGAGAATGATCAGCACGTTGGGCGATGCGGGCTTGGTCAAATCCAGATACCCTTTCGCGTCGGCGCTGCCCGGCTCGGGGATATCCCGCCACGTCGGACGCAGCACCTGAGCCACCGCAGAGATGTCGACTTCAGCGGTCGCACGGAGCCCGATCCGCACGGTCAGCATGCCGTTGTCGACGCGGATAGTCTCGCGACCCATACGCTGATAGTCGAGAGCAAGCCATGCCAGCGTCACGAGGCTCATGCTCGTCAGAGTCCAAGCGGCCGCGGGATGGTTGGCGCGGAGCCACAGGTGCATCACAACCGCCTCGATCGTGAGAACGAGCGCAAAGCCAACCGTGAGACTGGCAGAGCGGCTACTGCGATAGCTGAACGTCAGGCGCTTGTCCTCGATGAGATGGTGCGATCAAAATGCGGAGATGCTCTGCTCGGTCGGCTACGGCGAGTCGTGAGGCCTGAGCTAGTCTCGGGCCGGCGTAATCGGTGACATGAGCCTTCGGAGGTCAACCTCGAATAGCCTAGGCCAGCGCTTGCCCGTTAGTAGGACGCGGTTGGTCGTCGAATCGTAGGCGATCCCATTCGCCGTTCCACCACGCGCCGCCACATCCGTCTGTTCCGCCGGTGTGAGCAAGCGACTCACATCCACCCAGCCCAGCACATCTCCCGTTGCCGGATCGATTCGTGCAATCCAGCTGGTTTGGTAGATGTTCGCCCAGAGCTCACCGTTTATCCACTCAAGCTCATTGAGCATCCACACCGCGCGCCCCGCCTCTTTTACCTCGAAGGTGCGCTCGACCTGCATCGTGCGCGGACTCATCACACGAATGTGGCTGGTGCCATCCGAGAGATAGAGTCGACGCCCGTCGCCTGTGAGCCCCCATCCCTCACCGGCGAACGTGAACGAATCCACGAGGGCAAGCGAGCCGACATCGTACGTGAAGCCGCGACCGCCCTGCCACGTGAGTTGATAGAGTCGATTGTCGAGTGTCGCGATTCCCTCACCAAAGACAGAGGGATCGAGCACGGATCGATGCCGCACGCGCCCGCTTCGACGATCGACCTCGCGCAGCTCTGAGCGACCCTCTAGGCCAGTACCTTCAAGGAGTCGTCCGCCCGCAACGAGCAAGCCCTGCGTGTATGCGCCGGTATCGTGCGGCCACGAAGCAGATGCCCGCGCCGTCGCACGGGGCGTCGCGCTGTCGAAGGGGATCGCTGGAGGGACCGCGTTCGCGTTGGTTGTCTTGGGTTGCTGCATTCCGAGCGGCAGCGAAGGAATCGGGTGCATTCGATCGGGTTGCCCCTCGCCGCATGCCGCAATGACTAGAACGCAGAGCGTGATCGCCTTCTGCATCCACCGACTCGAGTAGCGTCTCATTCTCCCTTCCTCGCGTGCGCTGCGACCTGCGCCCTTCTTGCCGCCCATTCGGTGCGACGAGCCGCTTCCTCTTGCTCCAAAACTGCAAGCACTGCTGGCGTGGGCGTGTCTCGGGGATGAAGCCCAGCATCACTCATTAACTGCGCGCGCCGAGATATCGATTGCATCGACCACCATCGCGAGAGCAGCGCCTCTACTCGTTCGTTGGTGTCGACGTTGACCAAGGCAAGCGCGGTATAGAGCTCGTCCGGAAACACCGGCACCCAGTTGTTGATCTCAACTGGGTCTGCGCTGCTTCGTTCCCGCGCCTCCTTCGCCTCAGCAATGTCAGTACGTACTGCCGCACATATCTCGAGCACCTCATTGATCATCTGCCCGCGTACATCCAGTGGCACGAAGAGCGAAGTAGCCGCGCGAAGCTCGGCCTCAGTGAATGGGAAAACGCCGGGTATAAGATGGTCAGTCAAGTGCGTGCTCTCTCTGGTATGTACCGCCCACGCCCAACCGCGGCAACGCCTCGTCCGACCACGCGTTGCTCATGCGTCGTAACCGTGAAGCCACTCCGCGAGCCGGGCCCGCTCTTCGGCCAAGTCGCGCTGCACGCCAGCCGCCGCCAGCATGTAGCCTGCAGCGATCTCATCGAGGGTGTGCGCGATCTCGCGTGGAACCGCCACGAGACGGCGCAGCTGGGCGAGAACATGCATCGTGTCGTCAAGACTCCGTCGTCCGGTACGGACATCGGTTGCCACACTCACGAGGAGTTGGCGTACGACGCTAGGAGTTTCGGAAGCCAGCGACGCTGGCGTGAGCGCAGCACGCTGATACGTCACCTCTTCGGCAAACGCGGATGGATGCATATCGGTCGAAAGGGGACTACGATCGAGTACGCGCGGTGTGTACTATCGCACAGTCAGGCGGCCGGCGGAATCGGCCATGGATCGCCGCTATCGCGCACTTTCGTCACACGATTCGTACGCAGATTCACGTCGAACACCCAGACATGACCGTGAATGCATCCGGCGAGACAGTCGCCCCACTTTCGGCTGAAGTCAAACTGATATCCGGTCGCCGTACGCACGAGACTGAGCCCGCCGCCATCGCCGAGCATGAAGCCCGCGTTGTCGACGCGCACGTCTTGGATTTGGCTGTACCGATTCGCCGCTTCATTGCGATAGATCGGACGCGGAAACGCCGGTGCGAGAAACCACGTGCGCTGCGGGCCGAACTTCCGCGTATACAGCTCAACACCTTGCACGCCCAATGCCGCGTGCAGGCTATCGATTGACGCGATGCCGAGCGTGCGGAGCACCGTGTCGCCCTGCCAGCCCACTGGGAAGCGGCGTTCAATGCCTCGTGCGGCGGAATCGGTGAGTTGGAGCGCGAGACCCGCACCTCGACGCGGCGTAATGTCGTGGCCGTCCGGGAACGCTTGGCGAACGAGGCGCAGCGCGCGCGTGACGTTCTCCATCTCTGCGTCCGCGATATACAGACCGCGTCCGGTGTCGCCTTCAATCAGGCTAACGACCTCGGCGCGCTCAGATGCCGTGAGCGGCGCGGGTGTCGTCGACGTGGCGCGAGCACCTCCACTCCGGCACCCCGCTATGACGAAGAGTCCGATGAATAGTAGTCGCATGGTGTGCATGGGACGATTGGAACGACTATCGCGGCACCACAACGACGGAGGAAGTAGCTTGGTGACCAGTGGAAGCGAAGACGATCACCTCCGTCGTGCCAGGTAAGACGCCGACGACCGTACAACCTGTAGGCGACGCAGTCACGGTGGCGGTCCGCGCGGATGCGAGCGTGCATGAGACAACAGTCGGTGGCCCGTTCGGGCTCCCGCCAGAAATGGCAGCGGCGAATCGAGTCGTGTCGCCAACTTGCACAGTCGCGACAAGTGGCGTGAGCGCGACCACAACCGGCGGACTCGTAAGAAACGGTAGGCTATCTTCACTTCCGCAGGAACACATCAGGCTCAACAAGCCGAGTGTGCCAATGCGGAAAGTTCGGCGCGCGTGCACCGGTAGACGACGATCACAAGTCATATCTCGCTCCCATTCTCAGGCGACGCACGACCGCAGAGCTGTCTAACTATGCCTGAGGCGATCGCTGTGATCCAGTGCATTCCGTCCCAGTCCGTGGACCGCGCCGATTTGCGGGCGGACCAGTGCCCGAGTTTGGGACGGCGATTGAAGCGCGTGATGTGCGCTACCGAACTCGCAGGCCGAGATTGATGCTGCGAAGCACGAGTGTCGACCCGGCGACGCCGGTGACGACCATGCCGCGGCCGGAGACAACGACCGAGAGCTGCTGAATAGCCGGCGTGCTGTAGTCGGCGCGGTACATCAGCCCAGAGTGCAGGCTCCGGCCACCGCCGGCCGCCAGACTGGGTCCGGCGGCTATCGAGGCGGTGCCGAGTAGGCCTTGGCGTTCGAGACCGAGGAGCGCCGATGCGTAGCCGAACCGCGGCATCAACGGCACACAGCTCAAGTCGGCGCGAGGGCGACACGTGAGATCGCTGCCGTTGACGAACGTCGCTCCAGCAACCAGCCCGACGAGGAGACCGTGCGCGCGTTGGCTGCGCATCGGTCGCGCCAGCAGCAGCTCTGCCGTGTAGTCGTCTCGCTCTTCAAAGTCGCCGCCGCTGCTCGTCCCAGCACCCAGCGAGAACTGAAGGAATGGAGTACGAGCCGGCTGCGCGTTGGCCTCACGAGCAAGCCCGGCGAGTACGAGCGCGATCAATGCGAGTGCGGGAGTCCGTCGCATGCGTTATGGGGGTGTGTGGAGAGGTGCTAGCGAGCGCGTTCGCCAGACTGAATTCTGTAGCGAGTTGGTACACGGATCTCCGCAACTGTCATACGTTGGACGCCGGAGCGAGGTTCACTCGCGTCAACCAGCAGTACAAGCGTTCTTGCCTCCGCGGCCTTCACATGCTCGTCGCCGTCGACGCGAACGCTGCCAGTCACGTGATTGAACTCTACCATCCCGCGCTCGGAGCGCCACGAGCTCGTCCAGCCCAGATCGGATTCGTTGGTGAGCGGGCGCACGTCCGGCGACACCATCGATGCCGTTGGTGGCGCACCACGAAGCGCAACCACGAACGGCAGGTGTTCGTCGTGTGCTGACTTCCCCTGCGAGGTCACGACATCGAGGTTCGGCACAACTATTCGCATGGGTAGCACGGCATCCATTCGTGGCATCGAACTGGTTCGGCTCCGCCACACCGAACGGAGCGCGAAGCACAATGGGCCGCGCGGCTGTCGTTCGGAACTGTTGTGCACGCGATGCGTGCGCTTAGCCTGTTTTTGCCGTGAGGCCAAGCTTGGTGAGCCGCGAGCGCAGGGTATTCGGGTTCAGGCCAAGAATCGACGCGGCTCCCCGGGGACCGCTGATGCGGCCGCGCGTTGACGCGAGCACATGGCGCAAATGCTCGCGCTCGACCGACTCCATCGTGCCCAGCACAGATGATCGCGGTGCGCGCGAGCGGTCGTCCATCGGCACAGACACGAGCGGCCCCGTGGCTAGCACACACGCGCGCTCGATCACATTGCGCAGCTCGCGGATATTCCCGGGCCAGGGATACGCTTTGAGTGCGGTCATGCTGTCGCGCGTCACGTTTGTGAACGGCTTGGCGAGAATCCGCTGAAAGTGCTTAAGAAAGTGCTTGACGAGCAACGGAATGTCCTCGGGACGCTCGCGCAACGGCGGGAGATGAAGCGGAAACACGTTGATCCGGTAGAACAGATCTTCGCGAAAGCGCCCACGAGCAACCGCCTCGCCCAAATCACGGTTGGTAGCAGCGATGAGTCGGACGTCGGTCTGGATCGGACGCTCACCGCCGACACGCACGAACTCACGCTCCTCGATCGCCCGTAGCACAGCGGCCTGCGCGTCCAGCGGCAGCTCACCAATTTCGTCCATAAACAACGAACTCTTGTTCGCGAGCTCGAAGCGACCGAGTCGGCGACCAACCGCACCGGTAAAGGCGCCGCGTTCATGGCCAAACATTTCACTTTCGGCAAGCGTCGGCGTGATCGCGCCGCAGTTCATCGTGATGAATGCGCGAGCAGCGCGTGCGCTGCGTCGGTGAATGGCACGGGCGATCAGCTCTTTGCCCGTTCCGGTCTCACCGAGGAGAAGCACGGTCGTGTCAGTGGGCGCGACCACGGCCGCAAGATGGAGGACTTCGCGGAGCAGTGTGCTGCGGCTGATGATGCCTTCCGATCCGTCATCGCCGTCGATCTCGTTCTGCAGGTATACGTTCTCCGCGCGCAGCTTGCGCCCGCTCTTTTCGGAATCGGCGAGGAGCTTCGATCCCTTGATCGCCATCGTCGCCTGAAATGCCACGAGTTGGAGCTGCTCGAAGGCGTCGTCGCCGATGGGCTCGCGGAAGGAGAGGCACAGCACGCCCTGAATCTCGTCACGGAAGACGAGCGGATACGCAACGACGGCCTTCGCACCGACGCGCGCCAGCGCGCCGCGCAACTGCGAATCGATACGCTGATCGTGCTGCACGTCGTCGACGCGCACCGGCTCCCTCGATGAGGTGACGACTGCAAACAGAAATTGCCCACGGCGAGACGTGTGCTCATCGCCATCGATACGCTCTTCTCTGCCCGCGGCAGAGCACAGGTGTAGCGCCGAATCGCGCGCGCGCGTAGATCGCGCGGGCGTGGGCCCACGACGACACACGCCGCAATCCTGATCACCGCCAAAGAGCCAGAGACGCGCGGTAACCGCGTCGAGTTCCTCGATGAGGCCTGACGTGATGGCGTCGAGTGCGTCGTTAATCCTCGGCGAAATCACCATCTGCTGCATCACGCGGCGGATCAGTGCGACGAAGCGTACCTGTCCTTCCGTTGGCGCTGCGGCGTAGGCGGCCGACAATCGCCCTGCGTGATCCATGCGAACCTCGGTGGGTGGGTCGCTCACGGGATTTGACGAATTCGCGACACCTCGTACCGGCGTCGTGCAGCGTCGACCGGCGACCGGCGAGCCAACCGCTCGCTAAGCGTCGGAACGGCAACAATTTGCGGCGCACGTGGCGTCCCTCGCAAGCCGTGGCGCGCCAGTTGCCTTGTCCTTCGGTGTTGCCGGCTCCAGATCGCGCGCACTCCGCGCCTGATCTTCATCCCCGTATGCCCGATTGGAGAGATCCATGCCTGCTGCTCACTCCCGTCTCGCGCCATCCTCCGACGCGGATCCGCTCCGCGTCCTGCTCATCGAGAGTCGCCGAGCCGATCCGCAGCTTCGGCGTGCGCTGACGCTGCAGACGCGAAGCACCCGCTTTTCCCTCGAGTGTGTGACCGGATTCAGTGCGGGAATGGACGCGATTCGGCGTCGCGCTCACGACGTCTGCCTCCTCGATTCGCGTCTGGACGAGGGCAGCGGGCTCAAGCTCGTGGCGGAAGCGCGCAGCGGGGGCGTCGACGCCGCCATGATTGTCCTCGTCAGTTCACTCAGTGAAGCCGAGACACTGACAACCTCAGAACCGGACGTCTCGGACTGGCTCGTGCGTCGCGACCTGTCGGCCGACCTGGTTAGCCGCGTCATCTTGCATGCAGTCGAGCGCAAGTCTTTGGGGCGTGCGCAGGATGAGACGCGCGCGGCGCTGCAACAGACTGAAAGTCGGTTTCGCCTCATTCTCGACTCGACTGGCGAAGGGATTTATGGTCTGGATCTCACCGGTGCGTGCACCTTCGTCAATCCAGCCGCAGCCCGCATGCTCGGCTACGAGCATGCATCGGAGCTGATTGGCAAGAAGATCCACGATCTTGGGCACCATTCGTTCAAGGATGGCCGGTCGTATCCACATGCCGCATGTCCGATCTATGGGGCGTACCTGCGCGGCGAAGGTGTGCATGTGGCGGACGAAGTGTTCTGGCGTGCCGACGGGTCGAACTTCCCCGTGGAGTATTGGTCTTACCCTATTCGGGAGCACGACGCGGTTGTCGGCGCCGTCGTCACGTTCGTCGACATCACCGAGCGCCTGCATACGCAGGCGACGCTGGCCCGCAGTGAATCACGCTTTCGCCGCATCGTCGAGGCGTCGTTCGACGCCATCGTGATTCACGAGCACGGGGTCATTGTCGAGGCGAATCACGGCTTCGCACAGCTCTTTGGCTGGACACCGGACGCCATCGTGGGACGCTCCGCGCTGGACTTCGTTGCAGACGAGTCCGTCGACCTCGTGACGCGGCGCATTGCGTGCGGTACTGAAGGGAAGTATGACCTCGTGGGCAAGCGCAGCGATGGCACGACCATGTTTCTCGAAGCGATTGGTCGCGCACACCACGTAGTCAACGGCACCACAGAGCGCATCACCGCACTCCGCGACGTGACGGAGCGCCGGCAGATCGAAGCCCGACTGCACCAAGGACACCGCATGGAAGCGATGGGGCGCCTTGCGGGCGGTGTTGCGCACGACTTCAACAACCTCCTCACCGTCATTTCCGGCTGCACGGACTTGCTCATCGAGGGTCTCGCACCCAATGATCCGCGCGGGGAGGATCTCGGGGCCATCAAGCGCGCCGCCCGTGCGGCGGCCGCGCTCACGCGTCAGCTGCTCGCCTTCAGCCGACAGCAGCCCATCACGCCGCAACTGGTCGACCTCGACGCTGCGGTAGGAAACGCGCAGGCCTTGATTGGTCGACTCGTTGGTCTCGACGTCACCGTGCGCACGGTGCTGCACGGTGCGTCGACGGTGCGCATCGATCCGTGCCAACTCGATCAGGTGCTCATCAACCTCGCCGTGAACGCGCGGGATGCGATGTCGGCGCGCGGTGTCCTCACCATTGAAACGGCACGCGCGGACGCCGATGAGGTGCCGTGCAGTAAAACGCCTAACGACACGGAGGCCCGCGTGTCGTATGTACGGCTGTCCGTGTCCGACACGGGCACCGGGATGGACGAGACCACGCAGGCGCGCATCTTCGAGCCGTTCTTCACGACCAAGCCACTTGGCAAAGGCACGGGTCTCGGTCTATCGACCGTCTTTGGCATTGTGAACCAAAATGCCGGATACGTCCGGGTTCGCAGCCAACGGGATGCGGGATCGACCTTCGATGTCTACCTGCCGTGCGCGCTCGATGACGGTTGGTCAGCTGGCACAGGCGCTGGCTCGGAATGGAGGGCCGATCCAACGGCCTAGGTCGGGTGGTGCCAATGCGCACTCCGTAGCGCGGCACATGCGTCGCGATACGCCTGACGCGCCACCAGACGCACGGATGCGCGAGACGCGCGGTGGCCTGACCCCGTTGAATGGGCATGCGCCCTTAGCCACGAGCGCTGCTGCGGAGACTTCTATGCAATGGCCGAACACCGCTGCCTGCGGGGCCCTACCAGCATGCGATCGCGGCAAATGCCGCGAGCCAGTCGCCGCCCTGACGGTGGCCCGACGGGACCAGCGAGCCGATTGGCTCTCGAACTACAGCACAGTCATTTCGATGCAACCACAACCGTGATCGGCGAACTGACCAGCAGCTTCTGCTGCGGCATGATGCGCGCCGTGATCCGGTAGCTGCCAGCGGCGAGAGGGCGCGCGCCAAACGCTCCGTCGCTTTCATCACCCGCCCACTGATCCGAAACCGTTACGCTCTCTCCAGCCGCAAGTACGCGAGGCGTAAATGCAATCGCCGCGCACGCCCGCGTGGGAAGGGTCACGGCCTTGCCCGACGCATCCGTGACCTCGAACGATCGTGGGCACGTCAAGGCACGCGGGTCCGCAACCTCCGTTGGCGTCGCGCCGCGATTCGTCACGGTAATCGTGAGCTGCACCGGTGCCGTTGCTGTAACGGTACTCCGGTCAGCACTCAAGGCGACGGCGATGGGATCGGTGTTCGGCGACAGAGACTGTTCACAGGCAGCCAGCAGGATTGCTGCCGCACCGGCGTATACGAATCGCGTGTGTATAGGCATGTGCTTCATAGCTCTCTTAACAGTGTCGTTGCCCGCTACGTCACGCGCCTTCATTGTCCCGCCGAACGCCTACAGTGCCCCATACGCCGCCGCTAGCGTAAGCATGCGGCCCACCTGCCATACATCGAACCGCTCCGAATCGTAGTTGGGGCCAACCCACGCACGGTGCGCCTGACCCGCCTTCGATCGTGGACGCCGAAGCGCGGCCACTAGTTCGGCGTAGCCGCCCGCACCACCGCAGTCCTCCGGCGGTCCGGCACGCTGACCGTCGAGCAGCAGCGGCCATCGCGGTTCGTGCGGGTCGGTCATGGGCTGAATTGCCTCCAGCGTCAGCACGTGCTCCCAGTCATCGCCAAAGTCGTATCGATAGACAAACTGGTCGCCAGCCGAGAGACCGAGATCCCGGAGGCGAATTGCCGTAGACTCGCCTTCGGCCTCTTCGCCCGGAGCTTCGAAGCGGCGGGGGCCCACCCCCAACCCCA
>APMI01019016.1_pt1 | contig 10479 bp, 7 predicted proteins | sample 667938 | NCBI WGS metagenome assembly APMI01 (sample SAMN01084076, study PRJNA167559) | wastewater metagenome | biome: Wastewater | place: Denmark: Ejby Moelle, Odense | collected 2011-11-28
ACTGCCGACAAGCCGAACGACGACGCCCTGAACGAGCTGCAGCGCATGTTGAACGAGATGCTCTCAGGCCAGACCTCGAGCGGCGGCATCGATCCCGCTGCACTGGCGAAAGCAGCCGGGCTTTCGGGCGATCCCGCAGCGCTCCAGGGACTCTTCGCGACGCTGCAGCAGGCGATGCAGAACCCGTCGAACGAGATCGACTGGTCGGTAACCAGGCGCATCGCGATCGATGTCGCGTCGCAGGGCGCCCCAGCTGCAGACCCCGCCGCCGCACAGCGCGCGTTTCCCGTAGCCGCGCTCTGGCTCGACGAGGCAACCGAAGTCGGCACGACCTCGGATGCGCCGCGCACCCTCACCCGCGTTGAGTGGGTGCAGCAGACTATTGACACCTGGATCGGACTCTCTGAGCCCGTCGCAGAGTCGATCACTCGCGCGCTCACCGACGCAATCAGCAGCCAGCTGCCAGAACAGTTCGGCGACGCGTTCGGCGGTCTCGCCCCGATGTTGCGCAGCGTGGCCGGGGCGCTCTTCGCCACCCAGCTCGGCCAGGTCATCGGCAAGCTCGCCAGCGAGGTCGCAGCGGGCGGCGATGTCGGGATCCCACTTTTCGAAGGACAGGGTCGCGAGGGCGGCGCGTTGATTCCCAGCGGCGTCAGCGCTTTCGCAGACGGGCTCGAACAAGACGCAGAGGCGGTTACGCTCTACCTCGCGGTGCGGGAGCTGGCGCATGCGAGGCTGTTTCGCCACACCCGCTGGCTTCGCCTGCACCTGATCTCGGCGGTCACCGACTACGCGCGCGGCATGAGCATCGACACCACTCAGATCGAAGAGCTCGCCCGCGACATCGACCCGTCAGACACCGAGGCCATGCAGCGACTCGTTTCGAGCGGCGCGCTGATTCCCCCGAAGACGCCCGCGCAGCAGGCCGCACTCGAGCGTCTCGAGACCATGCTCGCCCTGATCGAGGGCTGGGTCGACGCGGTCACCGAAACCGCGGTCTCTCGCCTGCCCGGCAGCGAGGCGATCGCCGAGATGGTGCGGCGCAGGCGCGCCGTAGGGGGGCCCGCAGAGCACGCGTTCAGCACGCTGGTAGGCCTCGAGCTTCGCCCGCGAAGAATGCGCGAGGCAGCATCGCTCTGGCGGCTGGTCGCCGAACGCGGGGGCATCGAACGACGCGATGCGCTCTGGGCGCACCCAGACCTACTGCCCACCGCAGAAGAGATGGATCACCCGGCTCGCCTGCTCGAGCGACTCGGGCTCGACGGGGCTACCCCGGCGGCCGCGCCTACCGATGACTTCGATCGTGCCCTCGCCGAGCTGCTCGACGCGGGCGAGGCTGGCGACGAGAACGGCGCATCGCAAGATCCGTTGCAGCCACCGCCCGTCTAGATCGAGTTTCGTCGACACACACGCGGCATCCCCCGGCCGGCTTGTCGCTCACACCCAGGGTGATTCGCGCGTTTTGCGTGTGGCCTGTGCATAACCCGGATTCGGGCCGATGCCTGCCGCATGATGGGCAGATGAGATCAGAACGCCTGCAACTCGACCCGACGTTTCCGCTCTGCTGGGAGAGCACCGAGACGCTGCGCATCGGTTTTGAAACCGCGCAGGTGCGGCTGCTTGCACCGACGCCTCAGGAGCAGCGCCTGATCGGCAAACTGAGCGAGGGAGTAAGCGCCCGCGAGCTACCGATGGTCGCGAAGAAGTGCGGGCTTTCCGCCGCGGATCAGCACTCGCTGTTGCAAAGGCTCGCACCCGTGCTGGTGCGTGTTCGTGGATCGACAGTGTCTTCGCGCACTGCAGAGCTTCGCCGAGCGCGCCATTCAGCGCCCCGGCTTCACGTGATCGGTCAGGGCACCTTCGCTGCCGAGTTGCAACGGCTCTTTGCCCGTGAGGGAGTGCTTTCGACGCTCGTGCCACCGGTGCGACCTGACGAGGCGGCGCCTTCTCCCCCGCCCCTCCCCGAGTTCGCCGTCATCGTTGAACGCTTCTTCGGCGCAGCGGCCGTGCCGCACGAGCTCTTCAGCAGCGGCGTGCCGCACTTTCCGATCTGCCTCACCGACCACAGCGTGTTCGCGGGGCCGCTCGTGCTGCCAGGCCAATCGCCCTGCCTCGCCTGCGTCGAACTGCATCGAGTCGATGCAGACCCGCTGATCGCGGTGCTCGCCGCCCAGATCAGTCGGGCGACACCGGCAGCTGAGACGTTCGCTTGTGCAGAACTCGCGGCTTCGCTCGCGCTGATTGCATTCAGGCAGTGGCAGACGGAGGAGTCGCCTGACACGGCAGTACGACTGCGGTTTCCTGTTCGGGGCGGCAGGCCCCGCTATGCGCCAACCGCGGAAGATGTCTTACCCCATCCAGAGTGCGGGTGCAGCCTATTTCGAGACGCGCTCTAGTTGCGCCCGCCGAAGACCACTCCGGCTTCGGCCACAAACCGAGAGGGCCGCCGAGTCGACGCGCCAGATCCCGCGGTGCCCGAGATACGAAGCTCATCGCGAGCGCGAGTGAACGCGACGTATGCCAAGCGACGCTCCTCGTCGATCGCGTCATCGTTGTCGGCGTACGAGTTCGGAAGCAGCCCCTCGCTCATGCCGATCAGGTGCACGAGGCTCCATTCGAGACCCTTCGCGGAGTGCACGGCGCTGAGGGTCACCGACTCAACCGTCGGCTCATGGTGCGCCCGCGAGCGCTCGAGCAGTTCTTCACTGAAGGACTGCATGGTCGTGCTCTCGGGCTGCTCATCGAGCAGCGTCAGAATCGCATTCAACGCGTCCCAGCGCTCGCGCGCAGCGCCACCCTCGGGCGGGGTGGCGTTCCAGCCGCAGGCCCGAAGCACATCACTCACCACCTGGAAGAGGGGCCGATCATCTGAGACCTTCGCCTGGCCGCGCATCAGCATCACGGCCTGACGCACCTCAGCACGGTCGAAGAAGCGCTGCGCGCCGTGCACCCGCGCAGAAACACCGTTCGCCTGCAACTCGCCCTCGATCACGGCCGACTGCGCGTTCGCACGATAAAGCACCGCGATCTCGCTCGCGCGCACCCCCGCGGCGATGCTCTCGCGAATCGCCGCGGCAACCGCTCGCGCTGCGTCGTGCTCGTTCGCGAACCATTCAGCGGTGACCGGGGCTGGGCGAGGGGCCTGCGCGACACCAGACTCGTCCCGAGCGGGTTCACCGCGCTCGGCATGCAGGGTGAGCGCGCCCGGCCTCCCCCGCATCAGCTGGTTCGCAACCCGTACGATTGGCTCTGTCGAACGATAGTTGCGCTCGAGCCGAAACTCACGCGCGCCCGGGTGCTCGTGCCCAAAACGAAGAAGGTACGAGCTCGAGGCGCCGGCAAAGCTGTAGATGGTCTGGCTCGCATCGCCGACGACGCACAGCTCATCGCGGTCGCCGAGCCACACCCGCAGCATCGCATGCTGCAGCGGCGAAACGTCTTGATACTCGTCAACCGTGAAGAAGCGGTAGCGTTCACGCACCTGCACCGCAGCACGCGGTTCGGTTTCGAGCATGCCCGTGGTGAGCACGAGTACGTCTTCGAAGTCGATCTGCCGTCGCTCGGTGAGCACCGCAGCGTACTTCTCGTGAATATCGAGCAGTTGCTCGGCACTCACCCCTGCGGGCACTGGCCTGGGGTCGCGTGCCGAGACCAACTTCGCGGCATAGCTGTCGAGGTCGAGCATCGAGACCTTGCGCCATTCGATCTCGGCGGCGATGTCGCGCAGGGTTTCGCCGGGTAACCGCAGCCCGAGCGACTCGACCGCCTGCGACACCACCGGAACCTTGCCCGAGATCACCTGCGGGGCTGCGCCGCCGACGAGCTGAGGCCAGAAGAAGCTGAGCTGAGCGAGCGCCGCGCCGTGAAACGTCTGCGCACGCACCCCGGCCGCACCTAGCATACGCAGGCGCGACTGCAGCTCGCCCGCAGCCTTTCGTGTGAACGTCACCGCGAGCACTCGCTCTGGCGCATAGGCGCCCACCCGCACCCCGTGCGCGATGCGGTGCGTCAGCGTGCGGGTCTTGCCAGTTCCAGCACCGGCAAGCACCGAGACCGGCCCGCGCAGACACTCGGCAACCTCGCGCTGCTCGGGGTCAAGACCGTCGAGAAAGTCACTGCTCACTGTCACCCTCGCGCACCCAGAGATCGATCAGCGCTCTCGCGATCGACAGCTTTCGCGGCAGCTTCAGTTCGGGGCTCGGGTGACTCAGTTCATCACGGCTGAACCAGCGCAGCTCAGAGATCTCCGTGGGATCAGGATGCAACGCCTCGGGGTCTGCCCCCGTGGCCAGCCTGGCACGAAAGCCGAGCATGAGGGATCGCGGAAACGGCCAGGGCTGAGAAGCCACGTAGCGCACATCTTCGAGCGGCACGCCAGACTCTTCTTGCACTTCACGAACCACGGCCTGCTCGGCGCTCTCTCCCGCTTCGACGAACCCGGCGAGCAGCGAGAATCTTCCGGCTTCCCAGAGCACATTCGACCCGAGCAGCAGGCGATCCTCGTGCTCAATCAACACGATCACCGCGGGATCAGTACGTGGAAAATGTTCACCGCCCTGCGAATCGATTCGCGCCCAGCCACCCTGCGCTGCCGTGGTCGGGCCGCCATCGCGCGCAGAGAATGGCATCGACCCGTGCCAGTTCGTGATGGCGAGTGCGACCGTCATGATCTCGACATCAAGGGGCGAAAGCGCATCGCCGATCGAGAACGGGTGCTGCCAGCCGCCACTCGGTTCCGGGTAGGAGCCGCTGCCGTCAACGGCCGTGCAGAACAGCGCCGACCCGTCGACACGACCTGCGCTCGCCCAGAACGGGGGCGAGGTCGAGGCGGGGCTGATCCTCGTCAGTGGTAATCGGAAGGCGCGTGCCCTCGGCCACGCGCAATAATCGGGTGCCGGGCTCGCCCCACGCGGCGTCGAGCGCGGCATCTCGCATGCGCGTCGCAGCGTCGCGGTCAAGACCGCTGCTCGCAGGCGCAAGTTCGATACCCGATGTCATTCGATCTCCTCACCCGAAGCGTTGCGGTCTCTGCGCGTGGCGCGATGCGAGCGGCGCAAACGCTGCCTACGCTGAGGGTATGGCCACCACTCCATTCACTCTAGCCGCCCTCGCCACCTCGGCAGTGCCGGGGCTCGTCGTGACCGGCACTCGTACGCACACGATGGACGGAGAGGGTGAGTTCACCGCTGCGGTGCTCACCACAGAGACGGGCGATGTAATCGTTCGGGTGCCCGTCAGCCCTGCCGCCGAGGTGAAGCAGTCGGCCGAGTTGCTCAGCATCGCGGCGCTCGCCGAGGGCGCGCGCTCCAGGCTGCCGTTCGCGGTGCCGGTGACACTCGGAATGACGCGTGCGGGCGACACCCGCGCCGTCGTCAGCACGTTTCTTGGCGGCGTTCCCGCCCTGCTCGAACAGATCGAGGCCGATAGCGATCTGCTCGGACAGGTGGTCGACGCCATTGCAGCCGTGCCCGCGCTGCCGAGCGGTCTTGCACGAAGCGGCGGCCTTCCGGTTCGCGATGCCGCGGAAGTGCGCGGGGGCGCCGCCCGCCTCGTGCAGCGCGCGGCAGACACCGGCATGCTGCCCTCCACCGTGCGCGCTCGTTGGAACGATGTGCTCGACGCTGCTCGGGTGTGGAGCTTCGAACCCACAGTCGTGCACGGCGCGCTCGCGCCCGAGCTGCTGCTGACCGAGGGTAGCGACCTCACCGGAGTGCTCGGCTGGCACGAGCTTTCGCTCGGCGATCCCGCCGCAGATCTGCACTGGCTGCTGCTCGCAGACCCCGAGGTGTTCGACGCGACGATCGCGCGATATACCGCGCTGCGCGGTGTCGCCGGGCAGCAGGAACTCGCGATTCGCGCCAGGTTCTATCACGAACTCGAGATCGCGAAGTGGCTGCTGCACGGCTTCGAGTCTCACGACCAGTCTGTCGTCGACGACGCCGTTACCATGCTCGATCGGCTGGTCGACCGGCTCGGCCTGCTCGGTGCTCCCCTGCCGAAGCCCCGCGTGCTGTCCGAACGGGTGCTCCCCTGCCGAAGCCCCGCGTGCTGTCCGAACGAGAGGTCGAACGCATGCTCGACGAGACCCCGGTCGTCGAGTATGACGCGCGCTCCGAGACAGCCGAGTTCGAGTCTCTCGACGAGGATCGCGAGTTCTATTCAGATCGCGACTTTGCGAGCGACGAGGTCGAAGAGCGGGCTGACGAGGCCGCGAAGCGGGCTGACGAGGTCGGCGACGCCGACAAGACCCACGAAGCTGACGAGACAGGCAAGGGCAGCGCGAGCGACTCGAAGGCCTCGAAAGACCCGCGCTAGGGCTGCGCCCTTCGCCACAGCTCTTCGAGCTCCTCGAAACTTCGACGCAGCTCGCCTCGAAGCTCCTGACCCTCGGCGACGTAGAACAGCGTCACGTCGATGTGCTCAGGGTCAACTCCGGCCCATCGAGCGTAGGCGTGCCGGTAGAGATCGAGTTGCAAGAAGCGCAGCGAGCGCTCTTCGTCGTTCTTTGGCGGGCGCCCCGACTTCCAGTCGACGATCTCGTAGCGAGGCGTTGCGGTCGCGTCGTCACGATAGATCGCGTCGAGCTTGCACACGAGCGTGCGCTCGGCAAAGGGCAGCGTGATCTCGAGCTCGACCGCGAGCGGTTGCTTGTTGGCCCAGCGCGATCGCTCGAACTGCGCGATCAGCTCGTCGAGCTCTTCGCGCGGTTCAGACTGCGAAGAGGTATCGGCGTCGAGATCGAGCCCCGTGAGTGCGAGGGATGTGCCGATGGCGGTGCTCGCTCTGCGTTCAACCCATTCGTGAAACAGGTTGCCGGTTCGCGTGCGGCGGTAGGGGCGCACCGGCAGGGGGCGCAGCCTGCGCCGCTCGGCTTCGATCGGGTCTTCGATGAACTCGTGAAACGTCGAAGCCGTCAGGCGCGAGGTTGCCTCTGCACTGTTGCCCGCATGCGGCCGATCTGGGCCTCCGGCTTGGTGCGGCGAGTCTGTCACGCTTGCCGTGCGCGAGAGCTCGGCGCGCTCGGCGAGCAACAGCTCGACCACCGGGTGCAGCGAAGCCTGTGTCGATGCCGAGTCACGCTCGACCCGGTCGAGTTCTCGTTGCACCGCCCCTGCCGCCGCATGCACCGCAGCTTCGCGGCGCCCGAGCGGGTGCAGCGGCCACTGCAGCGTGCGGGGCGTGCCCGCGGCTGGGTTGTTCTCATGCGCGCTCTGCTCTGGCAGCTCTGGCACGAGCCCAGCATTCGCGAGCTCGCGCAAAAACACCGAGGGTTGGCGCGCGTTCTTCTGAGCGCCCCAGAACGAGCAGCTGAGCAGCAACCGAGATGCGGCGCGCGTGATCGCAACATAGGCGAGCCGACGCTCTTCGGCAGCATGCCGGTCTTTCAGTGCATCTTTGTAGGCGGCGATCGCGTCGACGGCCTCTTTCTGCGTGCCAACGATCTCGAGGTTGAGACGAGGCCGCGCCGCTGCATCGCCTCGCAGCTCGTCGGGAAGTTGGCCGGGCCGCAACCACCCCAGGCCTTCTCTTGCGCTCCCCGGAAACTCGTCGGCCACGAGTCGCGGAATCGCCACCAGATCCCACTCGAGCCCCTTCGACCCATGCACGGTGATGAGCTGCACGGTGCCGGGCTCGGGTTCGGGCACGTGCTCGGCCACCTCATCGTCTTCGGTTGCTCGCTCGAGCCACGCGAGCACCGAGTCAAGGGTGCCCTGCTCATCGCTCAAGAGAAAACTCTCGACCATGTCGCCGAACGACTCGAGGTTGGCCCTCGCCACGGCAGAGCCCTCGTGCCCGGTGTGTTCTGCGGCATCGAGCTCAATATCGAGGCGGAGCGCAACAATTGTCGAGCGCAACAAACTCAAAATGTCGCCGCCGACCTCTTGTCGAAGCCCGCGCAGCATCTGGCCCGACTCGCGTAGTCGTGCGCGGCCCACCTCAGTGACGCCCTCGAGTGCGTTGTGTTCGAGTCGCGGCATTTCGGCAATCTCGTCGAGCGCGTCGAGCAGCGTGAAACTGCGTTCGGGGTCGGTGAGGCGCGTGGTCGCCGCGAGCTCCGAGTCACTCATGCGTTGCTTCTGGTGGTCGCGCTGGGAGAACCACGCAGCCGCCTGGCTGAGCCCGCGCAGATCGGCCACGCCGAGGCGAAACCGCGGCCCCGCGAGCAAGCGCAGCAGTTCGTTCTCGGCGTCGGCGTACCAGATGCAGCGCAGCGCGCTCACGAGGTCGGTGACCTCGGGGGTGCTCAACAAACCGCCAAGCCCGACGATGCGGTTTGGCACCCCGTCCGCCCAGAGTGCTTCTGCAACCGCCGCCATGTGATGCCGATTTCGAAACACGACGGCGGCGGTCGGCGGTTCTCCCGTCCGCGCCAGATGCAAGGCCCGAGCGTCTCGCATCCAGGCAGCGAGGGCGGTGAATTCTTCGCCGACGGTTTCTGTGACCAGCACTTCGAGTCGTGATTGATCGGCCTGTTCGGGCACACCGAGATACTGCGCCTTCGAGGTGAGCGGCCGCACTGAGATTCCCGAGGCCTCTGCCCCGAGCCTCTCGGCAAGCGGCGCGCTTATGGTGTTTGCGGCGGCCAGGATCGAGGATGGGTTTCGCCAGCTCGTCGAGAGCGTGAGGGTGGAGTCGGCCGCCGCACTGTTCGCGGAATCGCGGAAGTCGCGATGAAACGTCTGCAGGTTGCTTGCGGATGCCCCCCGAAATCCGTAGATCGACTGGTGCGGGTCGCCCACCGCCATGACCGAGTTGCCGCGAAAGAGCATGGAAAGCAGCGTGGTCTGCCCGACTGAGGTGTCTTGCACCTCATCGAGCAGCACGACGGGAGTGCGCGAGCGGAGCGCCCTCACCGCGTCTGCGGAACGCTGCAGGGTTTCGACGGCAAGAGCCAGTTGATCCGAGAACTCGACATAGCCGAGCTCTCGTTTCTTGCGCGAGAACTGCTCGGCGAGACTCAACGCGAGCTCGGTTGCCTCCATGTTGGCGAGCACGTCACGCACGCCCGCATATTGCCCCTCGGCCTTCTTCTCGTTGTATGGCAGCGAGCCGAGACGATCGAGTCGCCGAATGCTGCGCCGCACGGCATCGAAGCTGGCGAGGTTGTCCGAGACAGCGTGGTCAAGGGTCATCAGTTGCTTCACTATGACGCCCACGGAGTCGCCGCTGTGCACGAGGCCGGGTTCAGTGCTCTCACGCACAATCTCGCGAGCGATTCCCCACGCCCGAGTGGCATCGATCACGGTGGCGCCAGCAGACACGCCAGCAATGGCACCGAACTCCTGCACTATCGCAGAGGCGAACGCGTTGTAAGTGCTCACCTCAGGCAGGTCGAGGCCGTCACTCAGTAGCGCCGTGAGCGCTTCGGCTTGCGCGCGCTCTCGGGTGCCGAGCTGCCCGAGTTTCGCTGCCCGGTCGAGCTGCTCGGCAAAACGCGTGAGTCGCTCGGTGATCCGCGCTCCGAGTTCACCGGCAGCCTTACGAGTGAAGGTCAGGCCGAGTATCTGCGACGGCGCGGCCAGCCCGTTCGCGATGATCCAGACCACACGGTTCGCCATGGTCTCGGTCTTGCCGCTGCCCGCGCCCGCGACCACGAGCACGCTGTCGCCGAGCGGCTGCTCGATCACCTCGGTCTGCTGTGGCGTCGGCAGAATCGCTCGCTCGGGTGTTTCTGCCATCAACTCGGCGATGCGTGCCGCCGAGAACACTGCTTGCTCGCTCATGCGTGGCTCACCGCCGGAATAATGTGGATGCTGCAGGCTCGGCCCGGAACATGCTCGTTCTGACAGTGGTGCTCGAGTTGGGCTGTGAAGCTTGCGCCAGCCATGATCCGACCTACCTCGCGAACGCGCTCCTCGAGTTCCTGCTGGTGCGCAGCGTCGAGGCCTGCCTGGGACACCTCGGTATAGGTATCGCCTCGTTTCTGACGGGTCGCGTTGAGCGTGTCTGGGTGCACGTAGAGCAGTTTGGCACCCACCACCGACGCCGCTTCAATCGGGGCACCCTCTGCGTCTGAAAACGCGCCCCGAGACACCCCGAGCTGGTAGGCCTGCAGCTGGGCGTGCTGCTGCAGTTCTGCGGCCGTCGGAAGCTTGCGTCCGGTCTTCAAATCGACCACGGTGAGCCCGACACCTCCATCATCAAGTTGCTCCGCCTCGATGCGGTCTGCGGTGCCGCGCAGCTTCACAAAATCGATCGGCAGCACGAACGAGGCCTCGTTCGCAAGCAACTCATGGCCCGACCGACCGAAACCGCCAAGATACTGAGAGATCGCTTCAGCCATCGCCTCGGTTTCTCGCAGCGCGCGCTCTTCCTGCCACTTCGCCTCGAACTTGAGGCTGCCCCAGTGCTGTTGTACCTCGCTCATGAGATCTTCAGCGCTTGCGTCCGGAAGCGCGGTCTCCATGGCGCGATGCAGCAGCGTGCCGATATTGGCTCGATAGTCGGATGCGCTGCCCCCCCGCCGCCCGACCAGCC
>APMI01024006.1_pt1 | contig 10479 bp, 8 predicted proteins | sample 667938 | NCBI WGS metagenome assembly APMI01 (sample SAMN01084076, study PRJNA167559) | wastewater metagenome | biome: Wastewater | place: Denmark: Ejby Moelle, Odense | collected 2011-11-28
TTCTTGATCATTGTTTTCCCTCGTTGAAGAAAATTTGAAAATCTTTAACCCGCGCTTCGGCCAAATTCAAGCCTACCGGCGGACTTCCAAGCTATTTTGCCATAGTGCAATAGCCGATTCCAAGTGATTTTGGTCGTTGGTGGATAAAGTTTTGTGGTCTACGCAACACTTTCCAGCCACCCAGACATGGCTGACGCATTCTCGCCCGGCAACGTTGATGAGATGTGACACAGGGTCGAAACATGGCCGTGCTTCCAGCGCGCCTAGGTCAACGGCACAAAGATCTGCTGATTTGCCGGGGGTGATTGAGCCGATTTCCCGGCCCAGACCGAGTGCGTTGGCTGCATTCAATGTGGTCATGCGCAGAATTTCATTGGCGGGTAGGGCGCTGGCGTCACCGGTCAGACCTTTTGCCAGCAACGATGCAAGGCGCATTTCTCCGAATAGGTCGAGTCGGTTGTTGCTGGCTGCGCCATCGGTACCCAGTCCGATATTGATGCCGAGTTGTCGCATCTGCGCCACAGGTGCGAATCCGCTGGCCAGTTTCAGATTCGAGGTTGGGCAGTGGGCAATGTTGCTGCCGGTGTCGGCGAGCAGTTCCAAGTCATGATCGTTGAGGTGGACGGCATGAACGCCAATGAAGTTGGGCCCGAGCAGGCCGAGTTCGTGAAGCCGGTCTAGTGGTCGGCGTTTGTATTGTTTCAGGCTTTCTTCGATTTCGTGGGCGGTTTCATGGATATGGCAGTGAACCGGGAGGTTAAGTTGCGCCGAGAGCGTCATAACTCGATCGAAGGTCTGGTCTGAGACGGTGTACGGGGCGTGTGGTGCAATGCAGAAGCCGATGAGTGGGTTGTTCAGCCAAAGTTCGCGAACCGCCAGCCCCTTGTTCAAATAGTCGTCGGCGTCACTGGCGTAGGGGGTTGGGAATTCAATTGCGGTAATGCCAAGCATGGCTCGCATGCCGTACTCGGAAGCAGCGGCTGCGGCAGCTTCCGGAAAAAAATACATGTCGTTGAAGCAGGTGATGCCGCCCTTGAGCATCTCGGCGCAGGCGAGACGGGTGCCGTCAAGGACAAACTGGGCTGACATGTGTGCCGCCTCGGCTGGCCAGATGTGATTTTGCAGCCAGTCCATCAGTGGACGATCATCCGCCAGTCCGCGCATCAAGGTCATCGCGGCGTGAGTGTGCAGGTTGATCAGTCCGGGAATCAATATATGGTCTGCAAGGGTGACATTTTTGTCTGGTGTAAACCGGATACGCGCTTCGCTGGCAGGGAGGATGGCCAGGATGCGGCCTCCGTGGATTGCAACGGCGTGGTTTTTTAATACAACATCGGGATCGACGGCGGCGATCCAGCGCGCTTCGATCAGCAGGTCGATAATCTGAGGTGTTGTTGTCATGAAAAACGGGGTCTGTGCGGTGAAGGTGGCGTGTTAAAATAGCAAATTACGCTCGAATCAACTAATAAGGCATCGCGCAAGCGGTGCGAATGTGAGACATGGACCAATTCGCCAAAGAAACACTGCCGATCAGCCTCGAAGATGAGATGCGGCGTTCCTATCTCGATTACGCGATGAGTGTAATCGTTGGCCGTGCGCTGCCGGATGCGCGCGACGGCCTGAAACCGGTGCATCGTCGCGTGCTTTTCGCGATGCATGAGTTGAACAATGACTGGAACAAGGCCTACAAGAAATCGGCGCGTATTGTCGGCGATGTGATTGGTAAGTACCACCCGCACGGCGATACTGCGGTGTACGACACCATCGTCCGTATGGCCCAGCATTTCTCACTGCGCTACATGCTGGTTGATGGCCAGGGTAACTTCGGTTCGGTCGATGGTGACAACGCGGCGGCCATGCGTTACACGGAAGTTCGTATGGCCAAGATCGGCCATCAGTTGCTGGAAGATCTGGACAAGGAAACCGTTGATTTCGGGCCGAACTACGATGGTTCGGAGAATGAGCCGCTGGTGATGCCGGCGCGAATCCCCAATCTGCTGATCAACGGCTCGTCCGGTATCGCAGTTGGTATGGCGACCAATATTCCGCCGCACAATTTGAACGAAGTGATTGCCGGCTGTCTGGCGGTGCTGGAAAACCCGGCGATTACCATTGATGACCTGATCGAATACATTCCGGCGCCTGACTTTCCGACCGCGGCGCTAATCTACGGCGTAATGGGCGTGCGTGAAGGCTACAAGACAGGTCGCGGCCGCGTCATCATGCGTGCCCGGACGCATTTCGAGGACATGGAAAAGGGCAATGGGCGTCAGGCGTTGATCGTTGACGAGATTCCTTATCAGGTTAACAAGAAGTCCTTGATCGAGAAGATCGCCGAGCTGGTTAACGACAAGAAGATTGAAGGTATTTCCGATATCCGCGACGAATCGGACAAGTCGGGCATGCGCATCGTCATCGAACTGAAGCGCGGCGAAGTCGGCGAGGTGATTCTCAATAACCTGTACAAGCAGACGCAGTTGCAGGACACATTCGGCATGAACATGGTGGCGCTGGTCGATGGCCAGCCGCGCCTGCTCAACCTGAAGCAGATGCTCGATTGCTTCCTGTCGCACCGCCGCGAAGTGGTGACGCGTCGTACGGTCTACGAACTGCGCAAGGCGCGCGAACGTGGGCATATCCTTGAAGGTTTGGCGGTGGCTCTGTCCAACGTCGATGAAATCATTACCCTGATCAAGGCGGCGCCGACGCCGCCGGATGCCAAGCGCAGCCTGATGGAGCGCCAGTGGCGCAGCCCGGTGGTTGAAGAGATGTTGGTGCGGGCAGCGTCCGATGCGTCGCGGCCAGAGGGCCTGGCCCCCGAGTTCGGTTTGTCCGAACAGGGTTACCGCCTCTCCGACGTGCAGGCTCAGGCGATCCTCGAACTCCGTCTGCAGCGCTTGACCGGTCTGGAACAGGACAAGATCGTCAATGAGTACAAGGACGTCATGGCCAAGATTCTCGACCTGCTCGATATTCTGGCCAAGCCGCAGCGGATTACCGAGATCATCGTCGGTGAATTGACGGCGATACGTGACCAGTTCGGCGACGAGCGTCGGTCCGAGATCGTGCTGCACACGCAGGAACTGGGTATCGAAGATTTCATCACGCCGATGGACATGGTCGTTACCCTGTCGCATGGCGGCTATATCAAGGCTCAGCCGCTGGCCGACTATCGCGCCCAGAAGCGCGGTGGTCGTGGCAAACAGGCGGCAGCCATCAAGGACGAGGATTTCGTCGATCATCTGTTCGTCGCCAATACCCACGATTTCATCCTTTGCTTCTCGAACCGTGGCCGCTGCTACTGGTTGAAGGTCTATGAAGCGCCGCAGGGTAGCCGAAACAGCCGCGGCAAGCCGATCGTCAATCTCTTCCCGCTGGAAGAGGGCGAGCGCATCAATGCCGTGTTGCCGGTCAAGGAATTCTCCGATGACCAGTACATCTTCATGGCGACCGTTCAGGGCACTGTCAAGAAGACACCGTTGTCCGACTTCTCCAACCCGCGCAAGGCCGGCATCATTGCCGTGGCGCTGGATGATGGCGACATTCTGGTGGGCGTCGAGTTGACCACCGGTCAAAGCGATATCGTGCTCGTGTCCGATGCCGGCAAGGCCGTCTGGTTCGACGAGGAAGATGTGCGTCCGATGGGCCGCGGTGCCCGCGGTGTGCGCGGCATGCGCCTGATGGAAGGGCAGAAGGTTATCTCGCTGCTGGTTGCCGAGAGCGATCAAGAGACGGTGCTGGTGGCTACCGAAAACGGTTTCGGCAAACGTACCGTTCTGGCTGATTTCCGCCATTCCGGTCGGGGCACGCAAGGCGTCAAGGCGATTGCCGATTCCGAGCGCAATGGCGCGGTGATTGCCGCCAAGCTGGTCAATGACGAAGATGAAGTCATGATGATCACCACTGGCGGCGTACTGATTCGTACCCGTGTTTCCGAAATTCGCGGCATGGGTCGGGCCACGCAGGGCGTGACCTTGATTGCGCTGGATGATGGCGAGAAGCTGGCCGGTCTGGAAAAAGTGGCCGAGTCAGTTGGCGACAATGAACTTGAAATTGATGCTGTGAGCGAGGTTGCTGCGGTCAACCCGGAAAATGAGCAAAATCCGGAATCTTCGACTGACGGTGGCGAAGCCGAAGGTAAAGAAGGAGGCGAAGCCTGATGTCACGACTCTGGAATTTCAGCGCCGGTCCGGCTGCTTTGCCAGAAGAGGTTCTCCGGCAGGCGCAGGAAGAAATGCTCGATTGGCATGGCGCTGGCTGCAGCGTCATGGAAATGAGTCATCGCGGCAAGGACTTCATGTCCATCATCGAACAGGCCGAAGCTGACCTGCGCGAGTTGATGGGCATTCCCGAGCAATACAAAGTGCTGTTCCTGCAGGGTGGGGCGACGCAACAGTTCGCGCAGATTCCGATGAACCTGCTGGCTGGTCGTTCGGCTGACTACATCGTGACCGGTTCGTGGTCGAAGAAGGCCTTGAAGGAAGCCCAGCGTATCGGGAACGTTCGCTGCGCAGCGACGACTGAGAGCAGTGGTTTCACCCGTCTGCCGACAGCTGATGAGATCAAGCTCGACCCGTTTGCCGCCTACCTGCACGTTTGCACCAACGAAACGATTCACGGCGTCGAGATCCCGGGCGAACGTATTGCCGATACCGGCGTACCGCTGGTGGCCGACATGTCGTCGCATATTCTGTCGCGGCCGGTCAATGTTGAAAAATTCGGCCTGATCTACGCCGGTGCGCAGAAAAATATTGGCCCATCAGGACTGACGCTGGTCATCGTTCATCGCGATCTGCTCGGCATGGCGCCGCTGAGCACCCCGACCGTCATGGATTACGCCGTGATGGCCGAGCATGGTTCGATGCTGAATACGCCGCCAACCTACGGTATCTACATGGCCGGTCTGGTTTTCAAGTGGCTGAAGCGGCAAGGTGGTTTGCCGGGCATTGCTGCGGTCAACGCCGAAAAAGCCCTGATTTTGTACGATGCGATTGATGACTCCGAAGGTTTCTATACGAACCCGGTGGATCCGGATTGTCGCTCGAACATGAACGTTCCCTTCGTGCTGGCCAATCCCGATCTTGACGCGGCGTTCCTGGCCGAATCGAAGGCGGCCGGCCTGGTTTCCCTGAAGGGGCACAAGTCGGTCGGCGGCATGCGGGCGTCGATCTACAATGCGGTTTCGCTGGCTGGCGTTCGGGCGCTGGTCGATTTCATGAATGACTTCGCCAAACGTAACGGTTAAGTTTATGAGCGACGATCTGCAAAAAGCCCTGGCGGGTGTGCGTACTGAAATTGACCGCATCGACGGCGAACTGCTCAAGCTGCTGAACGAACGTGCGCGTTGCGCCCAGCGTGTCGGCGAGATCAAGTCCGAGCATGGTGAGGCGGGGCACATCTACCGGCCGGAGCGTGAAGCGCAGGTCTTGCGTCGCTTGCAGGATGCCAATCCCGGCCCGCTGCCGAGCGAAAACATCACCTTTTTCTTCCGCGAAGTAATGTCGGCCTGCTTGTCGCTGGAAGAGCCCCTCGGCATCGCTTTCCTCGGGCCGCTCGGTACGTTCTCCGAGTCGGCGGCGACCAAGCATTTTGGTCATGCGGCCAATCTGCTGCCGCAGTCGTCGATTGATGACGTCTTTCGGGAAGTTGAATCCGGACACGCGCATTACGCCGTGGTGCCGGTCGAAAACTCCACCGAAGGGGCAGTGGGACGGACGATGGATCTGCTGTTGGCGACGCCGCTGAAAATCTGCGGCGAAGTCATCTTGCGCATTCATCAGAATTTGCTGACCAATGAAACCGATCCGGCCAGGATCACTAAAGTCTATTCGCATGCCCAGTCGCTGGCTCAATGCCATGAATGGCTGAACCGCGTGTTGCCCAATGCGCAGCGCATTTCGGTCGGCAGCAATGCGCAGGCGGCACAGCATGCGGCAGCAGAGCCCGGTACGGCGGCGATTGCCGGCGAGGCAGCGGCAACGCGTTATAAATTGCCGAAGCTGGTTGAAAACATCGAAGACGAGCCGAACAACACGACGCGCTTTCTGGTCCTCGGCAAGCATGATGCCGGTGTTTCCGGTCGTGACAAGACATCGCTGATCATGTCGGCGCCGAACCGGACCGGGGCATTGCACGAGTTGTTGCTGCCGCTGTCCAGTGCCGGTGTTTCGATGTGCCGCCTCGAATCCCGGCCAGCCCGCAACGCGCTGTGGGAATACGTTTTTTACGTCGACATCGAAGGTCATCGCGACGATCAAACGCTTAAGGCCGCGCTGGAAAAACTGGCTGGCTATGCCGCCTATCTGAAAATTCTCGGGTCCTACCCGGTTGCCGTTTATTGAGGAAAGTTTCATGAGCCTTGCTGAACAAGCGTTGTCGTACGTTCGTGCCATTTCGCCCTATCAGCCGGGCAAGCCGATCACCGAACTGGCCCGTGAAATGGGTATTCCGGTCGAGCAGATTCTCAAGCTGGCATCCAATGAAAATCCGCTGGGCATGAGTCCCAAGGCAAAAAAGGCGGTTGAGGCCGCGATCAGTGGAGTCGAGCGTTATCCCGATCAGTTCGACCTGATCAAGGCGGTGGCCGGGCATTGTGGTGTGGCGCAGAGCCAGGTCGTGCTTGGTAACGGTTCCAACGACGTCCTTGATCTGATCGCCCGCGTTTTTTTGGCGCCGGGGCGTTCGGCCGTTTTTGCCCAGCATGCTTTTGCGGTTTATCCGCTCGCCACACTATCCACCGGCGCCGAGCTGATCTCAACGCCCGCCAAGAGTTTCGGTCACGACCTTGACGCCATGCGCGCCGCCATCCGGCCGGATACGCGCATCGTCTGGATTGCCAACCCAAATAATCCGACCGGCACTTTTTTGCCTTATGCCGAAGTACGCGCCTTCCTCGAGGCGGCGCCCAAAGATGTGATCGTCGTGCTCGACGAGGCGTACAACGAATATATTGCCCCGGACGAGCGCGTCGATACGGCTGGCTGGATCAAGGAATTCCCGAATCTCGTTGTCTGTCGCACTTTCTCGAAAATCTACGGTCTGGCTGGCTTGCGCGTCGGATACGCTTTGGCTTCAGCCGAGGTGGCCGACTTGATGAATCGTGTTCGCCAGCCGTTCAACGTCAATAATCTGGCGATTGCAGCGGCGGTGGCTGCCCTCGACGATGATCAATTCGTGCTCGAGAGCTACGCCTTGAATCATCGCGGCATGGCACAAATCGTTGCTGGTTTGACGCGTCTGGGGCTGGAACATATTCCGTCGCACGGTAATTTTGTGACGTTTCGCGCCGGGGATGGTGCCGGCGTCAATCAAAAGCTGCTCAAGCAGGGGGTCATCGTGCGCCCGATAGGCGGTTATGGCTTGCCTGAGTGGTTACGGGTGACCATTGCCACCGAGCCGGAAAACGCCCGCTTCCTGGAAGCGCTGGAGCAGGCGCTGTAAGACGATGCCAGAATTCGGCAAAATTGTCGTGTTCGGCACCGGCCTGATCGGGGGCTCTTTCTCCCTTGCGCTCAAGGAGGCGGGCGCAGTCGAAGAAGTGGTCGGGTTTGGCCGGACGCCAGCCACCTTGCGCAAGGCGCAGGAGCTGGGCGTCATCGATCGGGCCGGCATCAATCCAACGCATGAAATCGAGGATGCAGACATTGTGCTGGTGGCGACGCCAGTGGCGCAGATGGCCGATATTTTCGACCGAATTGCCCCCTATCTTGGCCCAAACACGGTCGTCACGGATGGCGGTTCAACCAAGGGCGATGTCGTACGCGCGGCGCGTGCCGGCCTCGGTGATCGCATCAGCCAGTTTGTGCCGGCCCACCCGATTGCCGGTGCTGAAAACAGTGGGCCTGCGGCGGCGCGCTGGGATCTCTATCAGGGTAAAAAAGTCGTCGTAACGCCACTACCGGAAAACAGTGACGATGCGCTCGACCACATCAAGCGTGCCTGGTCGCTGTGCGGCGCGGATATTTATGAGTTGACGCCGGAAATGCACGACCGCGTTTTTGCCGCCGTCAGCCATCTGCCGCATCTGCTGTCATATGCCCTGGTGCATGATCTGGCAGTGCGTGGCGATGCCGATCTGTTCTTCACCTTTGCCGCTTCCGGCTTTCGCGATTTCACCCGTATCGCTGCCAGTCATCCTGAAATGTGGCGCGACATTTGCCTTGCCAACCGCGAGGCGCTGCTGGGTGAGCTGGATAGCTACCGGGCACAGCTCGACGATCTACGCGCAGCCTTGGCGCGCAACGATGGGGCGCGGCTGGAAGAGGTCTTCGGCATTGCCCGGAAGGCCCGGCGCAACTGGGCTGACGAGCGCTGATGTCCCGTTTGCTGGCAGCCTTGTTGCTCGGTCTGGCCTGTGCGCTGCCGACGTATTCGATGGCTGGTGATGCGCCGACCATCCTGCTGTCCAATGTCTATAGCGACCAGGTCGACGTTTCGCGTTACATGGTCAGCGAAAAGCTGGACGGTGTTCGGGCCGTCTGGGATGGCGAGGTTCTGCGTTTTCGTAGTGGCAAGCCCATCAATGCGCCGGCATGGTTTATCGCCGGCTTGCCGAAGCAGCCGCTGGACGGTGAACTGTGGATCGGGCGCGGCCAGTTCGAACGTCTTTCCGGCATCGTTCGGCACGAGATCGCCGACGACGCAGGCTGGCGGGACGTGTGCTACATGGTTTTCGAATTGCCCGATGCGCCAGGGACGTTCCGTGAACGTGCCGAGCAGATTCGGCGCGTGGTTCGTGAGGCCAATGTGCCGTGGTTATTTGAAATTCCGCAGTTTTTTCCGGTTGACCGCGACAGTCTGAAAAGGCGCTTCGATGAGGTCGTCCGTGGCGGCGGTGAGGGCTTGATGCTCCATCTCGCCGATGCGCCATACCAAACCGGGCGCAGCGATGTGCTGCTCAAGATGAAGCCACTGCAGGATGCCGAGGCGGTCGTTGTCGGCCATCAACCCGGCAAAGGGCGCTTGGCCGGCATGCTCGGCGCCTTGCGAGTGCGCACGCCGGATGGACGCGAATTCATGCTGGGCACCGGTTTTTCCGATGCGCAACGACGCGATCCTCCCGCATTGGGGGCGACGCTTACCTATCGCTACCGTGATCTGACTGCCAAGGGTTTGCCGCGGTTTGCCAGCTTTTTGCGGGTGCGCGAGGAGTAGGGAAATCCTGCTTGGCGCATTCCATTACTTTAGTGGTAATGCCCTGATGCTCCCCGGCTGGTAAAATCACGGTTTTATCTGGCAGCGAGCAGCGATGATTCTGGTAACTGGCGGAGCAGGTTATATTGGCTCGCATACCTGTGTAGAACTCCTCAGGTCGGGGCAGGATGTCGTCGTCTTTGACAATTTTTCCAACAGTCATGCGGAGTCCCTGAAACGGGTCGAGGCAATCACTGGTCGGAAAGTCAATCTGGTCGAAGGCGATATTCGCGATCAGGCAGCCGTTGCCGCGGCATTGCACCAGTACAACTGCACCTCCGTCATCCATTTCGCCGGCCTCAAGGCAGTAGGTGAGTCGGTCGAAAAGCCGCTCGACTATTACGACAATAACGTGATTGGTACACATCGCCTGTTGCGTGCGATGGCCGAATGCGGCGTCAAGACGCTTGTCTTCAGCTCGTCGGCAACGGTCTATGGCGAACCCCGGCGCTTGCCCTTGACGGAGGATCACCCCCTCTCGGCGACAAACCCCTACGGTAGAACGAAGCTGGTTATCGAAGAGATGTTGCGCGATCTGTATCGCTCTGATCCCGCGTGGCGAATCGGTATCCTGCGCTACTTCAACCCGGTTGGCGCGCACGAGAGTGGCCTGATCGGCGAAGACCCGCAAGGCATCCCGAACAACCTGATGCCTTTCGTGGCACAAGTGGCGGTCGGTCGCCGTGAGCAACTCAAGGTCTGGGGCAACGATTACCCGACGCCGGATGGTACTGGTGTGCGCGATTACATCCATGTTGTCGACCTGGCCCTCGGCCACCTCAAGGCACTGGAACGCCTGAGCGATGCACAATGCTTCGAGGTCAATCTCGGTACGGGTACCGGCTACAGCGTGCTCGATGTCGTCAAGGCTTTCGAAAAAGCCAGTGGCCGTCCGATTCCCTACGACTTGGCCCCGCGCCGCGCCGGAGATGTTGCCTCCTGTTACGCCGATCCTGCGTTTGCGGCTGAGCTGCTCAATTGGCGAGCCGAGCGAGACATGGATGCGATGTGCGTAGACTCATGGCGTTGGCAAAGCAGTAATCCGAATGGGTTTCGGTGATTGTTCAAGAATGAGCACTCAATAGTGGAGAACCCATGACTATTCTCGTCACCGGCGCAGCAGGCTTTATTGGTAGTAACTTCGTCCTTGACTGGCTGGCCCAGTCCGATGAAGCAGTAATCAACCTCGATGACCTGACCTACGCCGGCAATCTGGAGAATCTCGCCTCGCTCAATGGCGATGCACGGCATGTCTTCGTCAAAGGCAGCATCGGCGACTTTGACCTT
>APMI01038894.1_pt1 | contig 10479 bp, 9 predicted proteins | sample 667938 | NCBI WGS metagenome assembly APMI01 (sample SAMN01084076, study PRJNA167559) | wastewater metagenome | biome: Wastewater | place: Denmark: Ejby Moelle, Odense | collected 2011-11-28
CTTTCCAGAGAGGGGAAAAAGTAGGAATTGTAGGAAAAAACGGAGCGGGAAAATCTACTTTATTAAATATTATTCAGGGGTTTGAAAAAGCTGATAAAGGAGAGATTGAAACCGGAGAAACCATCCATTTCGGATATTTCTCGCAAAAGGGTCTTACTTATAAAGAAGATGAAAGAGTAATTGACTTCATTAAAGAAGTTGCTGAATTTTACCCTTTAGCCAACGGAAAAAGTCTTTCTGCCTCCCAGTTTTTAAGATTGTTTTTATTTGACGATCAGACGCAGTACTCCCCTATTTCCAAGCTTTCGGGTGGTGAAAAAAGAAGACTTCATCTGATGTATATTTTATACCAGAATCCGAACTTTTTAATTTTTGATGAGCCTACGAATGATCTGGATCTTCCGACTTTAACGGTTCTTGAAAACTTTTTACAGCAGTTTCAGGGTTCATTAATCATTGTGTCGCACGACAGGTATTTTATGGACAGAATCGTAGATCATATTCTTGCTTTTGAAGGCGAAGGCAAAATTCGTGATTTTACAGGTAATTTTTCCGAATACCGCGAAGCGAAAAGCAAGGAGGATGCTTTGGAAAAGTCTGTTTCCGTAAAATCTGAGCCTGTAAAAGAAACCGTTCCTGCTGCGAACAATACAAACACTAAGAAGAAAAGACTTTCCTTTAAAGAACAGCGTGAACTCGAAACCATTGAGAAGGAAATGCCTGAACTAGAAGAAAAACGAGCGAAAATATTAGACCAGCTTAACAATGAAGCAGATTACGAGAAAATATCCAAACTTTCTGCCGATCTGGAATCTATATCTGAAACTTTGGAAAACCATGAAATGAGATGGCTTGAACTTCAGGAAATTTTGGGTGAAGCGTAGTTGAGTTTAAGGGTGAGAGAGTTTGAAAGTTTGAGGGTGAGAGTGTTTGAGGGTGAGAGTGTTTTAGAGTGTGGAAGCGTTATATTTTATTGATGTAATTTTTTTTACTCTAAAAATCCTGCTTTAAGATTCATAACTCTAACTCATTAAAACCCTCTCACTCTAAAACTCTCTCACACTCACACTCTCAAACCCTCTCACTCTAAAACTCTCACACCCTACAACTCCAAAACTCTACAAGTAAATCACTTTCTCCTGTTTTGCGCTTTCCGCAGCCGCATCGATGATTTTCATATTTTTAATGATTTCTTCCGCAGGTGAAGGCAATGCATATCCGAAAACGATAAACTCATAAATCTGCTGATAGTAATTCATGTAATTTCCCGGTTCGCTTGAAGTGAGAATTCTTTCAGTTTCTTTATTTTCATTTAGATAATTCAGAATTCCGTCGGTTTCCGTTAAAGGTTTTGTCCATTCTTCGCCATATTCCGGAACAGCTCCTGCAACGAGCTCATTTTCCTGGTTATCGGTTCTTTCCTGCAAAAAACTTCCTTTTTCTCCGTGAACGGCATAAGCAAAATTCGCTTCTTTGGTGAATACCGAAGATTTCAGCCTTACTCTTAAATCATTTGGATAAAACAAAATAATTTCAAAATAATCGTTAGCAAATTCTTTTCCTTTCATAGAAAAAACATCCGCAAAGAGTTTTTCGGGAAACCCAAAATACTGAACTGCCTGATCCACCAGATGCGATCCCAAATCATGCAGAGAACCCGAACCTACCGCTTCAGGATTTTCTTTATGTGCTTTTCCACTCGGCTCAGTTCTGAACCTATCGAAACGGATTTCCACCTCCTTGATATTTCCCAGTTTTCCTTCGTTGATGATTTTCTGCACCTGAAGATAATCGCGGTCAAATCTCCTGTTCTGATAAACGCTTACAAATAATTTTTTCTCTTCCGCAAGTTTTGCCAGTTCTTCTGCTTCAGCAACATTTACGGTGAAAGGTTTTTCAACCACTACATTTTTTCCCGCTTCCAGTGCCATTTTTGCATATTCAAAATGTGTCTGTACCGGAGTATTCACAACCACGAGTTCGATATCGGCATTTTCCAGCATTTCTTCTACGGAACGGTAAATTTTTGCTTCAGGATATTTTTCTTTAGATTCTTCCTTATTTCTTTCCACAATTGCGGAAATAAAAAATCCCGGATGTTCTTTCAAAAACGGGGCATGAAAAACTTTTCCGCTCATTCCGAACGCACAAAGTCCGACTTTTACTAACTGCATAGATTTATTTTTTAACAAAGATATTTAATCTAAAGTTCTCATCCCTACTAAAATAAGGGAAAACACAATTTCTAAATTAAAGATTAATGATAAAAATCAGTTTATAATTTTTATTAATTCTAAATAATAATATACATTTGCACTTTATTTAAAACCACTCTAAATAACAATAGACTATCATGAAAAAGCAGCTAGCCACAATAGGATTAGTATTCGCAGCCCTTTCTTTGGACGCGCAGATGAAATACGTTGAAGCTGATACCATTAGAATCCAGACTATTGAAGACGTTAATCTTCATAAAACCGGAAATCCCAACAAGGCAAGACCATTATCTACCAAGTCTAATCTTACGATGATGGAAACTCCTCAGCCGATTGCCATCGTTACTCACGAAATTATAGAGCAGCAACAAGCAAAACAACTGAGTGATGTTCTGCAGAACGTTAACGGAATCTATGTAACTTCTTCCAGAGGAAATTCTCAGGACAGTTTCGGAGGACGTGGTTTCATTCTGGGAAATGACAACATTTTCAAGAACGGTTCCAGAGTTAACAGCGGCGTTTTCCCGGAAGTGAGCGGACTGGAAAGAGTGGAAGTTCTTAAAGGTGCGAATGCAATGCTGTACGGAAATACGGCTGCAGGTGGTGTTATTAATATGATTACTAAAAAGCCTAAATTCAACTTTGGCGGAAGCGTTGGGATGAATGCGGGAAGTTGGAATTCTTACAAACCGACAGTAGATCTTTATGGTCCGCTTTCAAAAAATATTGCTTTCCGTGTGAACGGAGCGTATGAATATGCAGAAAGTTTCAGAGATGTGGTACAATCTGAAAAGTATTATTTTAATCCTTCGTTTTTATTTAATTTAAGCGACAGATCACAGATCATCGTTGAGGCAGATTATCTTAAAAATGATTTTACTCCGGATTTCGGAATCGGCTCTATCACTCAGCGTGACGGATATACTTACCAGATGAATAATCTTCTTCCGAGAAATGCTTTTTTAGGAACAGACTGGCAATATCAGAATGTAGAGCAGGTTACTACCAATGTTACCTTCAATCATCAGTTTAATGAAAGATGGTCTTTAAACGCTACGGCATCTTACCAGAATTATACGAAAGATTATTTTTCTACGGAAAGAGTTCAGTGGGGATACGAAAAATCAACCGACAGACTTTTCTGGAAAAGACCTTTGAACAGAACGTATAACGAACAGAATTATACTTCGGCACAGGTAAATTTAAATGGTGAATTTAATACAGGAAAAATAAACCATAAGGTGTTATTCGGGGCAGATGCAGATTACGGAGTTGGAGATTCTTATACTTACTATAATCCAACCAACAGACTGGCTTACGGAAACAGCTATCTGTATGGAACCAACGGAAACAGCAATGGTATTCTTTATCTGGACAATCCTGATTCCTGGGCAAACGGAAGTGCTCCTGCTGCTGAAAGGTTAGAGAAAAACAGAATTAATACGAGAAGAATCGGAGTGTATGCTCAGGACTTCATCAGTTTAACCAAAGAATTTAAAGTTATTGCAGGATTGCGTTGGTCTTACATTGAAAATATGCCAACGATCAATACTAAATTTAAAACCGTTACAAGCGGTTTAGTAAATCTGAATTCTACCACAGGAAAATCGCTGGTTAACAACTCTTCGTCATCTGATCAGGCAATATCTCCGAAATTAGGTTTTGTTTATATGCCGAATGATAATTTTTCAGCATTTGCAACCTATACAAACTCTTTTGTTGCCAATGTGGGAAGATTCAGTATGAAGTGGGTGCGAAAAAGAATTTCTGGAACAATGCTTTGGCGGTTAATCTAACGGTTTACCAGATTTTATACAGAAATTATTATCAGAATGCATTGGATGATAAAGGAAATCCTGTAGATCCGACAGGACTTACCAAAGATTTTGCAGGAAAAATGAGAAGTCGTGGTGTTGAGCTTGATATTACAGGAAATCCAACAGAAAATTTATCCATTATCGGAGGTTTCTCTTATAACAATTCTGTATATCTGGATACTCCGGAAGCTTTCGGATATGTAGAAAACCAAAGACTGGTAAGAACTCCTGCAACTACTGCGAATGCATCGGTATTTTATAAATTCACAAAATTCGTTCCGGGCTTGAAAGTGGGAGCCGGAGTATATTACATCGGAGACAGACTTGCCGGATGGAATGATACCAAAACAGGAGCTAACAGTCTGCAGCAGAGAAACGGGATAAGCAGAATTTTCGAATTAAAAGATTACACAACGGTTTCTTTATCAGTTGGCTACGACTGGAAGAAATTCTCTATTCAGGGGAAAGTCGGAAACCTGTTTGATGTAGAGAATTACACCGTTCACGAAAATTATTCCGTGAACCCGATTACGCCGAGAAACTACTATGTTACATTAACGTATAAGCTGTAAAAAAGAATCACAATAATTTCTTCATGTAAAGTGGGAATTGCAATTTTGCAGTTTCCACTTTTGAAATTTTAAAAACAAAAACAATATATATGGATAAGATTAAAGACACAAGAAGTTTTATGAGAATCACGCACCGTTATCTGGGCTATTTCCTTGCCGGAATAATGGCTGTTTACGCAGTAAGTGGTGTTTTGTTAATTTACAGAGACACCGATTTTCTGAAAAAAGAAAAAAAGTACGATAAAGTTGTAGAAAAAAATCTTGACGAAAAAGCACTGGGAAAAGAATTGAGAATTAAAGGTCTTGAGGTTGAAAAAACAGAAGGAACAGTTTTAAAATTTAAACAGGGAACTTATGATGCTGCAACAGGACAGGCAAAATACACGAAGAAAGAACTGCCATTTGTACTGGATAAAATGACAAAACTTCATAAATCGCAGTCTAAAGACAGGCTTTCTCCTTTAAATGCTTTCTTTGGATTTTCTCTTTTCTTTTTTGTGATCTCAAGTTTCTGGATGTTTAATCCTAAAAGCAAAGCTTTCAAAAGAGGTATAATTTTCACCGTTGCAGGTCTTGTAGTATCGATTATTTTGCTTTTAGTATAATTTTAAAGCTAAAAAAAGCTCCTTTCCATCGGCATTTCATAAGAGTTATACCTTATTTGTTATTATCATGATTTCACTACCTATTGATTAGAATGGCACATTTATTGATTTTCTGAAATCACAAATGATATAAACATTAAAATATTAAAATAATAAATTATGAAAAAGTTAATTTTTACAGGAATAATGGCAGTAGCCGGCTTGGCGGGAACAATGAATGGTCAGATCCAGAAAGGAAACTGGTTAGTTGGTAGTAGTTTAATATCAAGTAATTTCGGTTTAAACACCGGTGGTGGTTATAACATTGCTATTCAGCCTAAAGGAGCATACTTCATTGAAGACAACGTAGCTGTCGGTGGTTATGTAGATTTAGGATTCAACAAGGTAACTAACGGTTCTCCTACAGAATTTACGTATGGAGTGGGTGCTTTAGGACGTTATTTTCTTTCTCCGGGAGAAAAAGGAGTAGATAACTTACTAAACCACGGACGTTGGTTCTTAGAAGGAAATGCAGGGATCGGAGGAAGATCTGTAGAAAATGCAGACTCTACAACAGGTTTCGATTTCGGAGTAGGTCCTGGTTATTCTTACTTCATTACCCCAAATATCGGTCTTGAAGGTTTAGTAAAATACAGAGGAAGAGCAGGATTTGGTAGCGAAGGTTTAAATTCGAATATCACATTCAATTTAGGTTTCAGCATCTACCTTCCTACATCTAAAGCAAAACAAATCGCAAATGATGTAAAGTAAGATTACGATCCAATCACTTCACATTCACATATACACTACAATTGAAATCGCCTCGAAAAACTTCGAGGCGATTTTCGTACAAATTAAAACTAAACTATAAAAAATCAAATAAATCATGTATTCGGTTGTGGCGTATATCTCAGATACGTGTTTATTTCTTTCACTCCTTTCGGGAAAATTTTTCTGGCATCTTCCGTAGAAATTGAAGGCGGAACAATTACGTCATCTCCGTCTTTCCAGTTAACAGGAGTAGCAATTTTATGAGAATCTACCAACTGAAGAGAATCCAGAATCCTCAGAATTTCATTAAAATTTCTTCCTGTGGAAGCAGGATAAGTAATAATAAGCCTTACTTTCTTTTCCGGATCGATAATTAATAAAGAACGAACGGTTGCTGTTGCAGAAGCGTTAGGATGAATAAAATCATACAATTCAGAAATTTTTCTGTCCTTGTCTGCAATAATCGGAAACTGAACTTCCGTATTCTGCGTTTCATTAATATCCTTAATCCAGTTTTGGTGATCTTCTACTCCATCCACACTCAGGGCAATTACTTTGGTTCCTCTTTTATCAAATTCTTCTTTCAGTTTTGAAGTATACCCAAGTTCTGTGGTGCAAACCGGAGTATAATCTGCGGGGTGCGAAAACAGAATTCCCCAGGAATTTCCTAAATATTCGTAAAAATTAATATCCCCTGCAGAAGTTTCTGCCTGAAAATCGGGTGCGGTGTCTCCTAGTTTAATTGACATAATATTTTGCTCTTATTAGTCTACAAATTTAGTAGAGTTTTTGGAACTGGCAAAATTTTTGTTGAAAAATTATATCTTTAATCAAAAAATTTTTATTCATGGAGAAAAGTGGTTTAGGCTATATTGATGTTGTATATAATGTAATACAGAACTGGTATGTAAAATTTGCAGAAATTACCCCAAAACTTATTGTAGGGATTATTGTATTTTCTTTCTTCTTATTCACCAGTAAATATCTCAGTCAGGGTGCCGTAAAACTTTTTCATAAATTTTTTCCGAAAAGCAAAAAAGAAAGTTCACTGGTTACGTTAATCAGCGTTTTCAGGTTTTTGATCATGGTGATGGGAACGTTTATTGCGCTGGAAATTATGGGCTTCAGCAGTTTCCTTTGGAAATTCATCGGTAGTTTGGGAGTTGCAGGGGTTATTGCAGGGGTTGCCCTGAAAGATCTGGTTTCCAGTATATTCTCTGGAATGCTGATCGGAATTGATAAAGCATTTAAAGTAGGAGATTATATTACGATAGGAACACACTCCGGAACGGTACAGGAAATTGGTTTTTTAACTACGAAAATTATAACGGACGACGGTAAGAAAGCTTATATCCCGAATCAGGTGGTTTTTAATGCTCCGTTTTACAATATTACCGCATCCCCTCAGCGAAGAATTATTTTAAATTTCGAAATTCCTGCCGATGAAGATATTTCAAAAGCACAGAAAGGAATGCTGGAAATTATCAAAAATCTGGAAAATGTAGATAAACTGGATACTGCTGAAGTTATTTTTACAGATCTGAAACAAGGCGTTTTCAATATTCAGGCTAAATTCTGGATGAAAGTGGGTGCGAATATGGTTCAGCTTAAAAGTGAGGCTTATTTGAAGATCAAACAGCGCCTTGACAAGGACGGAGTTCAGCTTGTAACGCCTACAAGCATCAATATTACGAACGGAGATCATTAATCAACGAAAATCAGGACTAAATAAAAAGGAACCAATTAATGGTTGCTTTTCTGTTTTTATGAATCAGTAATTTATTTTTTGATGATTAATTTTTCTGTGATTTTTTCTCCATTTTCCAAAACCAGAGAGATCAGATAATTTCCATTCATCAGATCATTAACTTTTACTTGAGTTTCACCTTTGAAACTGCCTTCTTTAATTAATCTTCCTGATGCATCGTAAAGAGTATACTCTGCTTTCTGAGAAGAATTTTTAAGTCTGATATTAACTACATCATGAGAAGGATTCGGGTAAATCGAGAAGTTTTTCACATTGGCTTCTGCCGTTGCGAGAACAACCTGAGTAATTGAGAAACTTGTTGTATTAAGTGCATAGTAAATATTTCCTACCGCTTTCACCATAATTCTTGCAGACGAAACATTTTCATTAGGCAGCGTAACATTAGCTGAACCATTGTTCGGAACACTTGCTGCCAACACAGTAGGGAACGTTAATCCTCCGTCTTTAGACAGCAAAATAGATACATTCTGAGTGTTGATGGTTCCTGTATTGGTTCCTGCAACATTCCATGTAACCGGAACGGAGGTATTTCCGTTATAATTTGTTCCTGTTGTTGCCTGTGAAGTTACCGTGAAAGGTCCGTCGTTGGTAACCGTTACCACCATTACATCTCTTGCTGCCTGATTTCCTGTTGCCTTATTATCATTCACCAAAAGAGAAAAATTCAAAGTTCGGGCAACACTTGGGGTAACTTCCCATTTCGGAATCAAATTATTCGCCACAACGGAACTCAGCACCGGAAAATATTTGGACGGAGAAACCGTTGGAGTTAAAGAACGGTAAACCGGCCCCGCTGTTCCGGTAGAAACCGGAGGCTGTGTATTGCTTGTATTATCATATTGTTCCCAAAGATATGTTAAAGCATCTCCATTCGGATCTGTTCCCGTTCCCGTTAAAACAAAAGCGGTACTTTTCGGAATATTGTAATCGGCTCCCGCATCTGCAGTAGGAACTCCGTTATTGTTGTTAATTTTGGCAGCACAATCTGTCCCTCTCTGCAAAACAGCATACATTTCAATTACACTTGCTGCATGAAAGTAGGGATCACTGTTATTCTGCACATTATTGGTTGCTCCGCAAATTCCCGCATAAGCCATAATCGTAGATCCGCTTCCCGGTTCGTAAGCTGTTGCGTTATTGAAGTTCCCTGCGCATGAAGAAGTTGCCGCTCTGAAGGTGTGGTTGGCTCCAAACTGATGCCCTATTTCGTGCGCAACATAATCAATGTCAAAAGGATCTCCAATCGGAGCTCCCGAACCTGTAACGCCTCTTGCTTTGCTGCTGGAAACACAAACTACTCCCAATCCTGCCAAACCGCCACTGTTTGTTCCGAAAACGTGACCGATATCGTAGTTTGCAGATCCGATAACCGCCGTTGTATTGGTCTGGTTTTCGTTAATCATGCTGCTTGGATTGCCATTGGTAAAAGGATCTGTTGCTGCGTTGGTGTAAACCAAAAGATTATTGTTCGCAATCATCATCATGGTTGTGGAAATCGTTTTTTCATAAATTCCGTTTACTCTGGTCATTGTAGTTGCCATTGCTGCCATTGCCAGAGCAAGTGTTCCGCCATGAAAAGTGGTATATTCTCCTGTCGCAGAAAGAGCCAGTCTGTAGGTTCGGAACTGTCCGTCCGAAACCAAAGGGGCTTTATTCGCTGTACCGTTATTTTTTAAGTTATCCAGTTCGCTTTCGACATGGCATTCAAAAAGCCGGTCATTTTTCGGGAGGTCTTTTCTTTTGTATAAGATAAATGCCGAGTTGTCTTTTGTATAACTGTCGAGATAGCTGACTTCCCAATTATCGAAATACATCACACTGATTCCGGTAGAAGGCGTCACACTGAAACGGATCGAGTTTTCGGGATGATTTTTTTGCCAACCTGTATAGGAACGGATTTCCGGGAATTTTGCCTGCAGTTCAGGTTCCATTACAGAAGCTTCCTGAACGATGTAATCTCTTATTTTCCCATCAGAATCCGGAAATTTAACAACAAGGCTTTCATCTCCCGAAAAACGCTGGGGTGCTTTTTTAAGATCAGCTTTAATTTTTTCAAGATCAGCCTGATATAAAGAAAAATTATTGGGAGTCGTCCATCTCGGGTTTAGGTTTTCCCGTTCTATCTTTGTTTCTTTTAGTTTCGACCAGTAATTCTGCTGACCAAAAACCTGTGCTGCAATCAACAGGCACGAGACGATAAAGGTTTTAGCTTTCATGACAGTAATTTTATATATTAGTATTGAATGTTGACTTTTTTAACAGATAAATTTTCGTTGAGTTTTAATAAAATATCGGGCGGAATTCTGCTTTTCTCATTAAAATCCGGATTGTTGAATTCTTTCACTTTTATATAAAGTGTATTTTTATCGAAAGTAATCGCCTCAATTGAAACATCATTAGAGTTTTTCAGGCTGGGTTTTACAATAATATACGTTTCATCTTCTGTGATGGAAGGAATTGGTGAAAATCTGTTCCCCACATTTTTCCGGTGAATAATCGTAAAAATCTCATCCATCTTTTGCTGAGAATTGATAAGGAGAAAATCTTTACGGATTAAAGTAAATGGATAATGATTTTTGTCTTCAAACTGAATTTCTTTTCTTGGAGACATTACTTTATTGCTGGCAATTTGAGATTGACAAGTAAGAAATAAAAAGAGAAAAAAGAATAAATACAATCTCATTTTAAACCTTTCTTGTAAAGATAATGATTTTATAATGAATAACTTATTTAATTATATCACTTTCTTTA
>APMI01015056.1_pt1 | contig 10477 bp, 9 predicted proteins | sample 667938 | NCBI WGS metagenome assembly APMI01 (sample SAMN01084076, study PRJNA167559) | wastewater metagenome | biome: Wastewater | place: Denmark: Ejby Moelle, Odense | collected 2011-11-28
CTGGCGGCGATTTCGGCAATGGCTTGGGCCAGCGGCATCGCCGGGGGCAACCCGTCGGGCGCGGCAGATCCCGTCAGCGGCCCTGTGCGAACATCAGATGCCGGGGCCAAGATTGCCGGGCCGGGGCCCTCGGCGGTGAAGGTTTGCAGATACACCTCATCACGCCGGGCGTCCTCGGCGACGGTCAGGGGGCGGGGCAGGCCATGGGCCAGCGCCTCCAGCCGGGTAACGCCGATGGCGGGGATGCCAAGGCCAAGGGCCAGCCCCCGCGCGGCGGCCACACTGATGCGAACGCCGGTGAAATTGCCGGGGCCCGTGCCGACGCCAAGGCCGACAAGATCATGCCAGCCGACACCCGCCTCGGCCAACAACTCCTCCAGCAAGGGTAGCAGGCGTTCGGCCTGCCCTTTGTCCATCGCTTCGGATTTCAGGAAAACGCGGCCCCCTGACAGCAAAGCGGCGGCGCAATGCGCCGCCGATGTGTCAAAGGCCAGAATAGCCTTAGGCGGCAACGGGACGAACCTCGGTCACCTCGGGGATATAGTGGCGCAGCAGGTTCTCGATGCCCATTTTCAGCGTGAGCGTCGAAGACGGACAACCGGCGCAGGCCCCCTTCATGTGCAGGTAAACCACGCCCCGGTCGAAGCCGTGGAAGGTGATATCGCCGCCATCCTGCGCCACGGCGGGGCGGACGCGGGTATCGAGCAGTTCCTTGATCTGGCTGACGATATCGCCATCGGGGCCATCATGACTGGCGTGGGCGGCCTGCCCCTCACCCTCGATCGCGGGGGCCCCGGACTGGTAATGCTCCATGATCGCGCCAAGAATGGCGGGCTTGATGTGCTGCCATTCGATGTCGTCGGCTTTGGTCACGGTCACGAAATCGGTGCCGAGGAAGACCCCGCTCACACCGGGAACCGCAAAGACCCGTGCAGCCAGTGGCGATTTCGCGGCGCTGTCGGCGTTGGGGAAATCTGCCGCGCCCATCTCCAGCACCGATTGGCCGGGCAGGAACTTCAGCGTGGCGGGATTCGGCGTGGATTCGGTCTGGATGAACATGGCGGGGCTTCCCTACTATTCCAGTCGGATATGCGCCCCGGCCGGGGTCAAGTCAAGGTCGCTGCCCGATCATTCCGCGCTGTAGTAGGCGAACATCTGGTCAAGGGCCGCCGTCTTCGCAGGCTTGCGCGCGACCTTGTCGGCGGCGGCGGCAATCACGGCCTCGGTGAAATAGGCAAGGCCGGGCACTTCGACGGGCGTGGCATCGGCGGGGACCAGCTTTACTTGTCTGGACATGATAAATTCCTTCATCCGTCCTCCCCGCTGCCCATATAGGCGCGTTGCTGCGGCGCAGAAAGCGACAGATGCGGGATGGTGCCTTGCACTGCCCGCATGACGTCTTGCGGCAGGATTATCCCGCCAAGGCTGCCGCCAGTGCGGCGCGGCAGTGGATTTCGACCGTGTCGAACACCGGTATTGCCACATTGTGCGGCCCGAGCAGCAGGCCCACCTCGGTGCAGCCAAGGATCAGGCTATCGGCCCCGGCGTCTGCCAGCCGGTTCGCCACGCCTTCGAAAGCCGCGCGGGAGGGAGCAGTGATCACATCGCGGCACAGTTCTTCATAGATGATGCGATGCACCTCTGCCCGGTCTTGCACGCCGGGAATAAGGGGCGAAAGGCCTGCCGCACGCAAGGTATCGGTGTAAAAGGATTGCTCCATCGTGAAGGCGGTGGCCATCAGGCCCGGCCGATGCAGCCCCGCCGCCACGATTGCCTTGGCCGTAGCCTCGGCAATGTGGATCAGCGGGATCGAAACCCCGGTCATCATTGGCTCTGCCAGCTTGTGCATGGTGTTCGTGGCCAGAACGATCAGTTCTGCACCGGCGCGTTCCAGCCGCCGTACCTCGTGGTTCAATTGCTGGCCCAGGGCCTGCCAGTCACCTTTGGCCTGCGCCGCCGCGATGGGGGCAAAATCGACCGAGCGCAGGATCAGGTCGGGCGAATGCAATCCGCCAAGGGTCTCTCGCGTCAGCTCGCACAGGCTATGATAATAAACCTGGGTCGAGGTGGCGGACATGCCACCCAGAATACCGATGGTCTTCATCCTCAGGTAATCGCCTCAAGCCGCTCTTTCGACATATCGCCCGGCACGATGGTAATGGGCACGGGCAGGGTGCCGGAGTTGCGCGTCAGATGGTTGACAAGCGGGCCGGGGCCATTCTTTTCGGTGCCCGCGCCCAGAACCAGAACCGAGACGTGGCTGTCTTCGCGCACCTGCGAAAGGATTTCGTTCACAGGGTCGCCCTCACGGATCACAAGCTCGGGGTTCACCCCCTGCTTGTCGCGCATCCATTTGGCGAAAACCTCGAAATGCGCCTCGATCCGCTCGCGCGCCTCGGCGCGCATCAGGTCGGCCACGCCCATCCAGTGCTGAAACTCATCCGGTGGGATGATCGACAGGATCTGCACGCCGCCGCCGGTATGGGCCGCCCGCATCGCGGCGTAACGCATCGCGTTCAGGCATTCGCGGGTATCGTCGAGAACGACGAGAAACTTACGCATGATTTCTCCCCTTCAGCCGCGATCATTGCCGATGGCACGGCGAACCGCAAGCATGGCCGCGACATGGCTGGGGCAGACAAGAAAAAGCCCCCGGTCCGGGGGGAGCCGGGGGCGCGGCCCAAATAGCGCGGGCCAGCGAGCGGGGACAGATGGGGGCGGGGCCCCCCCGAGACCAGACTGGCAGGGGAGTGAATCGATTCCGTGACGCCCTAACGCGGTTTGGGCTTTGCTGCGGCCCGACGCAGCAGACGCAGGGCAAGCGTCTGGCCCATATGGCCCGCCATGCCGGCCAGTGCCAGAACCAGGGCCGTGACCGAGGCAAAAAGCCCCCAGGCAAGTTCCCCCAGCCGCAGCGTGGCGCGGAACAGACGTGCCTTGCCCAGCATCTCGGCCCTCCCGACCAGGCGTGGCCCCAGCGCCTCGCTGGTCAGGGCCAGTTTGCGGGCATCGTCGGCATCATCGACCAGCGGCAAAAGATGCAGCACGGTGGTCGCGTTGGTGGCAGTTCGCACCCGCTCCAGGTCGGCAAGGGTGTTGGTCAGCGGCAAGAAGGCATCGGCCCTGATCGCCGCATTCAGATCGTCCAGCGAGCGAACGGCAGGCAGACGCGCCCAATCCACCCCTTCGCGCACCGCATCGGTCGCCATGCTGACAAGGCGCGGCGACAGGCGGCCCATCTTGCGTGCTGTCTTTGCCAGCCCGGCACCCGCCTTGACCGCGATCGACGAACCTCCCGAAGCGATCACGGCAGCGGTCGCCCCAAGGCCCACGACCGACAGCGCAAGGTCGATGCGGTCCACCTCTTCACCGCTGGCATAGGCCACCCCGGCGCGCGTGATGCCCAACATATCCCCCACCGGGGTAAGGGCGACGGGGGCATTGCACATCATCACCTGAGTCAGGCTGCATCGCGCGGCGTCAAAGGCGCAGATGGCACAAGAGGCGGCTTGCGCCAGATAGCCGTGGTCGTCCTTACGCGTCTGATCGAACCGCATGATCAGGTCGGGCTGCAGGGCGATGCCGCGTTCGGCAGACAACTCGCGCAACGCATCCAGCGCCAACCAGTTGCGCGGAGATTCTGCCAGTCGTGCCTCAATCCGCGCGGTAAGGGCCTCTGGTGTGGCAGTTTGGGCCAACATCCGGTCGGTTTCGGCCCGGATCTCTGCCGCGGTTGCCGCGCGAAAAGCGATAGCCAACGGATCGTGGGCGATACGCACCACCGTCATTCCCGTTCCGGCGACCGAAGCCGCCAGAACGCCTGTCAGGGCAAGGCGGGCCAGCCGCCGCCGCATCAGCGCCCGCGAGAGCGGATCATCCCCACGATGTCCTTGGTCCGCTCCAATATCGGCCGCGCGATGGCTTCGGCGCGGTCGGCGCCGTTGCCGAGGATGCGGTCGATCTCGGCGGGGTCTTTCATCAGGCGGTTCATTTCCGTGGTGATCGGCGACAGTTTCGCCACCGCCAGATCGGCCAGCCTGGGCTTGAAGGTGCCGAACTGGGCACCGGCGTTGTCAGCAATGACCTCGGCTACCGTCTGGCCGGACAATGCGGCGTAGATGTTCACCAGGTTCTTCGCCTCAGGCCGGTCGCGCAGACCATCGACCGAACCGGGCAGAGGCTCGGGGTCGGTCTTGGCCTTGCGGATTTTGGCGGCGATCATGTCGGCATCATCGGTCAGGTTGATGCGGCTTTGGTCCGAGGGGTCGGATTTCGACATCTTTTTGGTGCCGTCGCGAAGGCTCATCACGCGCGTGGCGGCCCCTTCGATCAGTGGTTCGACTACGGGGAAAAAATCGACGCCGTAATCATTGTTGAACTTGATCGCGATGTCGCGGGTCAGCTCCAGATGCTGTTTCTGATCCTCTCCCACCGGAACCATGGTGGCGTGATAGGCCATGATGTCGGCGGCCATCAGGCTGGGGTAGGCGTAAAGCCCAAGGCTCGCCGCCTCGGCATTCTTGCCAGCAGTCTTGTCCTTGAACTGGGTCATGCGGTTCATCCAGCCAAGCCGGGCGACGCAGTTGAAGATCCATGCAAGCTCGGCATGGGCCGAAACCTGCGATTGGTTGAACAGGATAGACCGCGCCGGGTCGATGCCCGCGGCGATGAAGGCCGCTGCCCCTTCGCGGGTTTGCTGGCGCAGGCGATCCGGGTCTTGCCAGACGGTTATGGCGTGCATATCGACAAGGCAATAGATCGTCTCGATCCCCTCATCCTGCTTTTCGACAAAGCGTTTCAGCGCGCCAAGGTAATTGCCAAGGGTCAGGCCGCCCGACGGCTGGATGCCCGAGAAGATGCGGGGCGTGAAGCGGGCGCTGGCTTGGGTCTGAGGCGTTTGGACCGGCTCGGACATCGGGTGTTCCTCTGGAAAGTTGTGCCCAACGGGCTTATCGCTGGTGGGAAGGGGCGTCAATCATGCCCCGCAGAGGTGCAGGATGCAGGAAGAAAAGGTTTCGCCGCTGAACCCCGTTCCGTGGGTGGTCTGGGCGCTGGTCTTGCCGATGATCGCGCTGGAGGTGGTGCTGTCCGCAGGCGAGGCCGGTTTGGTAGGCGGGCCGAATGCCATCGGCTGGCGGTCGGCGGCGGTGCAGGAGATGGCCTATTCTCCGGTATTCATGCGCGCCATGGTCGAGGCGCATCAATACCCGCTGAACGGGATGTGGCGGCTGGTCAGCTATCCGTTCGTGCATCTGTCGGTCAGCCACCTGCTTTTTGTCGCGGTGTTCCTGCTGGCCTTGGGCAAGTTCGTGGGCGAGGCCTTCCGCTGGTGGGCGGTTCTGGCGATCTTTGTGCTGTCCGGCGCCGTGGGGGCGCTGGTTTATACCGCCGTGCTGCCGACGATCCAGACACCGCTGATCGGGGGGTGGGTGCCGATCTACGGACTGATCGGGGGCTTTACCTTCGTGCTGTGGCATCGGCTGCGGAACGACGGGGCGAAACGCTGGCGGGCGTTTTCCATGATCGGGATGCTGCTGTTGTTCCGTCTGCTGCTGGCGCCGATCGCGGGCTGGGGGTGGGACGTGGTGGCGGAACTCGCGGGGTTTGCCTGCGGGTTCCTGATGTCCTACATCGTCTCGCCGGGCGGCGCGCGCGAGGTTTATGCGCGCATTCGTCAGCGCTGACGGCGGAAGGATTTCAGGTCCGCCGCTCGGAAGGCGCCGATGGCAAAGCCGGTGCCGAAGTAGCTGACGATCCCGGCGGCAACCAACCCGGCCAGCGCCGCATAACGCCAGCCCCGGCTGGCCAGTGCCGGTTCCAGCATCCAGGCCAGCCCGGCCAACACTGCGCCCATGACGATGCAGGCGATCAGGATGCGCGGCAGGCGCTGGCGCATCCGGTCATCGAACCGCGCTTCATCTCCCATCGCCCTTGCGCCCCACCACAGTTGCGCGGCCATGAACCAGCCCGCGATGGTGGTGGCCCAGGCGGCGGCGGAAAAGCCGATCAGGGGCATTCCGCCAAAGGCGATGGCGGCGTTGACCACCATCGAGATGACGGCAAAGCGGAACGGGCTGCGGCTGTCTTCGCGGGCATAGTACAGCGGTTGCAGCACCTTGGTCAGCACGAAGGCCGGCAGGCCCGCGCCATAGATAGCCAGCACAAGGGCCGTGGCATCGGTGTCGGTCGCGGTGAAGGCCCCGCGCTGATAGAGCACCTGCGTCAGCGGCCAGGCGATGACCACCAGCGCCACGGCGGCAGGCAGGGTCAGCGCCAGCCCGAACTCGGTTCCCCGGTTGAAGCTGGCGCGGCCGCCGATCGCGTCGCCTGCCCGCAGGCGGCGAGCGAGATCGGGCAGCAGGACGGTGCCGATGGCGGTGGCGACAACACCGAGGGGCAGTTGGTAAAGCCGGTCGGCATAGACCAGCCACGACACCGCGCCCTCGGTGTAACTCGCCACCTGACGGCCCACGATCATGTTGATCTGCACCACGCCACCCGCCAGCACGGCAGGGGCGGCGATGATCGCCAGCCGCTTCAACTCGGGCGTCAGGCGTGGCAGGCGCAGGTGATAGCGAAAGCCGACACGGTGGGCCGAAAACATGGTGAAGGCAAGCTGCACCACACCCGTGACCGGCACGCACCAGGCCAGCGTCATCCCCATGTTCCAGCCTGCAAATGCGGCAAGCCACATCGCGGCGATGAAGATCAGGTTGAGGAGGACGGGCACGAACCCGGCCTCGGTAAAGTGGCCATAGGCGTTCAGCACACCGGACAGAAGGGCCACCAGCGAGATGAACAGGATATAGTTGAACCCGATCTGGCCATAGATCACCGCCAGATCGAACCGCTCATTCCCGACAAAGCCCGAGGCCATGGCCCAGACCAGCAGCGGCATGGCAAAGGTGCCGATGATGGAAAAGACAGTCAGGATCGCGGCCATCCCGTTGAAGGCATCTTCAGCAAAGCCGCTGGCATCCTCGCCCGATTCCAGCTTTTTGGCGAACATCGGCACGAAGGCCTGATTGAACGCGCCCTCGGCAAAGAAGCGGCGAAACATGTTCGGCAGAGAGAAGGCCACGTTGAAGGCATCGGCCATCGCCCCGGTGCCCAGATAGGCCGCCATCATCGCATCGCGCACAAAGCCCGCGCCACGCGACAGCAGCGTCCATCCGCCAACTACGATGACCGAGCGGATCAGCGAGATCGGCTTCATGCCTCGGCCCTTTCGGCGCCTTCGGTGATGGCCTGGCGCAGCTTGCGCTCCAGCGCCTCTTGCTTGCCCTTGGCGTGCAGCTTCAGGCCGAACATGTCCTTGACGTAAAAGCTGTCCACCACCTGGCGGCCATAGGTCGCGATCACGGCACTGGCGATATAGATGTTGTTCGCCGCCAGCGTGCGCGTCAGGTCATAAAGCAGGCCCGGACGGTCGCGGGTATCGACTTCGATGATGGTGTAAATCTCGGACCCTTCGTTGTCGAAGGTGATGTGCGTCGGAAAGCGGAATTCCTTCTCGCGCTTTTTCACCTTGTCGCGGCCTGCCAAAGCCTCGCGCGCGACAACCTCGCCCTTGAGTGTGCGTTCGATCATCTGGCGCAGGCGGGTCAGGCCCGAAACCTCATAAGGCTTGCCCTCGCGGTCCTGAATCCAGAACACCGCCGTGGCATAGCCGTCTTTCGAGGTATAGGTGCGGGCATCGACCACATTGGCCCCCACCAGTGCCAAGGCCCCTGCAAGGCGCGAGAAGATGCCGGGGTGATCGGCCAGCGCGAAACAGGCGCGGGTGGCGTCGCGGCTGGGTTCGGGGTGCAGGTCGATGCGGATCTCATCATCGCCAAGGTCGCGCAGCAGTCGGGCGAAAACCTCTTGCGTGTCGGTGGTCAGGCCCTGCCAGTAGGGGGCGTAGTGCCGCCCCACCTCGGCCCGCAGATCGGTGGTGGACCAGCCGGAAAGGCGCGCACGCAGGGCGGCCTTGGCCTCGTCCTCGCGCTTTTCGCGGTTGAAGTTCTCAAGCCCGCTTTCCAGCGCCTCGGTCGTGCTGGCGTGAAGCTGGCGGACCAGCATGGCCTTCCAGTTGTTCCAGGTATCGGGACCAACGCCGCGAATGTCGCAGACGGTAAGCACGGTCAGCAGATCCAGCCGTTTGCGGGTTTTCACGGCCTTGGCAAAGTCGCGCACGGTGCGCGGGTCGCCGATGTCGCGTTTCTGCGCCATGTCGGACATGAGGAGGTGCCAGCGCACCAGCCATTCGACCGTCTCGCATTCCTCGTCGTTCAGCCCAAGACGGGGCGCCACGCGGCGAGCGATTTGCGCGCCGAGGATCGAATGGTCTTCGGGCCTGCCCTTGCCGATGTCGTGCAGCAGCAGCGCCACATAAAGCACCTTGCGATTGACCCCGGCCTTGAGGATGGAGGACGACAGCGGCAGGTCTTCCACCAGCTCGCCCCGCTCGATCTGGGCCAGCACGCTGATGGTCTGGATGATGTGTTCGTCCACCGTATAGTGGTGATAGACGTTGAACTGCATCATCGCGACGATGGGTTCAAACTCGGGGATATAGGCCGAAAGCACCCCCAGTTCGTTCATCCGGCGCAGGGCGCGCTCGGGGTTGCCGTGCTTCAACAGCAGATCAAGGAAGATGCGCGCCGCCTCGGGGCTGTCGCGGGTATCGTCGTCCATCTGGTCCAGATTGGCGGCCAGAAGGCGCATCGCATTGGGATGGATCAGATAGCCTGTGCGCATCCCTTCCTCGAAGATGCGCAGGAAATTCAGCGGATCCAACAGGAAGGTCGAGGGGTCGGCCACGTCTATGCGGCCTTGCAGCAGCCGATAGCCTGGCTTCAGCCGTTTCCGCGTGAAGATGCCTTTCAGTCGTGCTTCGGGCTTGACGTGCCGCGCCTCAAGCTCGGTCAGGAAGATGCGGGTCAACTCGCCCACGCGGGTGGCATGGCGGAAATAGTCCTGCATGAAGATTTCCACGGCGCGGCGACCGTTGGCGTCGGCATAGCCCATCCGTTCTGCCACCTCGACCTGAAGATCGAAGGTCAACTGGTCGGTGGCGCGGTTGGTGATGTAATGCATGTGGCAACGCGCCGCCCACAGGAAATCTTCCGCGCGCTGGAAGGTGGCGAATTCATCGTCGGTGAGCAGGCCAGCCGCGACAAGACCGGCGGGCGATTGCACGCGGTGCAGGTATTTGCCGATCCAGTAAAGGGTTTGCAGGTCGCGCAGGCCGCCCTTGCCCTCTTTGACGTTGGGCTCCAGCACATAGCGTTGGCCGCCCTGCCGCTTGTGGCGTTCGGCCCGTTCGGCCAGTTTTGCCTCGATGAATTCCGGCCCGGTGTTGCGGAACAGGTCCGACCACAGTCGCTCGCCCAGTTCCTGCGCAAGGGGGGCGTGGCCTGCGATGAACCGCTGTTCCAGCAGGGCGGTGCGGATCGTGATGTCTTCGCGCCCCAGTCGCAGGCAGTCTTTCACCGTTCGGCTGGAATGGCCGACCTTCAGCTTCAGATCCCACAGGATATAAAGCATGGATTCGATGACGCTTTCGGCCCAGCCGGTAACTTTCCAAGGCGTCAGGAACAGCAGATCGACATCGGAATAGGGGGCCATTTCGGCGCGGCCATAGCCGCCCACGGCCACCACCGCGATCCGCTCGCCCTTGCTGGGGTTTGGCTGGGGGTGCAACAGGTCGCGTGCGACCGACAGCGCCACCCAGACCAGCCCGTCGGTCAGCGCCGATTGTGCCGAGATCAGCGCCCGCGAAGCATGTGGCGCGGCGCGGTAGGTTGCCGCCAACAGCTCGTTCGCGCGCGCTTTCGCAGCGGACAGGTGGCGCACGGCAACGGCACGGTTTTCGCGGGTGTCGCCGGCGGGAACGACTTCGGCGGCGATGGCGGCCAGCAAGGCAGGCGGATCGATAAGCTGCGGGGCCGGGATCAGCAGATCCGGCCCCGATGGTGGAAGCGGCATGGGCTGTCTGCTCCTGTCCGCGCTCAGAACCCGGCGCCGCCGAAGGATTTCGGCGCGGCCTGCACCACTTTGTAGGTGCCGCTGGTCACCTGCGCCACGGCAAGCCCGCGTTCGTTGGTGCCATCTGCCCGCAGCCGGAAAATGCCGTTCACGCCCAGAAAACCCGCGCCCTGCGTCAGCGCCGCCTTGGGGATCGGTCCGCCTGCGGCCTTGCCCGACAGCGCGCCGATGGCGGCGATGCCGTCATAGGCCAGCCCCGTCAGGATCGGGTTGGGCGAGGCCCCGAACGAAGCCTGATAGCGCGATAGGAAGGCGCCATAGGTGCCGGGGTCGGGAATGGCAAACAGCCCCCCCTGCACGCCGGGCAGCGACAGGGTGGCCGCAGGAATGTCCCAGCGCGACAGGCCGACATATTGTACAGCGCTGGTGGGCAGGCCGTTTTCGGACAAGAGTTGGCTGATCAGCGGCAGCGCGCCCGCCGTGTCGGCAGTCAGGAACACCGCCT
>APMI01033391.1_pt1 | contig 10477 bp, 8 predicted proteins | sample 667938 | NCBI WGS metagenome assembly APMI01 (sample SAMN01084076, study PRJNA167559) | wastewater metagenome | biome: Wastewater | place: Denmark: Ejby Moelle, Odense | collected 2011-11-28
TCTCTTTATCTGACTCGAGTTCAGCGATCAGCGATTCCGCTGGAGTTTCTATCACCTCGAACTGAGAGGACACTCTGCTTAAGAGTTCGGCCCCGTCAAATGGCAGTTTCGAAATCATGCGGTGAGTTGGCAAAAGCACAAGCCCAGGGTCAGCAATCGAACTCAAAGCCATCATCATGAAGTCTTCGGCGACCAGACCTTCCTTTTCGCCAAAGCTCTGCCTAAAGCCAAGAGCCGTCTCGTACCGATGGTGACCGTCTGCGATCCAGACTTTTCGGTCTCCCAGAAGACCTACGATTTTTGATATCGCGGCAGGATCGGTGATTGGCTCAAGCACTTGGTGGACGCCATCATCAGAGTTAGCCTCAAATGATCCAGCTGAAGGTGCAGCCTTTAGCGCAGCAAGAATCTCGGATGAGGGGTCTTCGTACAAGCCGAAAATGCATTCAAGATGCGAACGAGTCGCTTCGAGTATTCGGAGCCGGTCCTCTTTGTGCTTTGGAAAAGTCTGTTCGTGGGGAAGAACCACTCCCTTGTCGTACGGCTCCACCTTGATGAGGGCAATGACAGACGTGCGAACGAGCTTGTCTTCGCAGCCCGGGATCGAAAAAGTCTGAATGTACCGGTACAGAGCGGGAACTTCTTCTGGCTGTAATGCGCCGTCTCGCCTCCATTCTGCAACCCTGGCTGCGCTCCGAGCGTATTTGACATACTTGCTTCGGTCGTCCTCGTTTGACTCGGGAAGGGTGACGTGGACAATATTATGGGAATTGCGGGCGGCGTACTCATCACGCTGTGCCGGACTGAGAACATCGTAAGGAGGTGCTGTCAAGGTGTCTAACGAACCAGCCTCCGATGCAAAGCGCAAACCCTTGAAAGGACGGATTTCAGCCATAAAGAGATAGGATACCTGCGCCCATCTTTGACGACGGTACACTACGAGAACGTGAACGTGGAATCGAACCTAAAGGCCTATGCGGAAAAAATCGTTCACGCATTAGAAACTCGGCTTCCAAATCCCGAGCATCCGCCGGTAGAGCTTTCGCTAGCGATGCGGCATTCGTGCCTGGCTCCGGGCAAACGAATCCGTCCAACCCTCTGCATCGCCGCATGTGAGGCAGTCGGAGGTTCGGCAGAAGACGCAATCGATTTAGCTTGCGCCTTAGAGATGATTCATTGCTTCTCGCTCATCCACGATGATTTGCCCGCGATTGACAACGATGACCTGCGACGGGGACAACCTACCTGTCACAAGGTTTTTGGCGAAGCGGTTGCTATCTTGGCTGGCGATGCACTGTTTTGCCTGGCATTTGAAACGGCCGGTAAGAGCCCGATTCCCCCGCAGACTCTAGTCCGTTGCTTCCAAGTTCTTTCGCGATCCGTCGGAATACACGGAGTTGTCGCGGGTGAGACAGCCGACATCTTAGCCGAAGGAAAGCCCGTAGAGGCAAAGCTGTTGGAATTCATTCACCTTCATAAAACGGCATCGCTCATCTCGGCTAGCTGTGAAATCGGGGCTTTGTGCGGGACTCAAAAATCAAGCGATATTCATGCACTGAAACAATACGGAGAGAAGATCGGCTTGGCTTTTCAAATCGTCGATGATATCCTCAATGAGATCAGCACAACCGAGCAGCTCGGCAAAAAGACGGGTTCTGATCGTGAGCTTGGCAAAGCGACGTACCCAGCGCTCTATGGAATCGAAGCCTCGATGAAACAGGCGGTCGAACTCGTCAACTCTGCCCGTGCCAACCTACAATCGCTCGAAGGAAATACGTCGTTCTTGGATGGTTTGGCGAGTTACACTGTGGAACGACTTTGGTAGCGCCTTATGATTGTTGACCTCACAGTTGAGAATCTCGCCATCATCGAGAAGGTACACGTCGAATTCGGCCCTGGGTTTTCAGTTTTCACCGGCGAAACTGGAGCCGGTAAATCTCTTCTCGTTGACGCACTCGAACTTGCAATAGGTGAAAGAGCAGACACAGAGCTTGTTCGTAACGGCGCCCAAAAAGCCGTCGTCAATGTTGTTTTTGACATTAGTAAATCTGAGGCAATCCCCACCCAAATCTCTGAAGCCGGGATCGAACTTGAAAATAGCCAGCTTTTTGTTCAGCGGGATGTTGCTCTGGAAGGGCGGTCGCAATGCCGAATCTCGGGCAAACTCACACCTGTAGCGACGCTCAAACAGCTTGGCAGACTATTAGTTGATTTGCATGGTCAACACGCTCACCAAAGCTTGCTGGATGCCGAGCAACATCTGGGCTATCTTGATGATTGGATTGGTGCCGAAGCGGCTCAACTGAAGCAAATAGTCGCTGACCGCTATCGTGAATATCATTCTGCTTCGCAGCGATTAAGCTCTCTGCAGGCAGGGGTTCGCGTTCGAGAGCAAAAGCTCGATCTGTTGCGATTCCAGATTAAAGACATCGAATCCGTTTCGCCGAAGGTAGGCGAGCTTGAGGAACTAGAAACGCTTCTGAGCCGACTCAAGAACTCCGAAAAGCTAGCTTCGGCAGCAATGGGAGGACTGGATGCGCTATCAGATCGAGAAAACTGTGCCATCGACCTTGTTGGCACCACACTCAAGGCCATCGATAGTGTCCGGCGATTTGATACAGAACTCGATCCTGTCTACGACACCCTTGCCGAAGCGATTGTCTTGCTCGAAGAAGCTGGACACACTTTACGTAGTTATGGAGAGTCCCTCGATGCAGATCCTGCGCGCCTTGACGAAGTGGCTTCTCGGCTAGACTCCCTCAAACGTCTGCGCCGGAAATATGGCGAGAACGAAGCTCAAATTCTTGAGTTCCTCGAAAAATCGAGGGATGAGTTAGCGCTTCTGGAAGAAAGTGATGCCAGTCAAGAGGAACTCGAAATTGCACTCCAAAAGGCGGAAGCTGCGCTACTCAAAGCGTGTTCCAACTTAACCGAACTCAGACAAGGACTTGCCACTGACTTCGCTAAACTTGTTCAATCTCAACTTATTGACTTAGCTATGGATAGAGCTGTTTTTCAGGCGTCCATTGAGTCAAAAGAACCAGATCCGACAGGGGCCGATGCTGTTGAGTTCTTTTTCAGCGCTAACCCGGGCGAACCGCCACGACCTTTAGCAAAGATCGCTAGTGGTGGTGAGGTCAGTCGGGTTATGCTCGCGATCAAGACGGCATTGGCTGGGCGTGCTGGTGTGCCGACGCTGATTTTCGACGAAGTCGATTCAGGGCTTGGTGGTAGAGCTGCCGCTACAATGGGCAAGAAACTGGCTGAGTTAGGACAGCACTATCAAGTCCTGGTCATTAGCCATTCACCTCAGATAGCGGCCCTCGCCTCGCGTCATTATCACATTCGAAAGGCTGAGTCGAATGGTCGCATCGTAACTGACGTAAAAGAGTTAAACGCAAAAGAGCGAACCTACGAAATCGCAAGGATGCTTGCTGGAGATCAAGTCACGGAATCCGCTCTAGCCAATGCGAAAGAACTTCTCAGCCCAAGTTCAACGCTTTTTTGAGGGCTTCTTTCTTCGAGCGACCTCTACGGAACTATCAATCCATTCGCCAAGAAGTTCAGGATTATCGCGAATATCAAGCGGAACCTCTCGATAAGAGGTGTTAGCGTTTCCACCCATATTCCACACTTCCATGCCCAGTTCCTCGAATCGGCTCAAGTTCAATTCATCCACTTTGAAGTAGAGACGATCATCATCGGCGATAGCAAAGAACGCGTCGTCACAATAATAACCAATCCCCCCAAACATCGCGCGATCTCTGACCGGGCGAGCGTCATTTAATTGACGAAGGGTTTCCTCTCGAAATAAACGGGTGACCGGCATGACAACGCTACCCCTCGTAAGGCCAAAGCTCTTCAGGGTGTATCCGAATGTAGTTTAGTAGGTCCTGTCGGTTTCTTCGACTCTTTCCTGATGAATCAACTCCAAAAAAAATCGGCGAAACCCTCTCCACAATATCGAAGATCCTTGTCCAACGGCTGTTGATGGTCGTCTGATTAAGGAATCCTGAACGCACTAACTCAGGATCCCCTATCCCGGCAATCGCCAATCGCAAGATTTCTCTGGCGGCAGGAGGAAACTTAAACACTGGGTTGCGGTAACTCAGCAGCTTTACAGCGTGGTAATTACCGACTTCTACTGCCCGATTGAGGGTCATTTGCACTAAGTAAGGATGTTCATCAGGCAAAAATGCGCCTGGATTGAGCGCGGAATAGTCACGTACCACTTGAAACCCGTTGAGCAATGCTCGATTTGAGCTTTCTTTTCCTAAGGTCTCAAGAAGCAAGCTCTTGTGTCGATTGCCTGCCGCCAAATTGCAGAATGCTTCGACCAGCACAGAGAAAGTCTTTGCTTTGAGCTCATTTGGCAAAGTATGCAAGGTAGAAAAGTGAGTTATAAAAAGATGCGTCCCATCATGTGCGTTGAGCTTGCCCAAATGGTCTTCGGTAGGAAATGGGGACTCTCGCGACTGCCGAACCGTATGATGAAAAAAAGGAGAGGTCCCGCCTAACACACATTTCGCGAAACGATCTGTGATCGGGATACCAATCATCACACCGATGATGCCTAACTGATTCTCAACCACGATTCCGGTTGAAATTGGTTCTCGTACGATTCGCTCGACCTCTAAAGTCGCATCTTCAACAGAAACATGAACTCCAAAATAGTCGACTTTGGCACATTCGGCGCAATCCTCTAAAGTTACTTTTCGGACAACCAAGTGACCTTCCATATCAGCTTGGCGCTCGTTCAATGCGATCACATTTCTATTTTGGAATGAAATTCCTACTAAGAAATAGTGTGAACTATGGACTATTATCAGGATAAGGACAAAGCTGGTCTTCAACAGACGGTTCGCATTACGGCTTGACCTTGTTCATTGACCTCTCACAAATTGCGTTGGGAGGATTCTTATGCAGCTTCGGTCCTAAAATCGCACTCGGTAACTTAACCCAAAAGTAAAGTCTGGTCCAATATTGGACACTTCTGGTGAGATGCTCAGAAAATCACCATCCTCACTGAAGTAAGCCTGAAGCGAGCGGTTTTCACCTAGTTTGCGCTCGTATCCGAAAGAGAGCAATCGGTGAGTAGCATCGCTACCTCCGATCCCCATAGAAAGAGCAGATCGTTCGCTCTGCCATTGCACCGTATAGCCGTCTCGACTGTTGGCTCGATAGCCCAATGTCAATGATTCCTGATCAACCAAGCCACGTGTACCGCTTAACTTGGTCGCTCTGCCTTGGGCAATGATCCCGGCTTGACCATATACGACCCAACTCGGGGCAAATTGGCGACGATAGTAGAGACTGACACCTGCATCAATCGCTCCGCTACCAAGTAACTGCTTCGCATTGCCCGTCGGCAGTTTTGCTCCTAACGTAAAGATCCATTCTTTGTCCAGCTTTTGTGACAGGTTGAATGAAACATCACCAATTCCGCCGGCAGACCCAAATCGAGAAGAACCAGGATAGATGATCTCACTTCGTCCATAAGGAACATCTTTTCTGTAGTAGTTCAGACCAACGACGTGTTCGTGCCACCACTCGATGATTGGGTCCATAAAACCACCCGAGCGAACAAGGACTGGAATTTCAATTCCCAATTCTCGATTCTGAGGAAGCCCCTTGCGGTATTTCAGGCTAATTCGTTCGGTCTCGGCGTCTTCGGTGAGACCTGGCAAACTACGAATGTCGTTAGCTGAAGTGAAACCAAACGAATACTCTCTCTTTCCTTCTTCGAGTATCTGATCTTTAGGAGCAAATCGCATGAACGCCAGTGAGACGGCCCGATGGTTCCTCGTATCAATAGGTCCTGGGACCCACCCCAAATTTGAAAATACTGGCAATATCAGATGCAACATTTGCGAACATTAGCCTATCACATCCTGAAGAATACGTGAGATTCACGCCAATACGCCCACCGCAGTTTTTTTTCACATGCCGGCGCAAGGTATGAATACACATACAAGTATGAAAGATACGAAATCTTGCGTAGACTTCGACAATCTGTTTTACGGGTCAGCGACGATCGGTGAACGTGGACAAATCGTAATTCCGGCAGAGGCTCGAGCCGAAATGGATCTCGAACCGGGAGACAAGGTTCTCATCATGCGCCCCCCCTTCAAAAAGGGATTAGTCATCACGAAACTCGAAGCAGCCAGAGGTTTCATTGAAGATTTTCAAAGAAGCCTAGACCGTTTTGAAAAGAAAAAGGATCAAGAAACAGAATGACAATTGCCTATTATATTGCAATGGCTGGCTCAACCGCTTTAAGCACACCGATCTATCAAGGTGACACCCTTACGATGGATCAGGCATGTTCTATCGCTCAGAAGAATGCTTTCAACATCAGGTTACAGGAAGCAGCCGTTGAGAAGAGTCGTCAGAGACTCGCAGAAGCTTTGGCTGCAATGGTATTTTCAGTTAATTTAAGTGCCTCACTCACAAGATACGACAAGGAGCAGACCGTATCGTTTGGTGGTGCGCCTGTAACAATTCAGCCAATCTCCACACAATCAGCCTCCGTTGCTATCAGCCTCCCTGTCGACATCTCTGGCAACAGACACAGGACCGCAGCAGCGACTCGAAAGTCATACGAAGCAGCAAAAAACACTTTTCAAGCTGCGTTAAACGATGCGCGACTAAATGCTCGAACCGCGTTCATCGCTGTGCTACGAGCGAAAGCCGGTGTAGGGGTCTATAAACAGGCTCTTCAAGACGCGAACGAAAGATTGAAACAAGGCCAACTCTTGCTGGAACAAGTACAGGTAGCCAAGGTTGACGTTAACCGTCTTGATGCCGCTGTGGCACAAGCTAAATCGGACCTACTAGTTGCTCAGAATACGTTACAACTAGCCAAGAACGCGTTGAACGTTGCCCTGGCGAGACCGGTCAACACTCCTGTTGAAGTTCAGGATCTTGCCGAGCTTCCGGTTGCCGCCTTAGCCGCTGAGCGATATGACTCGGCAGCTCAGGATTTTCGGCCCGAGATTCTCTCTGCAAAGAAACAAGTTGAATCACTCGCGCTTGTTCGACGAGCAACCGAGTCAACTCTCAATCCGTCGCTCAATATCGGAGTCACTCAAAATCGCAATATCGATCCTCAAGGACTATCCGCTCAAGACTCGCAAATGATCTTGTCGCTTGGACTAACAGTCCCGCTATACGACTCTGGTGCAACTCGCGCTAGAGTTAAGCAAGCTCGACAAGACGAGGCTACGGCGCAAGTTTCTCTGCAGCAGCTTCAGTTGAACATTTCCCAGGAAGTGCGGAATGCGTACGCTAGTCTGGAAAATGCAAAGGCTCGCCTAGATAATGCAAATCGACAACAGTCACTCGCTCAAGAAGTTTTCAGACTCGCAGGAGTTCGGCAAAACGCGGGCGAAGGCACTTATGTTGACGTCATTGACGCAGAAACCGCATTGACACAAGCCCGAAATAACGTCGTTTCGGCTCGATATGATTGGCTCGTGGCTTACGCGCAACTGCAGCGAGCCGTGGGCAACGACAAACTCACTGTCTCCCCGAGCGTCCTCCAGGGAGCTAAATAAACATGAATCGAACCATCACCATTATTGTTGCCGGCGTCCTTGGCACCGTACTCATCACTGGATGTGTCGATAGATCCGCTCAAGATCAATCTAAGCGAACTGAAAGTCTACTCAGCGATCCAAGTCGATTGGTTCAGGTAGGAACGCAAACCACCCAAACCATGTCCGACAACTTGGAAGTCACCGGACAGTTTGCCACTTCTCAGGACTCGCAAATTGGTCCCAAGATTGGCGGTAAACTGATCATGGTTGACGTTCAGGACGGCTCACCTGTTTCCGCCGGTCAGGTTATCGCAAAAGTTGACACTACGCAATTGCAAGCACAATATTCCCAGGCTCTTGCCTCGGTTCAAGTGGCGAACGCAACTTACCAAAGCGCCTCCTCGCAGCTTACTCAAGCAATTCGCAATGCGACGATCAATCCTAATAAATCGTCTGCAGCGCTCAGGCAAGCGCAGGCTCAACTGCGAGCGGCTAAAGCAGCCTTAACCAAGGCGCTGAACGGTGCTCGCCCTCAGGAGCGGATTCAAGCAGAAGCCAACCTTCGATCAGCCAAAGTAAACTACGAAACGCAGCGCAAGGAACTGGATAGAGTTCGAACTTTGGTTGCCCAAGGCGCCTTGGCTGGGAATAGACTCGACTCTCAGCTTGCTAGCTATGAAGCGGCTAAGACGCAACTGGACAACGCCAATCAAGCACTCAGCTTGATTCAGGCCGGAACTCGACAAGAAGACATCGATGCTGCGCGTGAGCAAGTTCGGCAAGCCGAAGATGGCGTCGAGAATGCAAAGGCATCAAAAGATCTCGATCCACTCTTAAAGGACCAGGTTTCGGCAGCGAAAGCACAAGTTGCAAGTGCAAAAGCTCAAATCCAGAATGCTGAAGCGTCTGTTAGGATCGCCAAACAAGCATTGGACGACACTTTGGTAGTTGCCCCTTTCTCTGGTCGTGTTCACGGACCGCCGGTTCAAATCGGAACGGTGGTTGCAGCCGGCACCCCAATCGTTCATTTGGTTGGAGGATCAGGACTTTACTTCGAGGCCGACGTGCCAGAGGATAAAGTTTCACTCGTATCTGCTGGCAAACCGGTTACCGTGATGGTTGATTCGTTGGGGACAACCGTACAAGGGTCAGTGGTTGCAGTCAGTCCAAAGACAAGCGCCATTGCACGACAATTCACCGCTAGAGTAATGATCCCCAATCCGCCTTCAGCGATCAAGGCTGGAATGTTTGGGCATGCCTTCATAACGCTTCGACAAGTGCCTTCAACCCTGGTTGCTCCTCAGACGGCTGTCGTCGTGCGAGATGGCAGGAATGTGGTCTTTACGGTCGAGAGCGGAAAGGCAAAGATGAACATCGTTGAAACGGGCCTCAAAGACAAAGGCCTCATTGAAGTCAAAGGTCTAGCGGCAGACGCACAAGTCGTCGTTACAGGTCAACAAGGCCTTGATGACGGAGCGCCGGTCAAGATTGATACGAAAGCCGCGCCAGCTAGTGGCGCTTCCGGGAGTAAATCGTGAATCTAACCAGAACCGCAATCACGCGGCCAGTCTTCATCTTGATGTTGATGCTGGCTTCCGTGTTGCTTGGCTTCATCGCCTACCGAGGGATGAGGCTTGAGCAAAACCCAGACGTGAGCTTTCCGGTTGTAACGGTGACAACGGTTTACACCGGTGCTGGCCCGGACGAAATCAACAACCTCGTCTCGAAGAAGATTGAAGACGCAGTTTCGGGCATCTCAAACCTTCGAGAAGTCACTAGCACTTCGCTCGAAGGAGCCTCGACGGTTGTTCTGAACTTTGAACTCGGAACGAACACCGATGTCGCCCTGAACGATACTCGAACCAAGGTTGATTCGGTCATCAATCAGCTTCCAGACGGCACTGAAAAGCCGACGATCCAGAAGTTTGATATCTCAGCTCAAGCTGTTCTGACACTCGCGTTTGCAAGCAAAACCCGAAACAGTCAGCAACTTCGTGACCTCATTGATAACAAACTTCGCGATAAATATGCGCAAATCAATGGTGTAGCTGACGCCAGCATCCTCGGTGGCGACGTTCGAGAAATTCAGATCCAACTGAAGAAAGATAAGCTCATTGCTTACGGACTTGGCATCAGCGATGTCGACCGACAAATTCAAGCCACAAGTTTGAACATTCCAGGCGGACGAATCCTCGCTGGGAATCAAGAGTACACAGTTCGTGTCCTTGCCCAGTGGGAGAATGTTGATCAGATCAAGAACTCTGTCATTACGATCAGCGACAACAACAACCAGGGAGCAAGGTCGAAGCAGGTTAAGCTAAAAGACATCGCGACCGTCGCCGATACTGTTCAGGAGAGAAGCACCTATTCGCGACTGGATGGAAAAGACTCGATCATTCTTTCGATTCAAAAGACTCGTGAAGGAAACGCTGTTAGCATCACCCACCAGGCTGACCAAGTGTCTGCCCAGTTGATGAAGCTGTATCCAGACCTACAAGTCACCAAAACATTTGAACAGGGCAAGATCATTGAGAACACGCTTGAAGACCTCAACTTCACGCTTGTTTTTGCCGTCATCCTTGTTGCGGCGGTTGTCTATCTGTTCTTGCACAACTTCCGCGGGACGCTCATCGTTGCGATTGCGATTCCCGTTTGTGTCTTCGTAACGATCATTGCGATGGCCCTCGCTGGCTTCACGATTAACTCGATGACCATGCTCGCGCTCATCCTTGCGGTTGGCGTTTTGGTTGACGATGCGATCGTTGTCTTGGAGAACATCTATCGTCACCTTAAGATGGGTGAAGATCCTCGCGAGGCGGCACTGAATGGTCGTGGCGAAATCGGTACGGCTGCTCTTGCGATCACAATGGCGGACGTTGTCGTCTTCCTCCCAATCGCCTTCATGGGTGGCATCGTCGGACAGTTCTTCAAACCTCTAG
>APMI01021672.1_pt1 | contig 10472 bp, 9 predicted proteins | sample 667938 | NCBI WGS metagenome assembly APMI01 (sample SAMN01084076, study PRJNA167559) | wastewater metagenome | biome: Wastewater | place: Denmark: Ejby Moelle, Odense | collected 2011-11-28
TGTGGATCGAGAACACCGAGGGTGCCAAGTTCTGCGATGTTGCGTGTTCAACGATCTGAAGATCCGCGGGGTCCATGACATCCTGATTGCCGTCACCGACGGGCTTAAAGGCATGCCAGAGGCGCTGGGCGCGGTTTCACGGAATCGGTGAAGGTTCAATGAGCCTCACACACGGAAATTCGGACAGGCCCGCGCTCGGCTTAACGCAGCGCGCGGTAGATTTCCTCGGCCAGGCCGTGGGATATGCCGTCCACGGTGGCCAGGTCTTCCACGCTGGCATCGGCCACGCCGCGCACGCCACCGAAGCGCTGCAACAAGCGTGCGCGCTTCTTGGGCCCGACACCCGGAATATCCTCCAGCCGGCTACCGCCCACGCGCACCTTGGCGCGCGCCGCGCGCATGCCGGTGATGGCAAAGCGGTGCGCTTCATCGCGAATCTGCGCCACCAGCATCAGTGCCGCCGAATCGCGCCCCAGGTAGACCTTGTCGCGCCCATCGGCAAACACCAGTTCCTCCAGGCCCACCTTGCGGCCCTCGCCCTTTTCCACGCCGACGATGCGCGCTATGTCCAGCCCCAGCTCGGTGAACACCTCCCGGGCCATGCTGACCTGCCCCTTGCCACCGTCGACCAGCACCAGATCCGGCAGGCGCGCGCGGGCGTTGGATACCTCGGCCCCACCGGCCTCACGCTGTGCCTCGGCCACCTTGGTGTAGCGCCGTGTGAGTACCTGCCGCATGGCGGCGTAGTCGTCGCCGCCGATGATGCCCTCGATCTTGAAGCGGCGGTACTCGCTGCTTTGCATCTTGTGGTGCTGGAACACCACGCACGAGGCCTGCGTGGCCTCGCCCGCCGTGTGCGAGATGTCGAAGCACTCGATGGTGAGGGCATCCAGGTTGTCAACGTCCAGATCCAGCGCCTCGGCCAGGGCACGCGTGCGTGCCTGCTGCGAGCCTTCCTCGGCCAACAGCCGGCCCAGCTGGATCTCGGCATTCTGCTGCGCCATGTCCAGCCATGCGCGGCGTTGTTCACGCGGCTGGTGCACCACCGTCACGCGCACACCCGTTTGCTGTATCAACGCATCCAGCAACACGGGGGCAACCGGCTCGCTGGTGATCAGCGTGGGCGGCACGGGAACCCCCAGGTAATGCTGTGCCAGGAAGGCCGCCAGCACCTGCGTCTCCACGGCGTAACCCGGCGCGGCATCCCCACCCTCGTCCCCCTCTTCCATGTGGAACACGCTTGCAGCATCTTCCACATGCACCGGAAAGTAGGCCCTGTCGCCCAGATGGCGCCCACCGCGCACCATGGCCAGGTTGACACAGGCACGCCCGCCAGCCACCTTAACGGCCAAGATGTCCACATCCTTGTCAGAGACGCTCTCCACGGCCTGCTGGTGCAGCACGCGCGACAGCGCCGTGATCTGGTTGCGCACCTCGGCCGCCTGCTCGAACTCCAACCTGTCGGAATGCGCGAGCATGCGTTGCTCTAGCGCCTGCAGCAGTTCCTGCGTCTCCCCGCGCAGCAACGCCTCGGCGCCATGCACATCGCTGGCATAGGCCTGGGCCGAAATGAAACCAACGCAAGGCGCCGTGCAGCGCTTGATCTGGTAGAGCAGGCAGGGCCGCGTGCGATTGGCGAACACCGTGTCTTCGCAGGTGCGCAGGCGGAACACCTTCTGCAGCAGTTGTATGGTCTCCTTGACGGCCCAGGCGCCCGGATAGGGGCCAAAGTAGCGATGACGCTTGTCCACCGCGCCACGGTAGTACGCGATGCGTGGATAGCACTGGCCTGGCGCGTCGCCCGTTCCGTCCCTTGCGGCCACGCCCGTGATCTTGAGGTATGGATAGCTCTTGTCGTCGCGAAACAGGATGTTGTACCTGGGGTTCAGCGACTTGATGAGGTTGTTTTCCAGCAGCAGCGCCTCGGCTTCGGAGCGCACCACGGTGGTCTCCAGCCGCACGATCTTGCCCACCATGTGGCCTATGCGCGTGCCCCCATGCTGCTTGGTGAAATAGCTGCCGACGCGTTTCTTCAGGTTGCGGGCCTTGCCCACATACAGCAGCGCATCCTGCGCGTCGAAATAGCGATACACGCCCGGCAGCGGCGGCAGGGTCGCCACCTGGGCCAGCAGTTCAGCGGAATGTGACGTGGACATGGCGTTATTGTGGGCGCTAAGAAAAACGCCCCACAGCCAGGCAAGCCATGCGGCAGCCTTGCGCTGCCGTCAGTGCACTGAAAGGCTCAATGCAAATGCCGTGGCCTACGGCCACCGCCATGGCCACCGCCACCCTGCCCGCCAAGGCCGCGCGGCGGCTTGCCGATTTCCAGCGAGTTCACCAGCGCATCAAAGCGCTGCGAGAACAGCTTGTCGACCTCGGACACCACGCCAGCGAGCTCGGAGCCATCGAAATGGCGCTCCATGAGGCTCACGACATCCTGCACCAGCAGGTCGCGCTGCACCTGCATGATGGCTGCGGGCGTCGGGCCCACGAACAGCATCACGAAATCGTCGCGCGCATCCTCGTCCTCGGGAGCTTCCTCTTCATCGAACTCGGTGTCGTAGAAGGTCACCTCGATGGCGGCGCCCTGCTCGGCCAACTCGTTGAGATTCATGCACATCTCGTCGAGCGACTGGCGGAAATCCTCGTCACCACGCACCGTCCAGCACATCTGCAGCACATGCTCCTTGGCATCGAACTGGATGCCGGGCTCTTCCTCATAGGCGCTGGTCGCGCCATCGGCAAGGGAGCGCGCGCCTGCGTATTTCCACAATGGTTTGAGCGCTTCCTGAAGCTGGTTGAAGCTCACGTCGGCACGCAACTGCACCTGACCGTGGACATGGATTTCAAAAGGAGCGTTGTAATGTGACATATCGAACTCTTCGTGGTGCCCCGAGCCGGGGTCGAACCGGCACGCCCCTTTGCAGGAAAGCGGCGGATTTTAAGTCCGCAGTGTCTACCAATTTCACCATCGGGGCGCCGGCCGCCCGGCAGGCGTCAGGGCAGCGTAACCGTAGCGGCACTTCAACGCAAGCCACACCCACATGCGCCACCTGACGAACGTTTTCGCCAATGAAAAAGGGAAGCCTAGGCTTCCCTTGCAAATATGGAGCGGGAAAAGGGACAGGCACTAGGGCGCTAAGTCATTGTTTCCCAACTACATTCTCCGCCGCGGTCATCGGCGAAGGACTCAAGTATAGCCTCATTTTTCCGCCTTGGCGATCAACAGCTCGCCCTCGATGCCGACAAGCATTCATGACGTCGCCCGTCGCCGTGCGTCCTACGCCGGGATTCACGCTCGCCCGTGCACCTCCGCCCTCTGCTTTCACCAACTCAGCCATTCCTATTACCCAGGGCAATGGCCACTGTCCGCCACGGGTTTGTAACCGAGCACGCGATCTCAAGCCACTTCATGTTCTCGAACGCAGAGTACGCCGGCAAGCGCCTACCCTGTAGCGAGGTGTTCTCGACGAGACGGAACTCGTGGTGGCATGAAAGGCGCTGGCGGGCGGGTGATCAAGCGCTCTTTCCTGCGATGAGACGAGGCCTCCCGAAATCGGCTGCGTTCCCCCACCCTCACTCGATAACCACGTAGAACGGATCACTCTTCCCCAAAAGCGTGTCGTCGCTTTTGCGGATCAGGAAGGCCTCGACCATATGGACACCTCGGTACGACAACTGCTCCCACCGGACCCATGGCTCATCCGAGCGGTAGTAATCGCCGCGCAGCGCGTTAGCACGCCGGGCGACTTCATCCGTGTTCGTAACGCGCCATTCCACCATATAGGTCTCCGGGAAAGGAAGTCCCAGATTGTTGCTGGCGTTGAAGCGGATCCAGTGTCCGGACTGCGTGGGCGCGAGCGAGGCAAGCGAGCAGACGTTCTGTCCATAGCGGGATGTCCACAGTCGCGCACCAACATTCACCGTCAACCGTGTGCCGGTCGCCATCCGCCATTGAGGGCGGCGCATGTGCGGCAAGCGATCGAAGCCGCTGGGCAGAGCCGCAAGGCCGATTTTCTTCACCAACGCCACTAGATCGGCCACACCCGCCGACACCGGGCTACCTCGGACGACGGACAGCGCCACTTCACTGACCTTGCCAGCCTTCTCGGCAGCCTCCCGAACAGCAAAGTCCTCGCCGAAGACACGCTGCCATTTTCCGATGCTTTCCTCTTTGTCTGGGTCATCGTAGGCGTCGTCGATCCAGCCGCGGTACAGATTGATCTTCGAGCGGAAGTTCAAGTACTTGGCGTCGTCCCAGGCAGTGCTTTGGATTTCCTCGAACAGCACGGGATTGCGCACCGTGGGCTTGGGTGGATTGGCCTGCAGCCAATCATCGAGCCGATCAATCAACGTCTTGAGCGTCGTGGGAACATCCTCGAACCCCGCGTCCCCCCTGTCGGAGGCGTACACATGCTTGCCGAGCAGCGTCGTCAGCAGGAACGAGGGACAAGTGAAGTTGGTCTTGATATCCCTGAGGTACTTCAGCAACCGCGTGGCTTTGCGGAAGTTGTTGTTCCCGCAGATGCTGTTGCGCTCGATCAACCAGTCCGTGTAGTCGAGCGGGTTCGATTTTTCGAAGAGATTGGTGTCGCGATTGCACACCTCCCAGACACCCGTGTGAAGGCGCTCCTTCACGCAAGGCGCCACGTCGATCTTGCGCTCGCCGGCGTATTCGACGGTGATGCAATGCGAGTAGCGCCTGATCTTGTCCTTGTACAGACCGAGCCTGCCCATCTCCGCATACAGATCGTTGATGTAGTCCTTCGCTTCCCAGCCCGCGACCGGCTTCACGTAGACCAGCAGATCCGCATCGAACGGATCACCAGGCAGCGGTCTGATGATGGTCTTGTGGGCCCAGGACCCTTGCGCGGCGAAGCCAACGATGGACGGCTTCCAGTCCAACCCTCGCACCGCCGTCTTGATGGCTTCGATGCTGCTTTCGAGCTGATCGAAGCGCGTGCTGTTGAGGTTGACGGTGTCGTTCAGGAAGGCGTTGAAGTCTTGGACCAGTTTCATTCGTCTACCCGCCTTCAGCGCACGTTGCCAGCCGTGCGCAGCTCACTCACCAACTGGTCGGCACCAGCGTTCATTTGCTCTTCCATACGCCTGCGCAAGAGGTTGTAGACCCAATCGAAGATCAATGGGCTGGAGGCGCGGTGGTTGAAGATGGCGTCTTGCAGCTCGCGCGAACGCATGCTGATCTCCTGTTCCGTTGCGCCGCTGCGTGCGCGATCAAGGAGCTTCTTGACCTCATCGTTTAGACGGTCCAGCAACTCAATGGTCGCGGCCTGCCGGTTGCATTCCCTGAGCGCCCAGATGATCACCGGCGTCATCGGAGCCAGCGTGGAGAGGACGAAGGTCGTCATGGTGTGATCGATGGCGAGTGATACGACCCCAGCCCCCGCGATCAGCACCACGCAGCCTGTCAACAGAACGCGTCTGTAGCGCTTGCGCAAAGCGCTGTCGTACCAGAGATTGGTGCGCTGGCACACCAGCCTTGCCAAATGGAGCGGCAGTTCCTTGACGGCGAGCGGATACCAGTTGATCAGCCGTTGCTCGTCCTCGTCACTGAGCTTCTTGCATGCGTCGGCAAAGACATCTTCAGGGTCAATGCGATTGCCGACGAGGAAGGTGTTCCAGTCCATCTGCAACACCGTGCAGTCGAAATCCTCCTGCAGCTTCGCTGCGTTCTTGAGCTGCGCACGGTGCCAGCGATCGAGAAGCAGAACCTCCAGGAAACTGAACATCAGGGCGGCGAACGCAATGAACGGCTTCGACGGGAGGAGCAGCGCTGACACGATAAGGCCGACGATCGGGAACACGAGCGAGATGATCAGGCCCACCGCCTGGACATTCTTGGCCCGCCGGTAGATCAGCGTCCTGGCACGCAGCAAGTTGAGCATGCGCGTCTCCACCTGCTTCTTATCGATTTCATTCATGCTGTTCTCTGCTCCTTGCGTCATTGCTGCCGTTTTGCGATCTCGGTCGTCGCTGTCTCAAGCCCAACGCTTCCTGCGTTGCTGCGGATGCTCGCCGCCGCCGGCCCACACGCCTGTGATCAACCAGTCTTCGAAGTGCCACAACCACTCCGAAGTCCAGGCGATGTAGGTGTCGACCAGCTTCATCTGCGGCAGCCACTCACGCTGCTTCGGCCACCAGAGACACAGCTTGGTGCCGGGACCGTTGTTGGGGTAGACGTGGGGCAGCGCAGCCTCGTCGGCCAGGGTCGTCAGGGCAGGACTCAGCACGAACATTTCCGGTGGGCGCGAATCGGGTGTCAGGCGCAGTTCGCACTCGTAGACGCGACCGAAGTCGCTCGGCACCAGACGGAATCGATAGCGCAAGGCTCGGCCCGACAGAAACACCATCCGGGCGCCATCGAGAGGCAGAGCGCGTAGCTCCATGGCTCGCTGGGCCAAGGTCGGTATGGGCGGGGCCGGGTAAGGTGTCATCAGCGGCCGAAATACGTATGGGGTCGCGCTGCGACACTGACCGGCGCGGCTGCCGCCGACGAGATCAGCGTCACCCGGCCCGCGACGCGGCTGGTCTGGCGCCGCTGGGTCTGGTCCTGCTGGATGGCGCCCGCGCAGTGAGGTCCGAATGCGCCCTCCAGCGCCTTGATCAGGACATCCATCCCCTCATGGTTTTCGATGGCGTGCAGGATGCGCTTCAGATCACCGATCAGGCGGTGGTGCCACGAGAAAAACGCCTCCTGTCGAGCCGGAGAATTCATGCCGCCGGCCAGGTTGTCCCGGGGGGCGGATGGGTTGGGCAAGACCCATTCTTCGGAACCGTCGGACCGGGAAATCCGCTCGAAGTGCAGCGGCATCCGTTCCACGATATCGAGCAGCAACTCCAAGGGACTCTCGTGCGGCTGCGGCGCCTCTACCGCGTAGGCCATCGCGGCCAGCGTCGTCAGGAAGACAGAAGAAGGTGCCATGTCCTGGCTTCCGCGCGCAACGCCGAAGGCCACATTGCGATGCAGCTTCAACAGTTGCACCAGCCGGCACAGCAGCCGGTCGAACACCTCCTGCGCATCAGGCAGCGGCGTCACTTCCGCGCGCGTCACCGAATCCATCGCCTCCGCAAAGCGCACCGCGCCGGTGAAATTCGGCGAGATCGCGGCGGCGAGATCGAAATGCTTCGCGTACCCGCGCGGGTTCGTCGAGTCAAAAAGCCGTAGCTCGCGGTCAGGGATGAGGCCGTGCGTGTCGCCGAAAGGCGCGGCCAACAACGGGGAGTCAATGACCGGCGCGATGTCAGCGCACATCCCTTCGGCGTACTCCAGCGTTGCACAGCGCTCCCAGCGGCGCAGCCGGAGGCCATGCGCATCGGCGTAGCGGGACAAAACGCGATGCAGGCGGTCGAGCAGCAGGGCTGGTCCGTGCTCGCCGTCGTATTTGTGACGCGCCCCGGACGCCAGGCGCGCGATCAGATCGATGTCGAAGCCCTCCCGCGAGCCATCACGGGGCCGCACGATGGTGCCCAACTGCCGGGAACCGTGGGCGTGGATCTGGATGAGATCGCCCTGGAGCTCCGGGCATGCCGAGAGGAACTCGCCGGTGCTGTTGTAGGAGCGCTCCAGGGCCATCAACTGGGTGGCGGTAGGCTCACTGGCCCGAGCGATGACGTCCACCAAGTGGAAGAAACGCGCCGACGACCGCATGGAGATGCGGGGGCGCTGGGGGAGAGTCACAGGTTCGCGGATCACGGGGTCTCCTTGAAATTCTTGTCGATGGCTTTCTGTCGCACCTGGACTCTCCCCGGCTCAGCGCTTGTGCTTGGTGGGGTCCACCAGCTTGTAGCCGTGGCCCGGCCGCGGCGTCGGCGGCAGCGGCTTGCCCTTCACGCCGGTCACTTCATTGCCGGTGCCCGGGTTCTGGTACTGGCCGGACTTCGGTGCCGGCGTACCGGGCTTCAACGTCTTGCTCATGGTCGTCCCCTTTCAGGATCGGTTGGTTGATTGCGACATCCCGACTTCCTTGTTCCCAGCTGGCTGTGTTACCAAATCGGGGTTGCGCTGAAAGTTCGGAACTATCACAATAAAAATTGTGGACTCCCGAACTTCCGGAGTCAAGTACTTTTTATATCGGAACTCCGAACAAGCATGCCAACACTGGGCGAGAAGGTCCGCACATTGCGGAAAAAAGCAGGCTTGACGCTGGAACAGTTCGCCGAGCAGATCGGTGCGTCCAAGTCATCCGTATGGGAACTGGAGAACAAGGAAAAGGCCCGCCCGTCCGCCGACCGGATCAATGAGGTGGCGAAGGTCCTGGGCGTGACGCCCGAGTTCTTGATGAATGACGACGTCGCCGAGCCCTCGATCGACGTGGCCGACGAGGCCTTCTTCCGCAAGTACCAGTCGCTGGACAACGGGGTGAAGCAGCAGTTGCAGGAGATCCTCAGCGTCCTGGACAAGAAGGCCGGGTCTTGAAAGAGGGGCTTTCCCCATCGGGCGAGGCAATCAAGCTGGCGAAGCTGTGGCGCGCCGTCCACGGACTAACGTTTCCGATCAACGCCGGAGCGCTGGCGCAGGAATGGTCTAGGAACGTGGCGCCCGAGGCGCCCATTGGGGAGTTGCAAGCCCGAGAGTTGAAAGGCTTCGAGGGCGGGTTGTTCTGGCTGAAGGAGCGAAAAGTCTGGGCGTTGCTGTACCACCCGCACCCCGACCTGCCAGGACGGTCCAACTTCACCGTTGCGCACGAGTTTGGGCACTACGTCCTCCATCGCAAGCTGCAGGAGGCGTTCCAGTGCTCCCAGAGCGCGACACTGGGGATCACCGGGGCCAGGATCGAGCGCGAGGCAGACCAGTTCGCGTCGTATCTGCTCATGCCGATCGACGACTACACCCAGCAGGTGCGTGGGCGTCGGATCACTCTTGACCTCTTGGGCGAGTGCGCCGACCGTTACGGTGTCTCTCTCACGGCCGCAATCCTCAAATGGTTGGAGTTCACCGATCAGCCAGCCGTCGCCGTCATGGGACGAGAAGGGATGCTGCACTGGTGGAAGGCCAGTGGCAGCGCGAAGAAATACACGTTTGGAACGCTGCAGGAGGGCATGGAATTGCCTTTGGGCTCGCTCGCTGTGAGCCCAGACCAAGCGCTTTCCAACGCCGACTATCGCTTGGGCGTAGAGCACCCCGAAGGCGTGTGGCCCATCAGGCTGCCCGTGCGTGAGATGGTCGTGCTCTCAGACCGTTACGACATGTCTATTTCGCTGTTGATCCTCGACACACCTGGGGTGGAACATCCAGATGCGCCGGACGAAGACATGACGACAAACTTGCCTTCGTTCTAACGAGTAAGGATAGATCGCGCGAAGCCGCGATCTATCCTTACTCGTTAGGTGAGAGACTTTCTGCAGGAACCCGCGACCACCTCGCACGAGCCACATCCCATCATCGCTAGATACTGTGTCGATATATCAGCATGCTGAAGAGCATGACGTGCGCCGATTTCTCACCGTTCACATGCCCATTGGGCGACAAATGCCTGCCCATGCGCGCTCTGAAACCGACGGGATATCAGACCATATCGAATCGGTCTTGATGAGCTTGACATCACCCCTGACGCTGGCAGCGTGAGCGCCAATATCGAGCCTGCTTTTTTATCGTCGCTCGATGGGCCGGCAACCGACAATTCTTGCAGATCAACAAGACAAGGCCATCTGCGGCGGGTGCAAATGATTCCACCCGCCCCCACGTTCAGGGCATCGTCCCTGGCACTCGCCGCAGGCCATAACGACACAACAGCCCTTGGCAGGGCAAGAAAGGAGCCGGTGATGTAGCGCTTCCGAAAGGAGACGAAAGCATGCACAAGGAGCCACCACTATCAAAGGTGTTCTATCGTCCCATCGAAGCTGCCATACGGTGGGCTGGATTGCTGCGGTACAAGGCATCGATTCTCGCGTCGATCGCATCACCGCGGTGCCTGCCGCAGATGTTGGACTGCCCTCGATGGAACGAGTGTCGGCTGTATTCGGAACGCATCTACGACGGCATCCTCAACTCGGAGCTGCCCTTCGGCAAGGACGGGATCACGATCAATGACCCCGAACTGGTGAGTTCACCCGATCTGACCGTCCGCCATGTCGATCTGAAGCGCTGGATGCGCACCCACTATCCCGAGCATCGGCCGGGATTCCTGTTCAGCCGTGGCGAGCGCATGGCCCATCCCTTCATCACCCTCGAAACAGGACAGGCGCTCCTGCTGGAACGGCTGGCGCTGCAGGCCGCGCTGGACCATAGCCGGCGTGAGATGCGCGAACTGCAAGCGCAGCACGAAGTCTTGCTCAAGCAGTCCGCCGTGCTCCTCGCGTCCCAGCAGTGCGCGATCAGTGATCGAGCAGAGACCACATACCTGAACATCATCGGCGGCATGCTGACGTTGATGCTGGGCCAATCTCCAGCGGGCGTGCCGTACTCCAGCTTCAAGACGCAGGAGGCCATCGTCACTGCATTGCTCGCCCAC
>APMI01006809.1_pt1 | contig 10471 bp, 9 predicted proteins | sample 667938 | NCBI WGS metagenome assembly APMI01 (sample SAMN01084076, study PRJNA167559) | wastewater metagenome | biome: Wastewater | place: Denmark: Ejby Moelle, Odense | collected 2011-11-28
TACTATCCGTTCGGAATGCAGATGCCTGGTAGAAAGTTTGCTTCTGCAACGCAATACCGTTATGGGTTTAATGGAAAGGAAAATGATAATGATGTAAAAGGTGAAGGCAACCAGCAGGATTATGGAATGAGGATTTATGATACGAGGTTAGGAAGGTTTTTGAGTGTGGATCCGTTAACTAGAAATTACCCATTTTATACACCTTATTCTTTTGCAGGTAATAAGTCGATTGCTTTTATTGATTTAGATGGTTTGGAAGAAGCTCAACCCAAAGGTTCAATAATAATAGGTGGATGGGGTGCGCAACTTACGGTACGAAGTGCATCTGATAAGGATATAAAAGAATACCAGAAAGGAATGGGTACAGCCGGAGCTATTGGAGGTGCAGTTCTCTTGGATGTTTTTGTAACTAAAGGATGGATTACAAGAACCCTTTTTGCCTCTCAAGTTTTTGGAGCATTTGAGCATAATAGAGCAAAAACACCTGAAGGTAGAACGGCACAAGACTTAAGGAGCAAAGAAGCTCTTGCGGATGCGTTTATTACTTGGGGCATAGGAAAAGTTTTAGGAGTAGGCATGTATACTTCGGCAAATGTTATCAAACTTGCCACCAATCGATTCAATTTTGCCAAAAACTTTTATATGGCTGCTGGTTATTCAGAAACGGCCGCAATTGAAGGTGTAAGAGGAGTTGAATTAACCGAAAAAGTATTTGAAACAACACTTAAGAAAGGCACTGTAGTTGAGCAATGGCTAAAAGTAGATAAAACAACTGGAAAACTTATTCCAGGTAATTATTATGCGCTTCCTGGCTCAGACCCCAGTAAATTAGGAATTAGTCTTGAAGGCCGAGTTAAGGTTCAATCTGTATTGAATGAAGATACTAAGTTTTTGCAGAGCACCACAGCCGATATTCAAGATACTTGGACGACTCCAGGCAAGGTGGTAAATACAAAAGGAGGCGAAGTTCAGTTATTTCAAACCAATGTAAATGCAACTCCAATCCGAAAATGATAGAAATGAAAAAAATTGAAGTTCATGAACTTCAGAATTTAGGCAACTATTTTCTTCAAAACAGAAACGACATAGGGCGTGTTATTGCCGATTTTGGGGAGATAGAAAATAATAACCGATATGGTACTTTGTTTTTGAAACCGTTGAATTCCTTGTTTAAGGTTTTTTGGATTTATTGTAGAGATAATAAAGTTGAATCAGTTGGCTTTGGAGGGGAGCATCTTGGGCTGTCTTTAAAAGATTTGTGTTCTGTCTATCGATACCATACCGAAGGTTATAGTCGGTATGATGAAGAATATGTTTATATATTTTATTTAGAAGAAAATTACAAGTACACTGTGAAAATTACATCTGCTGATCGACTTTTTGAAAATGAGAACATGATCAAGAATGTTCCTATCAATGGAATAGAGATAAGACTGGTATAGTGCAGCAAGCAACCTACAAAAACATTACATAATATGATGTTCGGGCAACCAAAATGGCTTTTTTTTCTCAGACGACTCTTCCAAGAAGTTCCAAGGCGCAGTCATAAGGGAAAGTCTGCTGGGGTTGTGGCACGCCCCAATAAAAAGTTAGTTAAGCTCCAGAAAGTTCTTTGAAAATACAATCCGTTCGGAATGCAAATGCCTGGTAGAAAGTTTTCTTCGGTTACTCCATACCGATATGGGTTTAATGGAAAGGAAAATGATAATGAGATTAAAGGCGAAGGCAACCAGCAGGATTATGGAATGAGGATTTATGACCCAAGGTTGGGAAGGTTTTTATCTGTTGACATTTTAACTAAAAACTATCCTTGGTATACCCCATATCAATTTGCAGGTGATATGCCAATTTGGGCAGTTGACATGGATGGAGCGGAGGAAAGAATAATTGGTGAATCAAGATATTTATATGAAGACTTGAGAAAGGCTGGAGCTTCGCATGAAGAAGCATTAGCTGGACAGTTTGCTCGTAATGCTGGTGGGGCTGCAGGCGCTATTTTAGGAACAGGTATTGCTTTTGCTCCTTATTTGACACCATATTTAATGAGCGCTGGTACTGGTGGTGTTTTATTTCTTTCGAATCCGTCAAACCAATTGCTTGCTTCTCAAATTGCAGGATTCACAGTTGAATTATTAAATCCTGATCCTAATGGGCTGCCTATAAATTTTCCTGGCGAGGGAGATGAGATAGCGAAAGGCTTAAAAGTAGTTTTTAAGCAATTTAAGATTCCTCTTCTTAAAGGTGAAGCGAAGTTTATTCTTAATACCGATAAATTTAAATACTTCTTTGACAAATTAGAATATAAAGCTCTTGCAGGAGCAGATTTGGAAAAATATGCTTCATCAATTGGCCAAAGTCTTAAAAAATTAACAGAAAATTTGGCAAGATCAAAATCGATGAATCAAGTTCTTGAAAAATGGGGAGTAAAAGATAGTAGACAGGGACTTGAATGGTTGGCGGATGCTTTTAATAAAGGGTTAAATGGGAAAGAGACTAGTCGAGAAATATTAAAAGATGGAAGTATAAGCATTATGCGTTCAGTAAACATAATTGATACTAAGACGAAGGAGGTAATTGGCAGTCTTGAGATTGGTTATCTCTATAGAAATGGTGACATGAATTCTACACCTGAAATTTCAACAATAATTCCCAAAGATTATAAAAAGGAATAAAATGTTTGAACTTAATATAATTAATGACGAAGTATATAAGCTAGATAATGTTAGCGATACCCTTTTTGAAGATGAGTATTCTTTTTCATTTGCAAAGCTTTTGATTAAAAATCGCAGCTTCAAATTCGCTTGGAATAGCAAGGGTGTTATACCTGAAATAAAAGTTATTGAAGAGTGTTCTGTTGTTTTTATAGGCGTCGATACTTATATTGTTGGAATTAATTATTCGAATTTTAGAATAGCTTTTTATTTAAATACCTCAACTAATTTTAAGTGGTTTTCTGATATTCCTAACGGGATTTCTATTGTTACTGAAAATGGTATCATTCTAGTGAATACTTTTAATCATTGCACTATAAGAAATTGTGTTTTTTTTGGTGATATTATTGTTGATTCAGAAGTTGAAAAAGGCAAAATGCGAATCAGCTTTTTGAGTCAAGAAGATGAAACAATAATAATTTAGATTTATTGGCCCTCAGAAATGTGTAGAGATTTGAAGCACTCGAAAGTTCTTTGAAAATTCTATCCGTTCGGAATGCAGATGCCAGGAAGAAAGTTTTCTTCGGTTACTCAATACCGCTATGGGTTTAATGGAAAGGAGGAAGATGATGAAGTGAAAGGAGATGGCAATCAGCAAGATTACGGAATGAGAATTTATGATACCAGGTTGGGAAGGTTTTTGAGTGTGGATCCATTGACTGCCTCTTATCCTCATTACACACCTTATTCATTTGCTGGAAACAAATCAATTTGGGCAATTGATATTGATGGATTAGAAGATAAAATAATTACTCATTGGATTACTTTAGGTTTGGATGGCAAGAAAACTGAGATAGTATATGTAAATGAATACGGTGTCGAAGGAAGTGTGGGTCCCCTTGGTCGTGGGACATTAGAAGAATACTATTATCAAAAACGAAAAGCAGTTAAAAACCCAAATTATGGAAAACCTGGAAATACATTATCAAAATATCTAGATGTTCCTGATGGGCAAAATAGATTTATGGGTGCTTTATTTACCCCTGCAGATCCAGTTAGAAAAAAAATGGGAGGTTTTTGGTTTACTTCCAGTGGAGCAGAAAGTGCTGATGGTTATGGTTCTCCAGTTGATTTAGATCCATCAAATGCCATTCCTATAAATATTGATCTTCTAATGGGTGTAATTGGCGGAAGTTCATTATATGAGCGAGATTTGCCAGAAGCAAAAAGTAAAAAGCTTGAAATTGTTATTGAATTTTTAGAAAGAATTAGTAAACTTAGTGAAGCGGGTCAAACTGGCTATGATGCTACTGAAGCTCTCGAAGAAGATGTGAAGCTATTTATAAAAGAGAAAAAAAACGAAACAGGACAACGAAAGAATATTGAATTACTTCCAGAAACAAAAAAACCTAAAGATACATGCCCTGTATGTGGTGCACCACAAGAAGACTCTCAACATATTAATAAGACAATTCGAAGTATCAACAAAGAGCGTTTACAAAAATTAGGAAACTAGAAACAAAAATGAAACTATTTTATAAGTACATATATATCATTTGTGTGAATTTATTTATTTTTTCATTTTCTTGTAAAGAAAATGAGGATAAAAAAAAATTACTAAAGGAGTTTGAAAATAATAAAGTAATCAAAGAGTATTTTGTGAATAAGAAAGGACAAAAAGATGGAGAATACAAGGAATATTATATGAATGGAAGTATTAAAGCTTTATATAACTACATTAATGATACTCCATATGGGCTTCAAAAAAGTTTTTACCAGAATGGCATTTTAAAAAGTGTGGGGTTTTATCGTAATAACAGGCTTGATTCAATACAAAGGTGGTATTATCCTAACAGTCAAATTAAATCCGAATCTTTCAGATTAGACGGCAACTTGTTTGGAGCACAAAAAGAATATTATTCAGATGGAGTATTGAAGGATTTGTATTTTGCAAAAAATGATACAGAAATTGTTTCCTCTTTAGAATTTGATAGCAAAGGAAAACTAACAAAAAAAAAGGGAAATTTAATTTATTGCATTTATGAGAGGAGGAGCTTCAATATGCATGATAGCTTGGAAGCAATATTTTACTTTATCAAACCACCTAATTCAGAATATAGTTGCGAAATAATTGAACAAAAATCAGAAAAAGAATTTGAGCGTAAAAAATGTAATGTGGGAATAATTAATAATAATTATGCAATATTAACAATACGTAGAATAAAACAAGTAGACGATTATAAAATTGGTATACTAATTAATTTATTTAATAAATACGACAATTCAAGGATTACTGATTCTCTCTTTGTAAAATTGCAGTAAGACTTGCCTTCCTTAATAAATTCCTTTTGGAGTTTTTCGCGAGGAAGTGAGGGGAGTCGTTGGAATTTTCAGTTTATAATTTATTAAATTATGAATACAATCTTCCTTAATTTATGAAATGCTAAAGGATGAGATCAAAGATCACTTAAAGTATTGCAAGAAAATGGCATTGTCGTTAATAAATAGTTCGGATAAAATTAATTATAAGTCATTAAAACAGTATCGACCCCCTTTTTTGCTGTCTAAATGTAATCACGACTTAAAGCCTTTTGTTTAGTCTGCAATTGTAACATCAGCTACTTTATTCATATCTGTTTTCTTGTCATCAGTAGCAGATGGAATCAGGAAATGCGTATCAGATAATTTCTGATAGTTCATTGTATTAAAATAATTCATCCTGGAAATTCCTTCTGCCAGTAATTTACGCTGCTCAATTTTCCCCTCTTTGCTGATTACAGCATATCCTAATGTTATTTCCTTAACCATATTGATGCGTATGCGGTCAACAGATGCATCTGAAAGATCTTCGCTGAAATTCTTTTCATAATCATTATACAGCACAACCAGCTTATCCTTATAAGGAATAAAAACTGCTTCACTGCCACTGCGCATAGTATGATTTCTGGGTATCATGGCAAAATTCGCTTGCTTAAATCCTTTGTCTGCAAGTATGGTAATTATAGGGCCAGCTAAAAGTGTAACATTAATTTTGCCTGATGAATGAGTTACTTCGGTTTTTGACTTAGCATAACCGCCCAAAGCAAAATCGCCATTCGCAAACTCAACTATCTGGTAATCTACAGGCATAACTGAGTAATTATCCTTTTTCCTTGTACCAAAACCCGTTTTATACATCCGCTGTTTAAAATCTTCCGGGTATGCAATTGCAGCTGGTTTGCCAAGTCGAAATTGTTGTGTTTGCAATTCAACTACCCAAACCCCCTCCATAAACCGATCACCGGAATAATCACCACATGCATACAATTTTGAAAAATCTGCAGATGCCTGCATATGCAAATGCTCAGGAGTGAAACCTGCACCAATCGTATTAAATGGGATAACCCGTTCTGAATTATCCATACGCTGTACAAAAAATCCTTTTGTCAATAAATGTTCAAATTCAGATCCGTAAGTAGAAGATAATCCAAATACACAATTACCAGAGTTTTCAATCATTACATCTGATATTTCTGCTTTATCAGGAAAGACAGGACGTGAAATTTTTGTACGCAGTGATTTTAAATCAGGTGAGAAAACAGCAGAATATATTTCTTCGCCTCCAGTTTTGTAAGCAACCAGTAACTTTTTATCATCAGGAGAAACAGCAGTAATGATTTCAGTATTCAAAACCGACGCCATACCAAACAGACCTGAATTACGCTGTGCAAACTTGTAAAGTTGTTGTGTGTTTTTAATCGTGAGCGATTCAACATCAACTTCAGATAAATAGAGTTTCATTGTATCCTTATCCTCATAGCGGAAATAAACCAATAATAGTTTATTGCCGAAAAATACCGGGACGGATGGCACCGGACCAAATACTTTTTCACCGTTCTCTAACTTACCTGTTGCGATTTCATTACCCTCGGCATTCAATTTATGCAGAATTAATGCATGCTTTTCACGGCTAAGCTTGGCTGTATATGCAAGCTGCATGCTGCTGCCGGTATTTTCAACTTGTATAATGTTATCTCCGACTCTGAAATCAGTTTTTTCACGCATTGTCCAATTCATAGTATGGTTTGTAACATTATTCGTATTGACAATCTTTACTGAAACATTTTGTGCTGTGCAAAAAAGAATGTCTGTAACAAAAAATAATAAAAGGAGGTATTTCATATATCAAATTTTGATTCGTTTATAATGAGAGCAATAATTTAAATCTTATATCCGTATGTACGTTTTGTAGCCCTAATATATCTCCGCCAAACATCTTATTATTCACATTTAAACTGCATATCATGGCTGTACTAAAAGATGGAGCAAAAATTCTTACTAACCTTTTTTAACGTTTTTTACAGGTGATTGATCGGTGTTAGACAAGCTTGAATTGTATTTCATTTCTCATTCAAGGAACAGAAAAAACATTACACTATCCCTTAATTACCGGATCGGCTATAGCTTATTACTGTGCCGATGGAAAGACACATAAAAAAGAAGAGAATACAATTACTAATTTTCATATCACTTTATTAGCAATTGATTACTGGAAATCCTTATAGACCATAACTTCTCTTTTCAGTAGGGAGTCATAAATTTTCACGCCAACAGAATAAATCATTTCATCTGGCAAAACAGGTAATGTAATTTCCTTGAATGGTAAAGTGCTAGATAAGCTTTCGACTTCTTTATACGAGTTTTTACTTTTTTTTGACCTCTCAAAAACAGAATAACTAAAGTTAAGCTTTGGAGGCTTCATTAAAAAAACAAACAAAGAGATTTCTTTTTCACCGTCCCTTACTTGTGTATTATATGTATAATTAATACAATCTGGAACTATTTTTTGAACTCCTTCCCAACTATCATAATCGATGAACAGAATTGTTTCATTTTGAAGGTTAGTAAAAGTGTAATTTTTAGGTTGACCATTTTTTTTGTAATAAATAATTGGTCCGGCTAATAAATTATAATAATAAAAATCCTCGTAATAAAGCTTGCCATCTATTTCATAATACTTTCGGCTACCATTCATGATCCCATTTGTATAATTTACTTTGGATTGAGGCGTTCCATTTTCATAATAACTTATGGTAGTTCCATTAAGCATTCCATAATGATAAACTTCAATTTTATTTAAGATATTCTTTTTGTTAAAGTACATTATTGTATCATCAAATATTGTATCATTTATTACAGCTCCTTTAATTATTAAGCCGTTTCTTTCAAAAACCTTAAACTTCGCTTTTTCAGAATACCTGCAAGATATTGACAGGCAAATTATTATAAGAATCAACCAATATTTCATAAAATTAATTTCGTTTATTTTTTACATCTATAATTAAGAATGTATCAACCTTACTTCCCGTTTTTCCTGTTTTTCCAGGTATAAATTCAATTGTACTATCTGTAATATATGCTTCTTTCGTTACTGTTCCTTTTTTAATAGTTTTATTAAAAAACTTTTTATCATCCGCTCTCTTGAAAACAAAGAAAGTATTTGAAGGCACCGACGGTTGTGGGCTTACTGGAGCATTTGTTTTTGTTACATTATTATCAGTTGTGTTGCCTGGTGAAGACGGCGCGTTAGTATTTTGTCTATTTAAATTCGCATCCATTATTTTATTAATTGCATCTGTAATACTTTTAGCCGTTTTTGGCCCATCCTCTACTACTTTTTTTGCAGGATCGGGATCTACTTCTGGTGTCTTTATCTTTGAAGACAGCATAATTAATTCAAAAAGTTCTTTCCCATCTCCTCCTGATCCCATATTTACTGACACAATTGGTTTTGATGGATCTGCAGGACTACCAAAAGTTTCGTTTCCACTTCCAAATAAGAGTATTTGAGGAAACCATGTGTTTAAAAAACTACTCCCGGAATTCAAATTGTTATTGGGTACAGGCGGACCTGAAGAATGATGACAATTGTTATGCTTTGTTTCTACTATAACCTTCACTTGGGGTTTTTCAATTTTTTCTTGAGTAACTGTTAAATACGGCTTGTTAAACCAAGGATTAAAATCAAATTCTTTTGGTCGCGCCATCTCAAGACCATCTAGATCTATAGCTTGAATCGGTGTATTACTTGCAAATTGAAATGGAGTTAATTCTTGGTACATATTTGAAATTGGATCCACACTTAAAAACCTTCCCAACCTCGGGTCATAAATCCTCATTCCATAATCCTGTTGGTTGCCATCGCCCTTCACTTCATCGTCTTCCTCCTTACCATTAAACCCATAACGGTATTGAGTAGCAGAAGCAAACTTTCTTCCAGGCATCTGCATTCCGAACGGATTGTATTTTCAAAGAACTTTCGGGTGCCTAATTAACTTTTTATTGCGGCGAGTTTTCTATGATATAAAAAGCACATACCATTATAACACTACGCCTTGGGATTACTGGGGAGACTCGACTGCGAATGAAAGGGCTTGTCAAGAAAATATTTGAACCGTTAGGTTTATTCACTCGAAGAATTAACTGTTTGTAAGATTAGATACATGTTATTACATTTTAATCTTAAACAATTGATAATGTATTTACATAATCTTTGAACAAGTTTGCAAATAAATTTATCGAGTGAACATCAGTGCTAGAATAAAATCTTATTAGTTTCGCCCAGTTGTTGTCATTCTTATAATCAGCCCATTTATTTACAAACACCCTAAACTCATTAATAAATGCTGTTAATTCTGTGTTCTTTTTTGCAAGCTCATAACCAAAAAATATCAGTTCTATGTCTTCTACTTTATTTACTAAATACATGCCAGGGCGCTCAATTATATTTTTTATCAAAGCTATAAAAGTTATCACTTCTTTGTTGTCAATCATTTTGTTATTTCTTTAGCGTATTTTGAAATCAATTCAGCTCCTTCAATTAGTTTATCTGCACCTTTTTGTTGTCCAGCAATTGATTTAAGATATTCCTCTTTGGCGATTCCTCCTGGATTTAAATTGTCATAAATAATCGATTTCCCATCCTTAATAACTTCTATAAATTGATGTATTCCATTATTTGCATATTGCTTAGTAGCATCACCTATTAATCCACCACCACCAATATTTATTTCAAATTTTTTAACTACAGCGCCTGTTTTCTTTAAAGCTGCCCCAAACTTAATCATAAACTCACCAGCAAAGGCTTCACATTTACCAAATTTGTAAGCAAATTTTAATCCCTCACTTAAGGTTGATAATGACTTAAACTCACCTCCAGAAAAGATTGTTAATACAAGGATACCTGCAGCTTTAAATCTTGACTTGGAATTCCCATCTAAATCTGTTCCTGTTACTAAAGTATTAGCTTCATCGATTGGTGCAAGAGTTCTTAGTATTGGTTCTGCTTTATCCCAGCCAAATGAAAGAATTTCTGCAGCCTTCTCTTCAGCACTTTGACGATGCTTATATAAATAAACAATCCATTTTGAATACGCATCCTTATTATACTTGAGACGTTTATTGATTTCAATGCTATTTTTAATATCATTTGATTGTTTTAAAAGAGCTTGATCTTTTTCAATTGAAATCCTAAACAAACGTGCAATCTCTTTTGCCTTTTCGTTATTTTGAAATTGGTATTCTTCCAAACCATCTAAATCTAAACACCAAATAGGCTTATTCCCTGCAAATTGATAAGGCGTGTACCAAGGATAGCCAGCAAAAATTGGATCCACACTCAAAAACCTTCCCAACCTCGTATCATAAATCCTCATTCCATAATCCTGCTGATCACCTTCCCCTTTAACCTCGCTGTCGTTTTCCTTGCCATTAAACCCATAACGGTATTGCGTTGCAGACGCAAACTTTCTTCCCGGCATCTGCATTCCGAACGGATAGTA
>APMI01021260.1_pt1 | contig 10470 bp, 9 predicted proteins | sample 667938 | NCBI WGS metagenome assembly APMI01 (sample SAMN01084076, study PRJNA167559) | wastewater metagenome | biome: Wastewater | place: Denmark: Ejby Moelle, Odense | collected 2011-11-28
CGCCGCTCAAAACGTATCGCGGCATTTAGGCAATATTTGATTGAACAATCAACGGATTGGAAAAAATAATACCTTGTATTGCCATATTTGTTATGGCATCTTAAGGTTATGAAATATGTTTTTGCGACCTCTTTTTTATGTGTGTTTATGTATGCAAATGCAGCATTCGCACAAGAGGTTGTTCCCTCGGGTGCAACAACCAGCAATACAAATGAGGAAGTCGTTGTTGTAACGGCAAAAAAATCAGATACCAAAGTCAAGGTTGATCGTATCGTCTATAATGTAAAAACCCGACCCGATTCCACGAACCTTGATGCCAGCGACATATTAAAAAAAGTGCCGAATGTTTTTGTTTCGGCAACCAAAAATGTAACCATGAATGGTGGTGCATATGTTAGCTTTTTGGTAAATGGGCATCCCGTAAAAAGCTCTATTGCGCTTAATATTCCTGCAAGTCAAATTAAACAAATTGAAGTTGTGTCAAACCCCGGCGCTGAATTTGCTTCTTACACGCAGGCAGTAATAAATATTATAACCATAAAAGATTTTAAGCCGGGATGGGTGGGTTCAATAAGCGCCAAGGCAGATACATTGGATGGTTACCGTTTAGGGTTGGATATAACGCATGGCGGTTTAAAATGGGATTTTGACGGAAGTTTGTCATTTCGCCATTCGCCTGAAGATGTAAAAACTATTGGCGTTTCAAGTTTTGATATGCCTCAAAATGACGGATATATATTACAAAATAGTTCTACCAATCAAAATGCCGCCTTTGATTATATTAGGTCAAATGCAAAATGGCTTCGTAATTATTCTGAAGATAGTAATTTAAGCCTTGAATTGGGAATAAGCAAAAACCTATTTCGCAATAAAACCAACCAAAGCGAGCAATTCACGGGTAACGGAATTAATCGCCAAGAAACATATATAATGCATCAACGCTTTACCGATCTTCGGCATTTTGGCACAATCGGCTATGAAAATAATAAGCCAGATGATTACCGCTTAACCGCAAGTCTTAATGCTGATATATCAAAGTGGCGTGCTACAAGCAATTATGATGGTGTATATGCCCGTTCATCAAGGCTTAATACCGATTACTGGTATGGTGACGCCAAAACTGATGTCGAGAAAAAGTTGAATGGTGATAAAACACTTTTCTTTGGTTTAAGTGATTTTATAATTTCGGGCAAAGACAATCAAAGTTTCGCAAATTATACAGTAATTGGGCAAACCCAAAATTATCTTCTTGATTATACGGATAATCATTTTGCGGCCTATGTACAAATTCAAGCAAAAATAAAAAGCATAGATATCAAGCCAGGGCTTCGGTATGAGTTGATAAGCAGGGATTTGAAAAATAGTTTTGGCTCAATAAGTGGGATAACCGATACCAATCTTTTACTACCATCTATCCATGTTTCAAAAAATTTGAATGATGAAAATAAATTGATGGCAAGCGTAACCTTACGTTCTGATATACCGGATATTACTGTTCTAAATCCTGCACCAATGTATAACAGCCTTTATGCAGTTACGCAGGGTAATCCAAACCTAAAAACCGCACAAAAATTACAAAGTGAATTAAGCTATATTTACGATAATAAGGCGTTTTCAATAAACCAACGCATATATTACCGTGATACAAAAGATGAAATTAATCAATATACAATTTTGCATGCAAATGGCGTTTATGTAACATCTTATATTAATGCTGGCTCTTCCAATACTTATGGATATTCAGCATCTTTGAAAAAGAAGTTTTCAAACAAATTGGATGCAAGTTTTGATTTTGAAATATTCCACAGTGAAGTTTCTGCACCGACAACATTATTAGATTTTTCGACATTAAAATATGAAAGCGGTAATTCAAAAATCAATGTCAATTATAACCCAAATAAAGCCAATTCATTTACTTTTATGATTGGCTATAATGGCAAAAGTAATGGTTTAGGCATGGATACTTCCGCCCAATTGGAAACAGAATTGGAATATAATCACAATTTTGCGCACGGTGTGTCTTTGCAGATTAATTTGATAAATTTTGGAGTATCTGAAACCGTTAAGCGGCACATATATGGTGAGGGATATAACAATGTGCAGCGAGTGAAAACACCATCACGGCTTTTACGAATAGGGCTTTCGAAGGCGTTTTAAATGGAGGTTTACTTGAGAAAAATTGGTATGGTTTCTTTATTGATGACGTTTTTGTTCACATGTCCCACAGTTGCACAAGAAGTTGATTGGCAAAAGTTATTAATCAATGATGCACAAGCAATGCATAATGAATTGCTTGATTCTCATCCTGGCATTTATGATAATTTAAACCCCGAATTTTTGAAAACTCTTGATACCGGATTTGAAAAGGTGAAATCACGGGCAAAAATTGTAAAAGATTATGGTGGATATAAATGGGCTTTGCGTGAATATTCGTCATCATTTAATGATGGTCATTTAGGAATTGGCTTTAATAATAATTTCAAAACCGATGATAAATGGCCGGGGTTTTTAATTAAATATGATGGCGGTAAATATATAGTCGGGGCAGGGGATAAGGCTGATAAATCAATCCCTGCGAATGGATCTGAATTAATCTCATGCGATGGCAAGTCTGCGGAAAAAATAGCTTATGAACGGCAGGGGCAATTTCGTGGAAGATGGTTTTTAGAATCTCAAAAATCCGATTTTGCGGATTACGTAATGGGTGATTTTGGCAACCCTTTTGTTAAAACGTTGCGAAAGTGTGTATTTAAACAAGGTAGCAAGCAAAAGTCATATAATTTGCAATGGCGAATTTTTGGGAACGATTTATTAAATAAAAAACTTATATTACTACACCCATCTCAAAAGCTGAAATTTTCTCTGGAAGCCTTACCAGACGGTGGTGTTTGGTTTCGGTGGCCTGCTTTTAATGGCAATAGTGATTCCGAGGCAAGCAAGGAATTGAAGCCAATGCTTGAAGCGGTACAAAAAAATCCGACCGAATTACAAAACGCTAAATATATTGTTTTTGATGTACGCGGTAATGGCGGTGGTTCATCGATGTGGTCATATGAGTTTGCCTATGCAATTTGGGGTAAGGATTTTGTAAAACAGCAAGCACCAAGTGAAACAAAGTCTGTCGATTGGCGTGTTTCTGATAAGAATATTGCTAGCCTCGAAGAAGGGTTACAAGATTACAAGGCAAATAATGGCTCTGACGAAGCTATAAAATGGTTTGAACGCTCAATAAATGGTATGAGGGCGGCAAAGGCAAAAGATGAAGAATATTTTATAGACAAAAACGATGAAGAGGAAAGTAAGGACGCAATTAAAAAAGATGCACAGCAATTATTTAAAGGCAAGGCTTTTATATTGACGGATTATACATGCGCATCTGCTTGTCTTGATGCCGTTGATTTGTACAAATCCTTGGGGGTGAAACAAATTGGCTCCGTTACAAGTGCCGACACACTATATATGGATGCAAGAAGTCAGCAATTGCCATCTGGATATGCAAGTATTTCAATTCCTATGAAGGTTTATCGCGGGCGGGCGCGCGGAAATAATGTACCACAAATACCAGATATTCCGCTTAAAGATGTTAATGACGATGCCGAAATTTTATCAGCGATTAAATTAAACCTTTTAAAAGCAAAATAAAACCCCGCAAAAAATGCGGGGTGATATGGGCGTAAATTGTATGGGTTAAATCTTTAAAAGTTCTGCTTTGGCTTCGTTTAAAGATTTCTCGATAATATCAACCATTTTATCGATGCCTGCGGTATCAATTACTAATGGTGGGCACATGACGATTGAATCACGAATACCGCGTACCATAAGCCCGTTTTTGATGCAGATATCGCGAACGATTGGTCCGGCTTTGCCTTCTTTGCCGCCAAAGCGCTTGTTAGTACCTTTTTCGGCAACGATTTCAACCGCGCCCAGAAGACCTTTTGAGCGTGCCTCGCCAACTAATTCATGGCTTTCAAGACGCTTTAATGCCTTTGCAAGATGTGGCGCAGTGATGTCACGGGTTTTGGCAACAAGGTTTTCATTTTCCATAATTTCATGGTTTTTCAACGCAACCGCCGCACACATTGGGTGCCCAGAATAAGTATAACCATGAACAAAATCTTCGCCTTTGGTTTTTAAAACTTCGAAAATATCGCTTGAAATAATGGTTGCCGAAATTGGCGCATAACCCGATGAAAGCTGCTTCGCGGTAGTAATTATATCTGGTGTAACGCCATAGGTTTGGTGACCAAACCATTCGCCAGTACGACCATAACCACAAATAACCTCATCACAGACCAAAAGCACACCGTATTTACGGCATACTGCCTCAATCTTTTTCCAATAGCCCTCTGGTGGGATAATAACCCCACCCGCGCCTTGGATTGGTTCGGCAACAAAGGCGGCAACTTTGTCTGCACCTAGTTCAAGAATTTTGTCTTCAAGTGCTTTAACTGCGCGGTTGCAAAATGCCTCTTCGGTTTCATCAAAACCAAGATTGAATTTATATGGCTGCATAATATGATGCATATCGGGAACTGGCGCATCATCCATTGCGTGCATCGCGCTCATGCCGCCCAACGATGCGCCCAAAACTGTTGAGCCATGGTAACCATTGGTGCGGGCAATAAACGCCTTACGCTCAGGCTGGCCCATAAGCGCGTGATAACGGCGCACCACGCGGTACATAGTATCAACCGATTCTGAACCGGATGAGTTGAAGAACACATGTTGTAACTTTCCGCCCGCAATGCCAGCAATTTTGGTTGCAAGTTCAATTGCCGGCACGTTTGCCGTTTTAAAGAATGAGTTATAATAAGGAAGTTCCAACATCTGTTCATAGGCAACTTCGGCAAGCTCTTTACGACCATAACCAACGGCAACGCACCAAAGCCCAGCCATGCCATCAAGATATTCTTTGCCATCAATATCATAAAAATTGCAGCCATCTGCGCGTGTGATAATGGTAGAGCCACCACGCGCCTCAATATGCGAATAATCCGCTTGGGCGGGCATATGGTGGGCAAGATCTTTTTTAATTAATTCAGCTTTGTTATAATTTCTTTTTGGTGCGCTCATAATGGCCTCTTATATAAATTGTTATAACAAATTTAGAGTAAAATATGTTTTGGTCAACATTTTTTATGCAATCTTACTGAAATTCTGCTAAATAATTCTCGTGAATCTATTATTGTTTAAAAAGTTCCCATTTTTTGAGACTTTTCACCTTGATGGTGGGCGGGTCGTTCTCGCTGAAATCCGCCTTAACCGCGGTGGGCGCAGTATGCGTATGCGCATGAGCCGCAATCATCAAAGCGTTATAATAACTGTCCCCCGTTTTATTGACATGTCGGCGATTAAAAAGTTTGTGGCGGGTAATGGTGCATGGCTTGACCGTAATTATAACATTGCCAAGAATGTGGTTGCATTTGCCCCTGGGGCAATAATTCCGATTTTGGGTTTTACTACCTTGCTCGAGATTTCGCCGCCACGCACAAAATTGCAATTTATTAGGTGTGATGATGGGGGGGATTATCAAGCGCGCCTCATTATTCCGTCATCGGAAATTAATTTTGCCGAAAAAACCCGTGTAGCACTTCGTAAAATGTCATTACAAAAAGCGCGTGAATTGGTCGATGAATTTGCCCCCAAGCTTAATCGTATCCCTGCTAAGATTGCGGTGCGCGATACCAAAAGTCGGTGGGGGTCATGTAATTCAAAGGGTGATTTAATGTTTGCATGGCGTCTTATATTTGCGCCAGAAGCGGTATTTAAAGAGGTTGTGGCACACGAATTAGCGCACCTAAAGGAAATGAACCATTCCCGCGCATTTTATGCCGAGCTTGAACGAATTATGCCTGATTATAAAAAATACAAAGATTGGTTAAAGCATAATGGTCGCGGGCTGCATTTGATTGGATAATATATTATTCCAATAACTAAGCATCCAATATTGGTGAACAGATTTCGATTAAAAACCCATCCAAATCGGCAACATATGAAACCATTTGATTCCACGGCATCATAACTGGTTCTGATATTGGTTTTGCGCCATTGGCAATTGCCTTGTTATAGGCGGCTGGTACATCATCGGTTTCAAAGGCGATTTCCGAAACCGGTGTTTTGGGATTTGCCTTTAATGTTTCTTTGCCCATTTGGGTCATTAAAGAACGTGCGCAAAATGATAATGAGGTTTCACCAGTTTCCATTTCCGCATATTCGCCAGATCCATGTAGCATTTTTAACCCAAGGCCCAAGGCATCCTCATAAAATTTAACGCTTGCGGCAACATCATCAACATAAAGAATTGTATATTTTAATTTCATGATTTTTCCTTTCGAAACGGAAAATAATTTTGTTTTGGCACGATTTCTTGAATAAAAACGACAAACCGCAGTTAGGTGCAATATATAAATTGAACAATCAATCCTGAATAACTAAATAAGCATAAAAGGAAAAAATTATGACCAAACTTCGTGTTGCACTGCAAATGGATCCCATTGAAAACATCAATATCACCGGCGATACATCATTCGCAATGGCGGAACAGGCGCAAAAGCGTGGTCACGAATTATGGATTTTCCAGCCTGAGCATGTGTTTTACGAAGAAGGCATTGTTTCTGCCTATGCCAAGCCTTTAAAAGTAAAGCGTGAACAGGGTAATCATTACGAATTAGGCGAAGAGAAAATTATAAATCTTGCCGATGATTTGGATGTTATCTTGCTGCGCCAAGATCCACCATTTGATATGAATTATATTTCTTCGGCGCATTTGCTTGATATGGTTGCCGCCGAAACCCTAGTAGTAAATGATCCGTTTTGGGTAAATAATAGCCCGGAAAAGATTTTCCCACTGCACTTTCCGGAATTAATGCCACCAACCTTGGTAACAAAAAACCGCAAAGCAATTGATGACTTCCGTGCCAAGCATGGCGATATTGTTATCAAGCCTTTGTTTGGCAATGCGGGTGCGGCGGTTTTCCGTATTAAACCAGAAGATGGCAATCTCCATGCCCTTTTGGACTTGTTCTTTTCGGCATCAAATGAACCATTAATGGTGCAAGCCTTTGTTAAAGAAGTGTTTGCTGGTGACAAGCGTATTTTCCTTATTGATGGCGAACCTGCTGGCGTTATCAACCGTATTCCAAAGGGTAATGATATTCGTTCCAACCTTGCTGCTGGCGGCTCTGCTGCGGCCACAGAATTAAGCGAGCGGGACTTGGAAATCTGTGCCGCCATTGGCCCGGCATTAAAAGAGCGCAATTTATTATTCGTTGGTATCGATGTAATCGCGGGTCGCTTGACCGAGATTAACGTTACCTCGCCAACTGGTGTTCGTGCCTATCTTGGCTTTACCGGTATTGATTTGATGGAAAAATATTGGGACGTGATTGAGCAGAAATTTAAAAATGAATATGCTGAATAATTCCAATAACACCAACTGTTAAAAACCACCATAAAGCATCATATAATGAACTAAACAGACGTTTTGGGTCGGTTTCAATCAATGCAGGGGCGTGATATTGCCCTAGGTTGGGGATAAAGCGCGGCACTTTTTCACAAAAGTCGGCATATTCTTGACCAAATGTTTCAAGTAAAAATGCCTCTTCGCGTTTTACCAAGAAGTGATAAATAATTATTGTTCCCAATGGGGCAATAATTATTATTCCCAATCTTTGGCTAACAAGGCTAACGCCCATAACGCCGATTATTGAAAACACATATAATGGGTTTCTAACCACCGAGAATGGGCCATAATTAATCACTTTTTGGTTTTTATGCCCGCCCAAAAAGGCAGTTGTGAATATGCGCCCCATCACACAGATAAGGACAAGAAAAATCCCGCCAAGCCGGATGATTTCATACCCCAAGCTACCCTGTACAGTTAGTGGCTTGGTAAATAAAAGCAATAATGCACATATAATAAATAATGCCCATGATTCTAACATACGATTTTTATTTAACTTGACTGCCATATTTAACCTAACCTATTAAGTCCGATTACAACAAGTGTCACTTTTATTACAACAAGTGTCACTTTTATGTCAAATTCAAATTCTGCTGAAATATTTTATGCCTTTGACCGTGTTATTGATTTATCCCTTTCGCGGATGCAATCTGCACTTAAATTGCTTGGCGATGTTGAAAAAAAGCTGCCGCCAATAATTCATGTTGCGGGAACCAATGGAAAGGGGTCAACCATTGCCTTTCTTCGTGCAATTCTGGAGGCGGCGGGCAAAACATGCCATATTTATACTTCGCCGCACTTGGTAACAATTCACGAAAGATATGTGATTGCGGGCAAACAAATCTCCGAGGCAGAGCTTTTTGAATATGCGAAACGCGTAAAAGAAATTTCAAAACAAATCCCCCTTACTATTTTTGAGGCCGAGACATTGGCCGGTTTTTTGGCATTTTCGGAAAACCATGCCGATTATCTTTTGCTTGAAACCGGTCTTGGCGGTCGCCTTGACGCCACCAATGCAGTGAATAAAAAACTTCTAACCATCCTAACTCCAATTGATTATGATCATAAAGAGTTTTTGGGCGATGATTTGGGCGGGATTGCGCGCGAAAAATGCGGTATTCTGCGTGCAAATACGCCCGTAATCGTGGCGCGGCAAAATGAAACCGCCTTTGACGCCATTGAAAAAGAGGCGGAAAAAATCGGCGCAAAACCTTTCTTTTTTGGGCGCGATTGGGATTGTTATCAATCATATGGAAAAACCTGTTTTCAAACTAATGATGTCTTTATGGAATTGCCAAAACCATCTTTGCACGGCGCGCATCAATATGAAAATGCTGGCAATGCCATTATGGCGGCGCAGCTTTTGGGCATTGATGAGGGGGCAATTGCCAAGGGTATAAAAAGCGCGGTTTGGGCGGCGCGTATGCAACCCCTAACCATTGGGATTTATGCCGAAATCGCGAATAAAGCGGGGGCGGAGCTTTGGCTTGATGGCGGGCATAACCCACACGGCGCCATTTCCGCCAAGAATTTTATCGCCTCATTACCGCCCAAGCCATTGGTTTTAATTACCGGACAATTGGCAAATAAGGATAGTGACGGGTTTTTCAAAATCTTTGCCGAACTAAACCCCTTTGTGATAACCATTCCCATTAAATCCACGCCCAATAGTGCGACACCCGAAAATTTGGCGGCAATTGCCAAACACCACAACCTCGAAGCCACCCCAGTGAACGACGCCAACAGCGCAGTCGAACTTGCGGCGGGTAAACACAATGGCGCCCGCATCCTTATTTGTGGGTCATTATATCTTGCGGGCGAAATATTGGGGGAAGGGTAAAAGTTAGGAATTAAGTTAACTCCTTCCCTTGAGGGAAGGTGGACGCGAAGCGGACGGAAGGGTGGCTTTGTCATACCAATAAACAGCCCCCATTATTTCACATAATGTAATCATTTTCCCTCTATTTTACCCGTTTGTAACGTCAATTAATTCCAATAAAACTATTGTTAATCAATGCTTTAACTTGCTTGTTGGTGCGTATTTTTGCATCTCCCAAAAATGTTGACATTTGTTGACATGAAGAAATCAAATGAGCAGCCGCCAAAAACCCTGACATTTCCTGACATACCCAAGCCGCACTAATTAATTCAGCCAAAATACTTATGAATATTAATGCGTTTTTTTAAAGCGGGGATAAATGGATTAAGGTTTTGCCCCCTCAGTCACGATGAATCGTGACAGCTCCCCCGTAAACAGGGGAGCATGGGCGCATTCTTTGTCATCCTCTGCGTTAGCGGAGGAGGTGGTCACGAAGTGACCGGAGGAGACATTGCCGTTGAATGGAAGCAATTAAGTGTACCTATCTATACCAATTTCGCAGATTTTATTAAATTTTAATCCAAAGACAGCAACTTTTCAGTCTTCTTTAAAAAGTTTTCTAATTCGACTTCGGCATTTATATTGCTTCTTTCTGCTAAAATCATCAGCCACCACATACATTCCCCAATTTTATGGCGTAATTCTTCATTGCTATTTTCTTTTGGCCATCTTCCTTCATGTGACATGATGTTTCTGCCGACTAAACCGGCATCAGTAATAAATGCCAAGGCATCTTCTTCTAATGTCCATTTAGATGAGTGCATTTTTTCTTCTAATGAATGGTATTTTTCACGAATTGCAAGTGACCGTTCAAGATAGTTATTAAAAATTTTGCTATTCATTATATTTACTCTTAATTTGTGTTGGTTTGGTGGATTTTAAAGCGTGTCATTAAATTATCAAAATAATTGAGGTGAAAATTTCAGATTTTTCAATGATTGTATTTTAAAACATTACAGATATTTCCATTAATCAAGTTCATGCGTCATTAACGGGCGTTGTTTTCGCCGCATTACCACATTAACCAAATATAAACTGTAATTGCTTGTTTTTGGGCTGAAAAAGGTGGTTTTGGTGTCCCAAAATAAACCATTTATTTTCAATTTTATATTATCTTGCATCATAACAA
>APMI01047196.1_pt1 | contig 10470 bp, 11 predicted proteins | sample 667938 | NCBI WGS metagenome assembly APMI01 (sample SAMN01084076, study PRJNA167559) | wastewater metagenome | biome: Wastewater | place: Denmark: Ejby Moelle, Odense | collected 2011-11-28
AGGGAAGAGCAGCCGACGGAGGTTACGTCACGAACGGCTCGGCCGCTGGTTGCCCGGAATCGCGAAAATTCCCAATGTTGGAACTCTCGCCCGGCAGGAGGGGTAAATGGCGGCGCGGCAAGCCAATACACAGTTTATACCCGAGCTTGCCCGGTCTCACGTAGCGGCGCGGCACGGGAATGCCGATCGTTACGCCGTTGGCATCCGCGCGTCACAAAAGGGCGTTCTCCACTTTCCCTCGTTTCTGTCCGGCCGTCGCATCCCATGGCCTATCTTCGTTGCACTGCCTGCGGTTCTAAAGCGCTGATCGCTGCTTCGCAGTGTCCGCGTTGCGCCCAGCCGTTCAACCTCGTGAATGCGCGAGGTGATCGGGTGAAGCTGAAGCAGTGTCGAGGCTGTGGCATCATGCATCGCATGGATGCCTCGTGCCACTGGTGCGGCGAGATCAAGTCGACGTGGCGTCTCTCAGGCAACGCGCTCAAGAGCGCGGCGGCCGTGGCGCTCATGCTCACGGGTGCCGCCGCGGCGTATCGTGTGGCGCCGACGGTGGCCGAGTACACCACGGTGCTGGTGAACGAAGCGCGTGATGATATGCGCGCTTCGACTCAGTCGCCGGCCCGCACGCAGTATGCCGACGCCCAGGGCATGGCGAACAACGCGGCCATGGTGCCGGTGAGCGCGGTCAATGAGGCCATGGCGCCCCAGCAGGACTCCGCCAACGCGGTCGTCGCCACGGCAGGAATCGACAGCATCACCTGGACCCCAGCGGTTGCACGCACGTGGGTGAATGTGCGCGCCGACGCGAGCCGTGGTGGCGAAGTCGTGGGAGTCATCAAGCCCACGACGCGCGCGATGTTGGGTACCGATCGCGCCGGATGGCGCCTCGTGAAATCCACTGAGGTGAGTGGCTGGGTTGATCCGCGCCTCTTTGAACCGGACAGTCTCCGGACGCGTGGCGAATAGCCGGCGCGGGCGGCGTGCCTTCACGCTGATCGAAGTGTTGGTGGTGATCGTCGTCATCGCCATTCTCGCGTCGCTGGTCGCTCCGAATCTCTTTCGCAACGTCGACGACGCGCGCGTCGCGACGGCGAAAGCACAAATCGAAAGCTTTGCCACCGCCTTGGATGCCTACCGTCTCGACAACGGGCGCTATCCCACCAGCGCGCAGGGACTCGCCGCACTCTGGCAGAAGCCGGCCATCGATCCGCCGGCCAACTGGAGCGCGCCGTACGTGCGCAAGGCCATCCCGCTCGATCCCTGGGGCCATGCCTACGAGTACGTCGCGCCAGGTCGCGTGAATCCGACGGGTTACGACCTCGTGTCGCTCGGGGCGGATGGACAGCCCGGTGGCGACGGCGTGAACGCCGATCTCACGAGCTGGAAGTAGACGCCTCGCATCGTCGGAGTGCGAATCGCCGGAGCGCGAATCGCCGGAGTGCGAATCGCAGGCGGGAGTACGGAAAAACCCTGACGTGCTTGTCGGGTGGTTGGGGCAAAATTGCGTTGCTTCCCCGACTCACAGAAGCGGCTGGTTAGACGAATCTCAGCATACCGTGAGGTTTGTTTGTCCCCCAGCCCCAATCTGTCATGATCTCGGCAACCGCTGAACATGCCGTCCGCGCCGTACTGCTCCTGGCGCGACACGACGGTGCGAAGGCCCTGTCCGCCGATGCAATCGCCGCTGAACTCGGCGCGCCCCGCAACTATTTGGCAAAGACCTTGAACGCGCTGGCCAAGGCTGGCGTGGTGCATAGCGCGCGTGGTGCGGCCGGTGGATTCACGCTCGCCATTCCTGCCGCCGAACTGACCCTCGCGCGGATCATCTCGCCGTTCGACGATCATGCGCGGACGCCGTCGTGTTTGCTCCGCAATCATGTCTGCGACTCGGCAAACCCGTGCGCGGTACACGCCCGCTGGTCGGCCATCGTGGGCCATGCGGCCGCGCGCTTTGCGCAGACGACCATCGCCGAGCTGCTCGCCGACTCGAAGGGACTGGCGTTTGTCGGCATGCCCGCGCCGGCGGCGGAAGGCAATAGCGCCTTTGCCATGCTCACCGCGTAGGCTGGCAAGCGGTTGTGTCTGGCAGAGTTGAACGGGTGCCCGCACGTCCTTAGCGTGCGGGATGCCCGCTCGCGCTGCCGCAGAATGGATCGCTACGCTCGCCGACGCACTGCCGTCGGCGCCGTGGCGCACGCGATTCGCCCCGGCACCGACGGGCTATTTGCACCTCGGGCATCTGGTCAACGCGATGCACGTGTGGGGCATTGCGCGAGCGTATGGCGGGCAGGTGGTGCTGCGCATTGAAGATCATGATCGCACGCGCTGCCGCCCGGAGTACGAGGCCGCGCTGCTCGACGACCTCGCTTGGTTGGGGCTTGAACCCGACCAGTTCGGCCTCGCCAGCTTTCGCGAGGACACGGTCTCGCATCCGGCGCGTCAGTCCAACCAACACGCGCGCTACGCGGCGGCGCTCAACACGCTCGTCGCGCGCGGACTGGTATACAGCTGCCGCTGCACGCGACGAGATATCGCGCGCGTCATGCCGCACGCGTCGGGCGAGGAACCACGGTATCCCGGCACGTGCCGGTTGGCGCAGGTCGGCCCGGCTGAGTCATTCGCGCGTCGCGTGCAGCTGGCCCCAAAGCGCATCGCGTTTGCAGACGTTCGGCTTGGCGCCATGGCGCAGGACCCATCGCAACAATGCGGCGACGTGCTCGTGAAGGATCGACACGACCAATGGACGTATCAGTTTGCCGTGACGGTCGACGATATGACGCATGACATTGACGTGATCATTCGCGGCGAAGACTTGCTCGAGAGCACGGGGCGCCAGCTACAACTCGCGGCGCTGCTCGGCCGCACGCGGCCTCTCACGATGCTCCATCACACGCTGCTCGTGCACCCCGACGGCAGCAAGCTGAGTAAGGCCACCGGCGATACGTCGCTTCGGGAACTCCGTGATGGCGGAGCCACCGCGGCATCGCTCTTGGGGCTGGCAGCACAACGGGCAGGGCTCGTGCCTACTGCACGTGCACTGCCCGTGGACGAATTGCCTGCGTTGTTTCGCTAGCCGTTGGTCTGTTGCTGCTCGGGCAGGCTACTTCACACCGAGTAGGCCCATGACCACCAGCAGGACCCACTGCGGCCCCTTGAAGCCATCGGTGCGGTCGTCGTAGCTCTCGTCGAGCGAGTGGGCACCACGGCCCACGCCACCACCGTCAAGCGTCACCGCCGGTCGGTGCAAATTCATCGGCACGTTCGCGTCGGTGCTGGATGTGGTGAGCGGTGCATAGATGCTCATGGTGCGCGCGGCCGCCAGCGCCGTCCGCACAATGAGCGTGCTATCGGGGGTGTTACCGGCCGGCCGAATGCCAATGGTATCGATGACAAGATCCAGCGCCGCCTTGCTGTTCGGCCAGCGCGCCTTCTCTTCCGCCACGGCCTCGCGGAGCGCCTTCTGTAGCCGCGCGTCAATCTCCGCCAACGCGGCGGCGGACTCACTGCGCAGATCGATCTCCATGCTGCCTTCGAACGGAATCGAATTCACCGACGTACCGCCAGACACGATGCCCACGTTGAACGTCACCTTCGGGGTGGTCGTGGCTTGCAGGTCGGCGATCTTCGCAATGGCGCGCCCCATCGCATGAATGGGATTTGGCATGCCGAAGGCGCCGTAGGAGTGGCCGCCGGGGCCCTTGTACGTGGCGCGATAGCGATTGCTGCCAACGCCACCGTTGGTGATGCCAAACCCAGTGCCATCCACCGAAATAAAGAGATCGATGGAGTCCTTGAGTGGGCCGCTGAAGAGGGCGCGCGTTCCCCGCAGGTTGCCCGGGCCTTCTTCGCCCACATTGCCCACCACGAGCAGTCGGCCGGCAAATGGAATTTTCTGCACCAGCACCTGACGCGCGACCGTCAACACCACCGCCAACCCGCGGCAGTCATCGCCAATACCGGGGCCCGTGAACTTGGTGCCTTCGCGCTTCACCGTGACGTTCGTGCCTTCGGGGAACACGGTGTCCAAGTGCCCCGCGAGTAGCAGCGTCGGCCCCGGGCGCACACCGCGAATCTCGCCGATGACGTTCCCCTCGCCGTCGATGCGCACGTTTTGCACGCCTAACGCCTTGAGGCGGTCGCGATAGGCTGCGGCCCGCGCCGCCTCCTTGAAGGGTGGCGCCGGAATCTGGCAGAGCGCCACCTGCTGCTCGAGCGTCCAACCATTCTCTTGCTCGATGGCGCCGAACGCCTTCGCGAGGCTGGGGTGCTTGGCCAGCGCGTCCAGCGAGTTCTCAAGCGGGGTGGGCTTGGCCGACGCCGACTTGGCCGCCGCGGCGGGGCGTTGAGCATGGAGCACCGCACTCGTGCAGCTGAGTGCGACGGATGCACAAAGCGCCGGGAGCAGGCCCCCGGCGCGGTGCGACGTGCGGAAGGAACGCATGCGTGTCAGGACGTAATCGTGAGCGTACCCGCTGTGGCGTCGTAGGCGACCGTGAACTCGTGCAGGTTCGTGGTGCGCTCGCCACCGGTCCAGGTACCGGAGCTGTTGAAGGTCGCTCCGTGCTTCGAGCAGAGGAAGCCCGTGCCATTGATTCCCACGCTCCCCGCCTCGTGCGGGCAGATGAGCGAGAAGGCGCGGAAGGTGTTCGCGGCCGTACGCACCACCGCGATGGGCGTGCTGGTGCCGGTCAGGCGCGCCATACCGCCCACGCTGGCGAGGGCCGTATAGTCGCTCACCTTCGTGGTGACGTTCACGTTGGTTGGCGCGGAGCTGTCCGCGCCACCGCACGCAGCAAGCAACGCCGACACGGCCATCAGGGTACTTCCCGCGACGAACGAACGACGAGACAGGCAGTGATCGCAATCAGACATGGGCGTCGGTGAGGTTAGAGTTTCACGACCGCAGCCGCCCACTTTGCGGGATCCGTATCGCTTTCGTACGCGATGTCTGGATCAACCACAATGAGGTTGCCTTCGTGCGTGACATGGAGGCGGTCCATGTTGCGGGTCGCGCGACCGCTAATGAAGGTGCCATTGGGCTGATACTTGGACTTGTGCCGCGGGCACTGGAATCCGCCGTTCTTGGGCAGCGCGCGCAGCGCCGTATTCTGGTGCGGACAGGAGAGCGCGAACGCGTACACCTCGCCGCCATTCCGACAGAGAATGACTTCGTTGGTCGCGTCAATGGACACGCCATCCGTGGCGGGCACCGGATACTTCACACTGCCGCGTTCGCGGCGTGGTTCCATCGCCACCAACGAACGAACGGGACCGAGGCTTCCCAAGCCCGCCAGCACCGTCGCGGTGACAGCGGTACGGAGAAAATCACGGCGGGCGCTGCAGGAACTACAATCGTGGCCAGAGTCGTCGGCGGACATGGGCAGTAAGGAAGTCGGCGTGAGCGCGCCGCGAGGAAATCGCGACGGGAAAGAACAGTGGCGAGCAGGACGCGTGCGTTAGTTGTTGGTCAGGAGCACGCCCAACAGCACGGTGAGGAACCAACCCGCAAGGCTTGCCCACGCGGAGCGACGCAGGGCATCCCACGGCAAGCTCAAGTCGGGGCCAACCACGGAAAACTCCGTCGTGTTCTTCGCCGCTTGCACAACGCGCGCTTCGGTGCGGCGCATGAGCAGCCCATTCACCATCAGCAGCGCGAACACGCCCATCTTGCTCCAAAACACCAGCGAGACGGCGAAGGTCCCGATATCGGCGGTGGCGAGCAACGCACCGCTTACCACAATGGCGATGAGCGATCCAATCACGACGCCATGCTGGGCCTTCAAATCCTCCGCCACGGCGCGGTGCGCTTCGGCCGTTCCCGGCGTGGCCAGCAGCACACGACGATCGGCGCCAATCGCAATGCCACCGCCGAGGAACATGGCCAACACATGCAGCGCCACAATGCTGGTCGAAAGCGTGCTATTGTCACCGTACAGGTCAGCCCACGGCTGCAGCAGCGAGGTCAGTGTTTGCAGCATGAGTGGGTCAGTTCCCAACGAGCATGATGAGCCAGCTGACCGTCGACACACCCATCGAGATCAAGGCGCCGTTGCGGTGCACATTGCGCTGCGACTGCCGCTCCTGCGCATCCTCGGCGAGCTTCGTGCCGGTGTAGGCAAAGCCACCGCTGGCCGCCAAAAAGAGCGCGCTGTGCAGGTAGCGACGCGTGCGCCCGTTGGCATCGTGTCGGCTATCCCACAAATTCCAGCCACCTGTTATGGCGTTCGCGCCAAAGAGCACCGCCGTTGAGCTGGCGGCCACTGGGTGAATGCTGCGCGCCCAATCCGGCGCGTCGCTGCCCTTCTTGATGAGCTGATCACCGGAGACGTACGACACGGCGAAGAGGGGCAGCATGGCCCAGCTGAGCGTTTTATGAATCATGAGGCGCTTCCCGTACGCATCGCTGTAGACCACGGCCTTCGCACGTCGACGCGGCACGGTATCCGACGGCAGCCCGAGCGACAGCGCGACTGGGCGCCACGCCAGCACGCTGGGGGTGGGCGCGGTGCGCGCCGGCGTTGAATCGGCGGCTTGAGCAGACATCGTGATGGGCGTCACGGGTCCAGCGGTCTGCGACGTATCTCCCACCGCGACTGGTGTAGATGCGGATTGGGCGACGAGCAGGAGGGCGGTGGAAAGTCCACTCAACAACGCCATGCGGTGATTCCTCGGAGAGAAGGCGACTTCGCGGGAATGTACGGCCCACACATGAATCGCACGTAAACAGAACACATGATGATGGACTGGTCCCCATGCCCGGGACGGGACTGCTACGCATGATTATTCCCTTGTGAGAACAGGAATTCCGATCGTGGGCACATTGCGCCCCTGTAGGGGCGTTAAATTCGCCGCCATGTGTGCTGTTCCAGAAATCGCCCGATGGGGGCGACTGCTCGTACTGGGGTTGCTGCTCGCCGGAGTTTCCGGTCGCGCCGACGCCCAGCGTTCGGCTCGTTGTAATGGAGCCGAACGCGTTCGTGCTGTGAACTTCGCAGGCAGCCCGATCTTCGACGATCTCACACTCGCCACGTCTATCGTGACGCACGAGCCAGGCGTCTGGACGCGCTGGTTTCGCATCGGCGACGCGGCCTGCCTTGACTCGCTTGAGGTGCGTCGTGACGCGCTCCGCTTGGCCATCATGCACCGGCAGGTCGGTTGGTTTCAGGCCAGTGTGCTTTCGGCGATCGACCGTCGACGCGATGGCGTCCGCGTGACCTTTGCCGTTACACCGGGGCCGGCGCTGATGCTGGATAGCATTCGTGTGGCGGGACTGCCCACCGCCCCCGAGGGGCGCCGACCATTTGACGCGCCGCTACGTCTGCTCGAGGACAAGCGCCTTGATCGCACGCGCCTAGACACCTCGTTGATGGCCGTCGTGACTCGCTTGCGCGATGTGGGCTATGCCCGTGCCCGCGTCACCGCGAGTCGCGTGACCATTGACTCCGCTGCCGCCACGGCCGTGGTCGACGTGACGGTTGATGCCGGACGACCCACGACCATCGGTGCGGTGCAGGTACGCCTCCAGCCCATTGATGCGCGCAAGCCGCAGGTGGACTCGGCGGACGTGGCCGACTTGGTGGGTATCGATCCGGGCGATCGTTTCCGTGCGAGTCGCTTGTTGGCGGCCCAACAGGCGCTCTATCGCTCCGAAGCATTTCGGCTGGTGCTTATCGACACCCTGACGCCGGCCACTGCCGCGGATAGTGTGCTCGACCTCCGTGTGTCGGTCGCCGAAGCGCGCACACGGAATGCGCGCGTGGGGCTTGGATGGGCCACCCAAGACTGCGTGCGAATGCAAGGACGCATTAGCGATCGCGGCTTTTTGGGGGTTGGTCGCCGCGTGGAGCTGTCCGTGCGGATGTCGAAGTTGGGTATTGGTGAGCCCACCGATGTGGCGCCGGGGCTGTGCTCCTCCGCGCTGCGGAAGGATGAGTTCAGCAAGCGCGTGAACTACTACGTTGGCACCACCTTCACGATGCCGCGCCTCTTCCGGCGCGATCTGGTGCCCTTGGTTTCGGTGTACAGCGAACGACGCGGCGAACCGTTCGCCTATCTGCGCGAAACGAGTGTCGGTGCGCTGGCCGAACTGTCACAGCGACTCTCGACCCGTACCAGTTTGACCGCGGGCTTTCAGTACGAGAACGGCAAGACCACGGTCGATCCAGCCGTGTCGTGCACGCGCTTTGGCCTCTGCCGCCCTGAAGACGTCGCCCTGTCGCTCTTTGGCCGTGGCATCGGCATTGTGAGCAGCTCGTTGACGCACGATCACACCGACGACGCGGCCAACCCGTCGCGCGGATGGCGGGTGCGTACGGAAGGGCGGGCGGGAGAAACCTCGTCGGCCTTCGACGCCTTTCGCTTCTATCGCTCAACCGGTGAAGCGTCTGCCTTCGTGCGCTTCTTGCGCGGCGTCGTGGGCGTTCGCCTGCAGGGGGCGGGGGTCTTTGCCCCCGGTGCGGCGCTTGTTGATGGCACGCCGCTCATTCCGCAGCAGGAGCGGCTTTTTGTGGGCGGGCAGAACTCGGTCCGCGGCTATCAGCAAAATCTGCTCGGTCCCGTGATCTATGTGGTGAGTGCGATCAAGGATACCGTGGATGCTGATGGAAACCCGGCGGTGGTGGTCGCCAGCGGAGCGAAGCCAGATCGCAGTGTTCCGCGCGGCGGTACCGCGATGCTCGTTGGCAATCTCGAGTGGCGCCGGAGCTTTCGATTTGTCGCCGAACAGGTGCAGTTTGTCGCCTTCGTCGACGCGGGCGCGCTCTGGGAGTCGCGTGGGCAGTCGTTCCACATGGGCGACGTGCGCACCACACCCGGGCTTGGTGTTCGCGTGACGACGCCGCTGGGGCCCTTCCGTATTGATGTGGGGTATCGCCCGTATGCCGCGTTGGCCGGTCGAGCGCTCTTCTTCGGCCCCGAATCCAGCAAATACGCGGGTGATATTTTGTGCGCGAGTCCGCGCACCGGCGGCAATCCGGAAGACTTCGGCGACCCGCTGAGCTGTCCCGCCACGTACCGTCCACCGGAGTCTCGCAGCCTGCTCTCGCGACTGGTGTTCCACTTCGGCCTCGGACAGGCCTTCTGATGCGGTGGTTTGCCAACGCGCGGCAGCGGCGGTTCTGGTGGGTGGCGGCCATCATCATCGGCACCGGCGCCGGTATGAGTCTCACGTATCTCGTGGCGACCCATACCGCGTTTGGGCGCTCGTGGCTGCTGTCCACGCTCGTGTCGAGCGTCAACGGCGTGTTCAAGGGGCGTGGTACGCTGCGCATCGGCACGCTGCGCTCCATCAGCCCGGGGCGGGTGGTTGCCGAGAATGTGGCGCTGGTCGATACGGCCGGCGTTCCGGTCGTGGTGGCCAAGCGACTCGAGGGGACGCTCAGCGTCAGCGGCCTATTCAGCAAGGCCATTCACATTCGTCGATTGCTCATCGACGGCCTGACGATTGATCTCAAGCAGGACACGACCGGTCGCGCGTGGAATCTGGCGTACATCATCGCGGGCGACACCGCCACGAGCCCCACGCATACGCCGGGCTTCGGCGACGATGTGCGCATCGATTCCATCGATGTGCGGAACGGGGATGTGCGCACGAGTGCGCCGTGGTCGCCGCATCCCATCTTTACGGGAGCGGCGCGCGATAGTGTGATTGCGGTGCGTGACAGTCTGCACGATCTCGTGCGCACCCCCAACGGGTTGCTCTTCGAACGTCGCGCCATCACGCTCGCGCACGTGGCCGCGCACGACGTGGTCGTGGTTGATGTGCAGCACCGACCGGCGTCGCTGCAGCTCGACGCGCTCCAGGGGGCGCTCTCCGATCCGCCGGTGGCGATTCGCCACGCCAGCGGACAAATCGTGTGGACCTCCGATTCGCTGCGGCTGGCGCTCACGACGGTGGCGTTGCCGCACTCCACCGGAAGTGCCGTCGGTACCATTGCGTGGAATCAACCGGGGCCGGTGCGCTACGACGTGTTGGTGCGCGCTGATGCGGGGCTCGCCGATCTCGCGTGGGTGTGGGACGCCCTGCCGCCCGAGGGGCGCGGTCGCGCGGTGGTCCGTATGCGGACGTTGGCCGACGCGTACGATACCGAGTACGCCCTCGACAGTCTCGATGTCTCGAGCGGGTTGTCGCGAATTCGCGGCGGCATCGCGATGACGGTACGGCCGGCTGACTTTCTGCTGCACAACGTCGATCTGACGTTCTCGCCGTTACGCAGCGACCTGCTGCGTCGCATTTCGTACGACGCGCTGCCGCCGGAAGTGCAGGGGCCCTTTACGGGGCGACTGGTGGCGCGTCAGGGCGGTCCGCTCTCCGCGTTTCGTCTCGACCTGCTCGACGCGCGATTCGTCGATGAGCGGGTGGCGACGCGCGGCGGCGCCGACCCGGCCATTTCGAGTGTGACCGTGCGCGGCATGGTGTCGCTGGGCGCGCGTCCGCGGGCGTGGGATCTCGTCGCGCAGGATGCGCGCATCGAC
>APMI01063242.1_pt1 | contig 10468 bp, 5 predicted proteins | sample 667938 | NCBI WGS metagenome assembly APMI01 (sample SAMN01084076, study PRJNA167559) | wastewater metagenome | biome: Wastewater | place: Denmark: Ejby Moelle, Odense | collected 2011-11-28
CGCCAGGTCGAGCGGCAGGTATGCCGCTCCGGCCTTCTGGACGCCGTAGAGGCTCGCGACCAGTTCAACTGAACGGTCCAGTAGCACCCCAACAACACCGAACCGCCCGTCCGTCCTGATGCGCCGTGCAACATTCCCCGCCATGCAATCCAAGTGCGCGTACGTCACCCGGTGAGGCCCCGCGTAGATCGCAACACGCATGGGGTCGCGTTGAACGCACTGCTCGAACCATCGCAGGGGAATCGCCTCATCGGGCAGGTCCTTTACGTCACCGCAAAGGACGGAGAGATGGCCAAAGGACTCAGATATAGGGTTCATAATTGTGGACGTGGTAAGACAAGGCTCTCCGGAGAGAAACCGAAACGGGCGCCTGCATGAGAGGTCGCGCTTTTATGCGGCCGGCGCGTCGAAGGAATAGTGGATGTGCGGGAACGCCGATTGAATTGCATGAACCCGTACGCGTATCTCCGAGTCGGGCCGCTGTTCAATCAGGACGGCCTCGAACAGTTCCGCAATTGTGTCCATGTCTGACTCAGTCATGCCCCGGCGCGTGACCTCCTGCACGCCGACGCGCAACAGATCGTACCCATAAACGCTCTTGGCGTTGACCACAACGCCGCCGGACATCAGGCGCTCAGATCCAGCGACGCTGGTCAGGCCTTCAGGCGGTTGCACTAGTAGCAAATGGGTGTCGGTCGGCCTGCTTTCGGCCTCCAGAAGCCCGAATCCTCGCTCACGCAGCGCCAGCGAAAGACGTTTCGCGTTTGCGACGGTCTGGGCTGCATAAGCCCGCCCAAATAGGTCCATTTCCAATGCCGAGAGATAGAGGGCTGCCGCATGATGCGTATGCTGACTAGAGACGAGGGCATCCCCAATTGCGCCTGCGGCGCGACCCGCTAGAGTCGCGTCCGCGAAATGTATGATTGCCTTTTGCGGCCCAGGAAATGTCTTATGCGAGTTTCCCTGAACGACGTCGCAGCCCTCGGGTATCGGCCGCGCAAACCTCCCACCCAATATGAGCCCCAGGGTGTGCGAAGCGTCGTAAACAATTAAAGTCCGCGGACCAAGAATGTCCCGGATCTGCCTGAACGGAAGCGCGTAAAGCGGATTACCTTCATCAAGGAAGGCCATCACGATACGATGTTCCGCGGCCAACTCTTCCAGATGCGCCAAAGACAATGTCAGCGACGCGCGGTCGAAGTCTACATACAGACTTTGTCGGCCCAAGGATCGCACCAAGTTGCCAGTGGCGAAGTGCCCCCCCCTCTGGGGATTGATCGACAATACAACGTCGCCGGGCTCAGTCAGTGCCACGATGGTGCAGATCATCGCATGCAGACCAGACAGCGCGCGGAATTCCGTTGCGCCGCCATAGAGGCGCCGACGAAAAACATCGGCCGCCATGGCCTCAAGGTCGTGCAGCCAGGAGAGGCTCCGAAAGGTGAAGCGATCTTGAACCACCTGGACCACAGCATCTGCATAGTCGGCTGGCGTCCCGAGGTGGTAGCGGGACGCCAGGCCCGAGGACAACACGCGCTGAACAGAGGGCGAGAGTCGGTTCTCGTTTGCCGTTAGGTGCAAGCAACAGCTATCCCGCAGCTCCTCGCGAAAGAGCAGATCGCAAGCCGCCCGATGGATCTGCGTCGACGGGATTACGTCGCCAGGTTTCTGGCACCCATGCTGCAGGGCAAAATGACGATCCATCACTCGCTCCGGCATACAATACTCGGGTAAAGCTCTGCAAGCTTGGAGTCGCCTTTCGCAAATGAGAGAAGTTCAAAGCTCTGCTCCAGACTCCTTAGCCAATTGCCCACTTGGCCCACGGTGAGACGATCGGCGGCGTATACTGCTTCAATGGTGAGCTGTCGACCAGGCGTCACCAGCAAGGTCAGCGGGTAGTGATTCTCGTCTTTCCAGCCCAGGTCGCGAATAGCCCACGATCTCTCGGCTAGAAAGTCACCGGAGACAGGATAGTTCTCGAAGACCACCAGACTATCGAAGAGACAGTCGCCGCCCGAATTTGCCCCCGGGCTGCATCGGATGATGTCCGGAAGGCCAATATAGCTGAACGCCTCGGCATCCATCTGCTGGAGGGCCAGCGTTCGCAGCCATGGCCCGAGTTGGTCAGTACCGCAAAGGCGAACAACCAATGGCACCGTGGCAATCATCAATCCCACGATTCGGTCGACCTCGGGAATTTCCGGGCTTCGGCCAGAACTCGTCATGCCAAATACGACGGCGCCATTGCCACGGCCGTGGGCTGCAAGGGTCAGACTCCAACAAGCCTGAACCAGTGTATTTAGCGTGACTCCCAAGTCGCGTGCTCGTAACATCAGACGGTTGTTTAGGCCCTCGGCTAGGCGGATTACCCGCTTCTGCATACGCCGCTCCCCGGCCGATGCCGTTTCGAATCTGAGCAACCGCATGCGGTCCCCAACACCGGCTAACTGGTCGCGCCAGTACGCCCTCGCACGTTCAACGGGTTGGCGAGTTCGCCACTCGAGGTATCCGCGGTAAGCGACCGGCGGCGGCAACGTCACTACATCGTGACCTCGGTGGAGTTGGTCGTAGACGCTTTGGAGCTCATCTTCAATGATGGCCACACTCCACCCGTCCAGCAGCGCGTGGTGAAAGGAGAAGATAAAGACAGCATCGGCAGCGCCGTCTGTCACGAGCGTGCAGCGAAAGAGCGCGGGATCAGTCGGCGCAAACGATTGATTTGCGTCTTCCGAAAGTAGCGCTTCAAGAGCGGCTTTGTGCGACGACGCGGCAACGTGCGAGAGATCATGATGGGTCCAAGGTACAGCCGAAGGTGACCCCACGATCTGTAGCAGACCATGGTCCTCACTCAGCTGAAAGGTCGTGCGTAGCGCTGCGTGGCGATCCACCAAGCACTGGACCGACTGACGCCAAAGATCTAGATTCACGCCCACAAGCCGATATCGTTTCTGTACGACATAGGCACCGGATCGCTCGTTTAGCAGTGATTCAAAGTAGAGCCCCTGCTGCATGGGCGTTGCGGGATAGGGGTCCTGCCCGTTTTGATGCGCGCCGGTTGCTTCGGAGGAGACAAGCTCGTCCAGCGCGGACGGTGCCGCGCCCGATCGATCACGCCCAACGCAGCACTCAGTTACATCGAGCAACGCCGTCCGATAGGCGACCGAAAGATCCTCCATGGAGGTCTTCTCGAACTCAAGCTCGTTGTAGGACAAGGCGAATTCCAAGACGCCATTTATGACAATCCCGTTCAACTCGATCTGATGTTGTACCTGGATTCCGGGCGAAGCGCTTGTCTGCAGATCCGAACGCGGGATCGACACTGAACCCGCCGTCTGAGCGGTCTCCCATTGACCAAGATAGTTAAAACACAAGGGGGGAGGCGCGGACCGCTCGAGTTCGACTAGCACAGGATCCGCAACGAGATACCGCAGTACGCCGTATCCAACGCCACGGTTCGGTATGCCACGAAGCGTGTCTTTGGTCTGCAGGATCAAATCACCTAGATCGGTCGACGTTCCTGTGGTCCCCGACGGCATAGCAAGTCGAACCGGGAACTTGCTGGTAAACCATCCAACAGTCTGGCTCAAATCGTGGTCGCCGAAGAGATCCTCTCGGCCATGCCCCTCCAGAGCCAACGTAATGGAGCTTAGTCCTGCCCACCGATAAACGGCGAGGACCAACGCTGCCAGCAACAGATCGTTGATCTGAGTTTTGAAACCGCTCGGACTCCGCTTCAACAGTGATGCAGTGTCCAACTCGGACAATCGAAAACTCAACGATCTGCGCCGGCGAAGCGTAAAGTCGTGCGCAATGCCAGTCGTCGGCAATATCGTCCGCGCCCCCCGCATCACGGCATACCAGTAACCACGTTCGTGGTCGTACCGACCGTCGGCGGCATGACGCGCCATGTCCTGTGCCCAGGCCTGGAGGGAAGTCGAGGGAGCATCCAAACTCATCGGCAGCCCTTGCCGCCATTGGTTGAGGAGCGTCTCAACGTCCTCACATAGGACGCGCCACGAGACGCCATCGACCACCATGTGATGGGCAACCAACAGAAAACGGTCGGGAACCGTGTCGCCCGCACGATAGAGGACCAGTCGGAAAACGGGGCCGCTATCCAGATTGAGAGCAGTGGCAGCAGCGTCCACATGGCGCTGAATTGCGGCCTCTTGTTCATTGTGCGGGAGCGCTACGCAGTTAATCACCTGCAACGTGCGATCGATCCAGTCGCCCCCCTGCTCGCGATACTCTCCAACCCAGCCGCTGCCTTGGCGATAAAAGCGCAGACGCAGCGCTGCGTGTCGGTCGACCAGCGTTCGCAACAGGCGACCACAACTCCCAAGATCAAGCGCCTTGGGCGCGGCGATCATCGAGAAGAAGTTGAAATGATGAAGCGCCGGCTCCGACTGCTGTTCCAAGAACCAGTGCTGGATGGGAAGCAATAGCTGCTCGCCACGAGACGGCTTCGGGCGCTCGAGTACGCCCATGGCGCCGAGATCACGGCAGCATGCTTCCACCAAATCGGCGATCAGCGGATGCTCGAAGAGCGACCTGGGTGTGATGGTCATGCCGACTTTACGCGCTCGAGCGACGACCTGAATGGCCAGAATTGAGTCGCCTCCAAGCCGAAAGAAGTTGTCGCGCATGCCGACTTTCTTAACGCGAAGCACTTCTTGCCAGATGGCCGCCATCTGCCACGCCATCTCAGTCGGGGGCTCGACATATTCCTCAGACGTATGTCCATCGACAACGATGGCCTGCAGCCGCTCGACGTCCAGCTTGCCATGAGGCGTGATTGGAAGCTTATCCAACACCACAAGATGCGCAGGGAGCATGTATTCCGGCAGAACTTTACTCAGCTCCCTGCGGACCCTCTCCCGAAAGGCGGCAGCCAGGACTACGTTAGCCGCAACAGAACTCATCTCAGGCACAACGTAGCCGATTAGCCGAGCCTCGCTTCGGGCTCCATCGACCAGCACCGCAGCGGCGCCCACCGCGTCGATTGCGGTAATGCCGGCTTCGATTTCACCCAGTTCAATGCGGAAGCCACGGATCTTGACTTGTTTGTCAATTCGACCCAAAAACTCGATCTCTCCGTCCGGATGCCGGCGGCCAAGATCGCCAGAGCGATAAAGTCTCTGGCCGTTTGCAATATGCGGTAGCCGGATGAATCGCTGATCCGTGAGTTCCTGGCGATTAAGATAACCATGGCTCACTCCCGGCCCAGCCACATAGAGCTCGCCCGGCACCATCACCGGCACGTACTGGCCGGCCTCATCAAGTAGATGCAACTCCATGTCGCTCAGGGGCGCGCCAATAAGACTGCGCTCTTCATCCAAATCCTGACGGCGAAGTCGTCGCAATGTCACGTGGACGGTTGTCTCCGTAATGCCATACATATTGAAGATTTTTGGCTGCGCATCGCCATGATTTTCCACCCATGCTCGGAGCGATCTAAATTCAAGCGCCTCGCCACCAAAGATCAGATACTTGAGAGCTATAGGACGGGCCGATGCCGGCGCGGCCGCGTCCACCCGAGCCAGTTCCGCAAAATAGGTTGGCGTCTGATTGAGCACAGTGACGCATTCATGCCTCAAAAGTGCGTGAAAATCGTCGGGTGATCGAGCCACCCAATACGGCACCACAACAAGGCGACCACCATAGAGCAATGCGCCCCATAATTCCCACACCGAAAAATCAAACGCAATTGAATGGAATAAGGTCCAGACGTCTGTTGGACCAAACGCGAAGTTCTCTTCGCTCGATTCAAACAATCGCAGCGCATTCCGATGAGATACCATGCACCCCTTTGGCGTGCCAGTGGATCCCGATGTGTAGATGATATATGCAAGCCTATCGTCATCCTCACCAAACGAATTAACGTCGGGGCTGACGCTCGGCTGCACTGCCAGCGAAGCGATCACATCGTTGGCATTGAGAACAACGATTTTCGGTAATGCGACGTTTGAGGACTCGGCCAAACTCTTCAGTCGCTCAGCGCTTCGACAGTCTGTGAGCAATACCTCGGCGCCGGCGTCCCGAAGCGTATAGGACACACGATGGATCGGATACTCCGGATCAATCGGAACATATACCCCACCAACCTTCAGGATGGCCAAGACGGCCGCGACAGTATCAATAGAACGTTCGAGATACATCGCGACACGATCTGAAGGCCGTACCCCGACACGAATCAAGTAGTGCGCCAAACGGTTCGCGTGGACGTTCAAGTCGGCATACGAAAGCTCTCCGCCATCACAAGTCACCGCAATGGCGTTAGGTGTCGAGGCAACTTGAGCCTCAAACCGGCCATGAAGCGTCACATGAGTAGAACGGGCTATCCGCGGTTCGTTCCAGGCTCGACATTGAACAACCTCCTCGTCCGTCAGTATTGAGTGCGTGCAAAGCGACGCGGCTGGCTCACGCAGAAGGCGGCAAAGCAACGTTTCAAAATGCGCAGCCATTCGCTCGATGGTGCCGCGGTCAAAGCGGTCATCCTTGTACTCGAACACCCCCGACAGCCATCCCGATCGGTCCTGCAGCGCCAGCATCAAATCGAACTTCGCATAACGCTGCTCAGTATCGAATGATTCCATCGTCACCCCAGGCACCACATCGACCGTGTCGCGAATCACCTCAAAGGAAAACACCGCCTGTGCAAGGGGTGCTGCGTACGAATTCCGCTCTAGACCCGCAACTTCGAGAATCTTCGAAAATGGAAGTTGCTGCCTCTCCTGCCCCTCAAGCAGCGCAGTACGAACGTTGCAGAGCATTTGTTCAAACGACTCTTCGTTCGAACACCGAATCCGGATAGGCAGCATATTCACGAAGGGCCCAACGGTGAGCTCGGTATCCGCAGAAGAACGGCCAGCTACCGGATAGCATATGCATAGATCGTTTTGCCTGGAGTACCTCGATAGGAGCAGACCAAAACAAGTAATAAGCAACGAGAACGGTGTCCCCTGCAGCTGCGCGGCCCTGGCGTTAAGTAATTCTCGAACCTCACGGCGGAGTCTGATGGGTACGACGCCAGCCTGGTCACCACTCTTGCCCCAACGGTGCCGATCCTTGTACGGCAAATCCACATCCGGAGTCGCGCCGCTCAAGACGCCTTTCCAATATTCCCTCTCATTCCCAAATCCGTGAATTGCATCGACCTCCCGCAGCCATTCAGAATAGTCAGCAAACTGGATCGGAATCTCAGGCAGATCCGGCATCTGATTTTCTATCAGAGCTGCGTATATTTTGAACAGCTCGCCTTGAATAATTCCAACTGACCAACCATCGGCCACAGCGTGATGCACGTTAATTACAAGAACACAGTCGTCCTTCGCCGCATGGATGAACGCAATTCGAATTAGCGGTCCGGCTTCCAGATCGAAGGGTCGCTCGGCTTCGTCGACGACGGCTGCAATCAAATTCGCTTCGGTCCACGCGTGACCGAGCGAAATTACGGTTGGCCCAACATCCAAAGCCGAAGCCACCACCTGGACGAGCTGCTCACCGTCCATGCGAAAAGTCGTCCGCAACGCCTCATGGCGATCAACAACGATATTTAGGGCAGTCACCAGCGCAGCACTGTCAAGCGTGCCTTTCAAGCGCCTCACTATCGGAATGTTGTAAGCGGAATGGCTTGATCCATACTGGCTCGCAAACCAGAGGCGATACTGCTCATCAGACGCTGGCCACTCGTTGTTCAAATTGTTATCCATCTCAAACGGACCGATCTTCAGTGCCGGGTAACTGATTCAAGACTAAGGAAAGAGGGGAAACATCAAATGGAGACGCCAGCGCAGTTACCCCTCTACTGCCTGAGGGATTCTTCTTTGTCCCGCACTAGCATGATCGGTCACCAAGCCATGCAAATATCTTCGTCAATATAAATTCTTTGGTTTCCTGGCGAGCATGATCGTTCAAATCATCATGGCGCGCACTCTCCAACTGTACGATGCAAATTGAGGGCATGTCACTGCCAGGGAGAACGCCAACGTCCGCATGTTGATCTGAGCTTCTAAGCGTTAGTGTCGGAATAGACTGCCGCCAGGGAAGGGGAATCCGAAGGTTATCTAGAGTCACAAGCTCACGAACCCGATCCGGATGTCGTGCTGCATACATTGCGGCCACGTCGCCGCCTTGTGAATGGCCGGCCAATCCGAATTTGGCCCACTCTGGGCTTGGCCACGTCCGTGAAAGGGCGGCAACAACGAACTCGACTGTCGAAACTCCTCGCGTCCAAAACAAAGTTCTATCTGCAACAATATTCCCGGTATTTGGCATTGGCGCATCAGAAGGAAGGTCGAGTTGCACGCCGACAACAAAGTACCCTTTCTGCGACAGCGCTTTCAACAGGAAACTGTAGTCGGCTATGACTGCCAAATAGCCCGTTTGAAACAATAGGATCGGGCAGTCCTTGGAACAGACTTGCGACGGTGGCTCATATACTGCAATTGGAATGTCACGTTCAGTCTGGGGATTTCTAAGAACGCTCAATCCCGAAGCGGCTGCGAGGCTTTGGGCGCTCATCCAGCAGACGAACAAGATCGCTGCCGTGCGTCCGAAGCCAAGCATGGGTTTCGAATTGCGCCATGCGGAAACAATCCGAAAATAGGTACACCAGAAAGAATAGATCGAGGTTGCGATCATTGTGATAGGGTAATTGAATTGCATCGATGACACTTCCGTAGGAATTTTTCGATCGCCACTCGGCTCTGTTTCGGGTCGAAAACTTCACCCGAACCTCGCACAAACCCACAACCATTGTTCGGCGAGCGATTAGATCAGCACATTTCGGACGCATAGTGCTTATGTCGATCCGCAGAGCGCGGGTTCGCCCGCCTGCGGAAAGCCGCCAAGGAACGGAACAGCCCGAACTTTCGCCACCGCAGGGACTTTCCTCCTGACAGGGCATCAATGTGAGCCATTGTCCAGAACAAGACCTTCATCGTGACACGCAAGGGGCCTCCACGAAGGCGGGGCCGCCAAAGACGACGCATGCATGGACATGGTTGTCTGTTAGCGCGAATTTCGCGTTGATTTGGTCACGCAGTCCATGCAAAGACAAGCTTCCCGCCACACGTACCGCAACACGGCCAGACGCAAAATCCAGTCGTGTTATCTCGATCTCGTCGAAATCAATAAACCGCTCAACCAGCGGATAGGCAGCTTTATAGAACGCCTCCTTGATGCTGAACACGATCGTAGCTGCCCAGCGGCGGGAACATGAATCACCTCTTAAGAAGCGCTTTCGCTCTGCAAGATTCAGACAGACGGTAGCGATGGCTTCACATGCGTTATCGTCAACGCACCGCTCAGAGTCGATCCCTATAGCTGCACAGTGCAAGCCGGAAACAACAGCGGCACACGCGAAGTCCGCGGTATGCGTAATTGAGCCAACCACCCCGGTTGGCCAAAGCGGCTCGCCCGCCCTGCCGCGTTTGATTTCGACGCCAAGCTCCTGGCGACTGTCAGGGAACAGTGCCGAAATGGCGTTACCAGCACACACTCGACCAGCGTGGTGGGCCAGTTTTCGCCGGAATACGGCATTCCGCAGATAGGGATAGCGCAGTTGCATCTCGTCGTCCCACTCTGTGTTTTCAAATTGATCCAAGTGCATCATCGTGCTCTTCGCCCCCGTTGGCAGCGGATGCGGCGACGCGACCGTCAGCGGAGATATCATCATTGACTACTCCAGGAGGACGTCACATCTCGGGCACAGAACGCGGACGGCGAGTGAGCGCGGGAATCGTCCGTGCTCCATCTGCCGGAGCAGGCAAGCGATCCAGGCGAGCAGCGAAATCGCTCAAGGTTGGAGAATCTAAGAGCATGCGGAGAGGGACTGCCCTAGCAAGCGTTCTACTGACGCGAGCCACAATCTGTGTGGCCAGCAAGGAATGGCCGCCAAGTGCAAAGAAGTTGTCTTGGCGCCCCACGACCGTCACGTTTAGCACCTGACGCCAGACTTCTGCGACCCACTGTTCTGTCTCCGTGACCGGCAATTGCATCGACTCGCGTCTATTGGATTGGTCGATCTCCAACGAAGACAGCGCCAGCCGGTCGATCTTGCCGTTTGGAGTCATAGGAAAGTCATTTAGGAGAACCCATGCCGCAGGAATCATGTAGTCGGGCAAGGTGCGCGAAAGCTGCTCGCGCAGATCGCATCCAGCCACCCTTTCACATATTGCCGAGACCACATACGCGATCAGTCGCTTGTCGCCCGGCTCATCCTCCCGCGACAGCACTATTGCCTCACGCACTCCTTTGCAGCTGCGTAACGCCGCCTCAATCTCACCTAGCTCGATGCGAAATCCGCGGATCTTGATCTGTTGGTCGATCCGCCCCAAGTGCTCTAGTCGCCCCTGCTGCGTCCAGCGCGCAACGTCGCCCGTGCGGTAAAGGCGCGCACCGGGACGGCGGGCGAAACGGTCAGGGACAAAGCGCTCACTGGTGAGCTGGGGTCGGCCGAGATAGC
>APMI01024542.1_pt1 | contig 10465 bp, 5 predicted proteins | sample 667938 | NCBI WGS metagenome assembly APMI01 (sample SAMN01084076, study PRJNA167559) | wastewater metagenome | biome: Wastewater | place: Denmark: Ejby Moelle, Odense | collected 2011-11-28
GGAAACGCAACAATATAGAAAATATCTTTACGACCATAATTCATAAACTCATTAGGTCTTCCAGTCTTGCTGAAGTACAGTCACATATCAAAAATACTGGTGAATGTACCATGGGCAAGTCTAAAATAAAAACCAACGACTATCACAGTACAGGGATTGTATGTTTTGTTGTCTCTCAAATACGATGATGAGGATATCGAAGTGGAACCAGCGAAGAAGATCAAGCCGATTATAAATAGAGTTAAAGAAGAAATTAAGAAGAAATGGGAATAAAAATAAGCGAATAAGACTTAGACTTTTGCTGAAAAATCAATCATCAGAATTATAGACAATCTTATTATTAATATCGATGAGATCCATGTTCGAGTGGAAAGTATGAAACGAAATTGGGATTTTTCTTTCGGTGTAGTTATTGACAAAATATCGTCATTCACTGTTAATTAATATGGTCAAAAATGCTTTTATACGCGGCACTTCACTAATAAATAGCAAAATCCTCCATTAAAAAAGTCATTTACTTGTTAGAGATTTGAGATCTATTTTAATGATGAATAAGATTTTTTCATGTGCGATAGAGACAAACCTGAATAAATTAAAGCGCTGTTGATGGAGCCTTTCCAGAATAAAAATTTAAGTGTACATAACAGTCCAAAGAAAGGCATAATCAACAAAGTATTAACGCAATAATTTAAATAATCTTACAAAATGAAAATACTGTCCAAATTTTCATTCGACATAATGGCAGAGCAAAAACTATCTTCTGATAAAAAATATATCGTCGAAGTTAAAGGACAACTACCGAGAGTTTGCTTTATGATTTCTGATATTCAACTCAGTCAGATTTTAGTATTTTTGGAACTTATTTACGAGTGGGTGATTGATAGGGAGAAAAATGGTAGAAGAGATTTTATTTTTGACTAGAAAACTTAAATATAGTATAAGAAAATACTATTAAAATTGGCAAAAGAAGAGAAGACTAGTCCATAAGAAATGGAGATACTTTATAATATCGCCTCAGAGACTCCTTTGTAAAAATTAGAGAATGCTGCAGATAACCTAATTAAAGATTATCGTATTGAAAAGTAGATGAAGAAAATAAACAAAGTAGCCAATAAATAAAAATCAAAGTAGATGATCTAAAAACTATTTTAAAGAATGGAAAATTAAAACAAGGAAGTAATGTAATTGTTCGAACATATTATCATATAACTTAACATTCCATAGTTTAGGTTGAGCTGCATGAAAGGAGCTAATGCTTTACTTGAAGTTGGTGTCACTAATATTGCCAGTGACATTAAGCTTGTGTTGAGTAAACATACTCTGATATCTGTGTTGATTTCAGAGCCATTTGTGACATTAACCCATGAAAATCATACTAAAGATTTGGTTATTCTAGATAAGCCATAATACTCAACTCAACCATTTGTATCATTTAGCTTAAGTTTGTTGAACAAATCACCCCCAAACATAAAGCTATCCCTAAAAAAACGATACATCTAGCTAAACTAACAAATCCTCTCTAATTTAGTAACATGGATATCGCTTATAAGACTGAAACCGCCAATAATAAACTTCCTAAATGAACAGTTAAACTACAGCATCTACATAACTCAATAAATATTCTCAGCGTTATTCAGTAGTGCCAATTTAGCCTTAGATCTCAGTATTGAAGTACCTATTTTGGCAATACAACTTAAATCATTATTAACATACAATTTTGGGACTCTTAAAATTACTAGAGAGAGTTAATAAGAGTACTGGATTTAACTGGTTTAGAGGCAGACTGTGACTATTGATGGAGAGGAAATACTTGGGGTTGATGCTGGGTTAAGAGTTAGTCTTATTAATATTAAACCACAAACTGTTAAAATTGATGTTGCAGGGTTTAGCTTCAAAAATAGTAGTAAAATATTCAAGTTGGCATCATAAGTCATTAAGAATCCAATTTTAAAGCAAATACTGAAACTGGATCCCATTGTTTAAGAGGAGACTATTTTCGAAGGCAAATTCATGCTTAATGAGTATGTAACTCCTCAAAATATGCTTTTGAAAGGCAATTATTTAAAATTTCTGCCTTGTGGCGATGATGTGTATTTGTTGCGTACTAAAATGTATCCATTTTAGAAAAAGGGTAAGTTTGGGCTTATCTTCCGTTAAGAAGTTGAGAAAGTGATAAATATTGTGCTTATGGACTCATAGAAAACGATGAGCACTCTATTCGAAACAATAAGAGACTACATGCTTAAGATATGTACGATTTCGCAATGGAAGAAGTATTATCTAAAATTCCCAAATTAAGTATTAACTTCAGTTTCACAAGTCCAAACCCAACAATAAAATTTATCTCTCATAGATTTGTTAGTCACCATGTCCTCAGCATCAATTCATGTAGGCCGCACAGAATCAGACACATCATTGGTAAGCATAAACAACCTAAAAAGTACAATAAATTATAAGTAATATAATACAGATGCCAAAGCTGATGTCGGATGTTTCGGTATTGTGATGGGCAAGTAGAAAATTATTTAAAATTTGGTCATTGGAGTTTAGTATTCTTATCAGGATTGTATGAATTTAGGTATCAATGTTCATGCGTTAAGATTCAATGTAGATAGTTATTAAGTTATATAGCATATCATGCATATGTCTGCATAGTATTCGTTCATGATCAGTAATCTGATTAAGACTGTGAAATAAGTATTACCTGCTCGCCCATAACCTGACTATATTGAATAGAAGTTCCCTTCATCATAAGATATCTCATATTTACTATAATCAAAAATAAACGTGAAACTCTCAAATTGTTAAGCCTTCATAATCGGTTTCCGCAACAGCCTAAAAACTTCTTCATTATAGTTATCAAAATACCGTAACACATCAATGCCGGTAGTATCACTAAAACTGCGTAACATAATATTGATGTCATCGATAACACTCTCGTCATGTCAGTTACAAACCAATAGTAATAACACAATACATGTTGTATTAGATAATTTAGCAATATATCTATCACTGCAGTTGTTACTGTATGAGTTGACGGTTGGGCGGGGCAGCAGTTTTGTTAATAGTATTATTGGATTTGTATAAAGAAAGAAAAAACAGGAATTATAGATAAAAGGAATAGGGGTTGTTGAGGAAGAGCATGTTGGCTTGCCTGCGGTTAATTTGGAAGTACGTGGGTTTAAGACTAGATTCAGATTTACCTAACATCAATAAGTTAGTACTAATACTAAGTATATAAACTTAAAGATATGCAAGAACTAATCAGATAGATTATTAATAACAATATAAGCAACCCTTAATAAACTATACTTACTAATAAACAGCAATATGATATTATAACCAATATGCGCAACTGTAACACTGCACTGTAATCGTCAATTTCTGCCATTATAAATAAATTCTTACGTTGAGCCAATTCTAATAAATATATCAGTACATAATTTAATATAAACTGCAATTGTGTTGAAGATATCTTTGGAGAGGATATTCTCTTTAGAGATTGTTAGAGCTTTTATCAAGGAACAGTTAGAAACTGTTGCTAGGAATCCAAGGATGGAGACTGCTATAGCTAAGAAACATGATATTCATATGAATTTTAAGGTTGATAGTGTCAAGATGATACTGTACAGTTGGCAAGATTTCCAGTTAATTAGGGTCAAATTTTAAGAAATTAATCTTGATACCAAGAGAGGCAAGGAAAATTAAGTAGTGTGCAGTATTGAGCATTTAAACTCGTTATTTAGAATTTACGAGCCTGTTTTGGAGGAGACTAAAATAATAATGTGTATTAAGGATGGTCCTCAAGCTGTGATATCTATCCCTGAAATCAGACTCAATGTTTCATAACAATTCATTAGAGATATCATTCATGAACTATTCTTAGCGAAATAGAACTTAGATCGATCATTAAAATAGACGAAATTCAATCTACATGAATAATCAGTAACTGGTGAGCTATAGAAATACAAGAGCATCATAACTAACATGATTATTCCTGAATAGCTGTAATAATCAATTTAAGAATAAGAACAGATCAAAGCTATGCAACAAAAATATACTACTAATATTCTTAAAATCAGAAGCAAAATTAAAGTATAAATTCTTGCTGAAGTCATCTTCGACAATAAGAAGACTAAGGTTCAGCTAAAAGACGATTTGGATGAGAAATAAATATAATTTCAAGTGCGATCCTAATATAAATAGTCTTACTAAATGATATAAAAATACAAGCAAATAATAATCAAATTATCGCTACTCCATCCAAAATTCTCAACCCAATGTTTATACTTCACAGTATCATTATTCAAAACCGCCTATACTTATCATACATGCAAATTTTTTGATGAATTCGGCCAGTAGACTGAGTCCTGTGTTGGTATTTACGTGTACCAGGATACTAATTCATCATAATATATTCTGGAAATTATCAGTCCTTATCGGGTGCTGAATACCACTACCTTAGCATTAACATTGAATTGGCTTAAAAATTAGTAAAGCTATCAACGTGGACTTAAACAGAAAGATGAGCAATGGATTAGTCCATGGGTCTGTGATAAAGTATCAATTAACGCCAATAATTAACATTTATTTGCATCATCGTATCCGATTGTGTTCGCACAGCAAAGTGGAGTGTATTAAATAAGTCTTAATAGCGCTATCAATAATGATGCGTATAATTTTTGTTGTCTTGCTGTAGAAAGGGAGCTGTTTGATGTTTAAAAGTGGATTATGCCTGCTGGTGAAACAAAGAAGAAAAATTATATGTGTCCGGCTACGATGGTCATAAAACCTGCTTACTTCGTGATCAATCACTTTCACAGTCCCGTATTCATCAATGATACTGAATGCATTCATAAGTAGAGAGTACCTTTATACTCAATGTTTCGCACTAAGAAAAACTAACACTTCTTTAAAATTAGACTGGGTGATGGAAGTATGCATGAAGTCTATCTTCCCAAAGCCGGCCACTCACTTTCAATGTAGTTAAAACTAAAGAACGATAACTACATTACTATATCAATATTGAGATAGAAATCTTAAGTAAATTCTCATAGTTAGCCAGTATCAAACTTATCATCATCTGCTTCTTTACGCCGTGCTTCATCTTTAACAGGCTCACAGATAAATTAACACGTATATCACATATACGCTAAACTATAACTATTAGTTTCATTACCAAAATCTGACTCCCTAACCCTATGCACAAGTATCCTCTCAACTCGTTACACATTAAAAAAATAACTACAACTAGTGGATGTATAATACTAACACACCCATCCTACAATAATAACAGGCCCACAGAAACCAAGTGTAAATTTAATAAGAGATAAATTTAATTTTTATACTTATGTGCATGTTTTGGATTAATTTTAGAAATATTTGGAAATTAAGAGTAATAGTACAGGATGGTATAGTAAGGAAATTACATTATATCCTAGTTATTATGGTAATGATGTTGGCCTGTATAAGAATATACCAGAAGATAAGTAGAAGAAACAAGCAGCATAATCGAAATTGATTAAAAAATATCTCATAAACTACGAATTCACAAAAATAGGCCCATAAATAATAATGTACTATGTCTCAATACTTCCAAAATATTATATTTTGAATCTTAGTCATGAAATATTTTCAGTAGATGGTCAAGGTCAACTCAAACATAATGAACGGATTGTTGTTGATTCAGATTAAGCTGAAATTGTGTACACTGAAAATAGTGTACGATGGGAAATGCTTAATGATAAGTTAGAAGTTAATCTTAGTATCAAGAAAGAAATTATATTTTTTAAACAGGTATTATTCAAGGAGTATTAAATGAACCAGTAATTGAAGGGTAGGCATAGAAGAAAATCATCACATAGTATAAATGTACAATAATAGAAACACAGAATCACAATATAGAGTTAGAATATAAAAATATTCCAGATCCTAAAACACATAGGTTCATACTCGGCCACAACATTCTGCATAAAATAATGGAATTAATGGCTGAATATCCACAATAACCTAAATTACCCAATTATAGCAGTATCGAGATACAGTCACCAAAATATCTAGATATCAATAGCAACAACAATAAAACCTGGTTAGGTGGGCAACCACCCTTATGGAATATAGAACATGCCGAGTATTGAGTTCCAACTTATATATAAAGATAGTATTGTTGATATTGGTGTTTATCAGACTCATTTGAGGTTTAATGATTAGATCTAGCTGGCTATACAACAATAAATTAAGGAATAGAAATAAGAGAAAGTATAATAATAAGGGCATAAGCGATAGAAGGAGAAATAGAAGTAACGTAGTGAACTAAAAGATGAGAAGAAGAAATAAAACAAATAAGTTTAAAAGAAGAGTAGTAAAATATCATAGAAAATATAGACAATCGCTATGTACGAAATACGAAAAAGTCATGGTCGAAAAGTTGTATTTAGTCTCATGGGTACTGTTGAAAAGTAATAATCAGCAGAATTAAACAAAAAAATCAAAGCACTAATCATACCAGTTTTTCTTAGAATTTCTTAGTCACTTAAGGTGGCTGTAGATAACATTATCGTCTCGCTAATTGTAAGCTCTTAGAAAAATAGAAAGTAGTTATTAAGAATCACAGCTAACAGTCTTGATTTCTTACTACTTGCTTATCCCAGTGGATTATATATGCTTCATTTAGTATTGGGTCTCGATATTCATGCTCCACAGTTCCCCGAGCCTGTCCTAAGTGCACCTAATCTTCAATTTTACTTAGAAGCTGTACAATAAAAATTCATTTAACGAATGACTTTAAAAGTGTCAAAATAAATTACAGTTTTTCTTACAGATAAACTAATTTATTAGATTGCTAATTTCGGATTGAAAATGGTTCAGTAAATTAAATAAGAGCAAAAAATATTCTCAACTGATCCCAAAATGTTAATAAAATAACAAGAAAATTAAGGTTTCTACACTTCAAGCCTTAATTCAATGATGATCAGTGAAATACACGCAAAAGTTACAGTCAAAAAAATGTTAATATAAAACAAAGAAAATCAAAAGAAAATCGTCGATATGGGTTTAAGTATCGCATAATTATAAGACAGCGGCATAAAACTACCGAAAATCGATATAGATTAGCCAGTAAACACAAATCACATAAACTCAATAACAAAAAAATACGTGATGTAAATAATAAAAGGATGCTTAGGCGGTATGAATCTAATCGGCAATCCAAAACAATTCATCTAATAAATATAAGCAGGCACATCAAGAGGTATGCCAGTAATCGGGTTCATCGGTGGAGTATTCGCAGGTACTACAAACAGTATGAGTAAAATTATATCAACTGTTAGTAATAGTGTTAGTCAGCTCAGTATGGATGTCTAGTATCAGAAATAGAGAAATTAGATATATATGAACCAGCAGAAAGGTATTGCTAATGGCATTAAACAAGGATCGAAGAGTTTGTTTTCCAGTGTTAAAAGTGGAGTAGTTGGGTTGTATAAAAGACCTAAATAAGGGTTATAGTAATAGGGTGGGATTGGTCTTATTAAAGGCACATTGTCTGGAATTGCTGGCATTTTTGTGAAATCAGCGACAGGAGTCATGGATGCGGCTTCTATTACAGTAAGAGGCCTAAAATCAGCATCATCGTATGGTTCAAAAGATCAATAATAACACATATATATGTAGAAACCATTTTACCACAAATTCAAAGTAATAAGACCATACAACAAAACAGACTAACTCTCATACAATGCCTTAATCCGTGCTTTCCACTAACAAAAATTACCAATATAAAACATCGACATAATATAATCAGCCATAATCTAAGATGAGAAAACAAACGCTCACACCGATGAACTAGTAATTGTGACATCTGATAAACTGTATGTTATTAATTCGGCCACCAATTAAATTGGGTTTGTTATTCCCAATTAAAAGATGAATGCGACAGGCAAGTTTAATTAAGGAGTTGTGCTGTATTATAATTAAAATTAACATCTCGAGCAAGGAAGACAGCATTAATAAGGGTATGATCATCGATAGTATGGGTAAGAAATTGTGTTCAGAGTTGCCAGTAATGTACATAGTAAGGAAAGACTGTACGCTTCATTAAAGGCTTTTGTAGATTTGCACACGCAGACCAAAGACAAAGATGAGATCCCAGAGTGAGTATCTCTTTGCATACTCACTAAATATATGATGATTGATTTACTAATATGAAATACTAAAGCGAATATAATAATAAAACTATTGCAGTATAGCTATAGATGAGCAAAAACACACACCAGCAAATTTCACAGGCAATATAGTCGATAATAACTAAAGGTGGCTAGCAGTTGTATGAGTCATACTTGAATTAGAAATTGCCAGCAGACTGTAACTAGAATATTGTGACTAATATTCAGATTAAATTCAACAGCATGACCAGACAACAACCAATTCAAAGTTATATAAATGGATAAATAATGCCACAGGCTGCAGCAATAGACCGCATAACTCCACATAAAATGCCAATCCGTTCAAAATCATCGCTCGCAATATGTAAAAAATAATCAACATTCTTGCTCATAAATTCATAGACAGCAAACTCATTCGACAGCAAATTCGTCCCCCAACAATTCCCCAGTAACAAACCAAAATTCAGTTTCAAGTATGCATGTCACAAAGGTAACCCATAGCACAATGATGATATTATAATGAGAAAGTAGAAAATGTAACGAGATCGAAAATAAATTATGGAATAGAAATTAGCGAAAGATAAAATTGATCAAGTAATATATTAAGATTATTTAGAATGCAGGGAAAAGGAGAATACTCTAAGCGAAAATTAAGGAATTTATGGTTGAAGGAATTCCGTGTAATTATGATGATTAAGGGTGTCTAATAACTATTGATCCTAAAATCTATAAAAAGGAGCTATAAGCCACTTCTAAACGAAAAAAAGTGTTCCAATCAGGTCCACTAACAATCGGATATAAAACAATTGATTATCAATCTGAACCAAGCTTATTTAATTAGAGTTCGACTATTACAGGTAGAAAAAGAGGGTTTTCTATTGTGAAAGCAGATCGAAAATCAAAAATAAATGATTAATAGTTCAATAATAAACATCAGCGTCAATCTTCAGCTATCCCTTTCATGACAGTCGCAGATGGTATAAAAATAACATAAAAATAGCGTAATATAATGGCATAGAAACAGCACCGCCCATTTACAAGCAGACTATAATTCAAGCAACAGAGTTAAAAATCATTATTTAAATCATACTTACCATTATAAAGTAATAGCAGACCGGCGACAAACTGCCATAGTCGAGAGAGAAACTCGCGATAATCGATAGGTCTGGCTTCAGTTATTAGTATGAGTTCCAGACCGAAGACTAGTAAAGATACGCATCGAGTGCATGTTGCCAATAAAGAGCTTGCGGTTGATATGGTGAGAGAGAATGCGATAATGGCGAAGAAACTTTTTATTTGATATTTTGATATTTTTATTATTGTTCACATGCTAGAGTAATCAATATGAAAAATCAACAAATTTTAAATCTTTTTGTATAGTCTTCTAATTTAGTTTATCGATCTCTTTGCGTTTTTTATATCATAGTCCTAAATTATTCCCAAACAACTTGAGAATTTTCCTCATTGAACTCTTTCACAGAAAATAATCGATCATTGTCAAAGCTAATATTTTAATGTGGAGTTGAATTCAAGTCAAGATGATTACTGCCTTTGTTAAAAAAAAGTGAACATTAATCTTGGACTAAAGTTCGAAGGAAATTGACACTTTATCTAACATTATGTTTGTAATTTATTTTCTCAATTTCTTCTATTTCCAAATAAAAATTGTTGAGCATTTCTGTGAATAATGAGACGTCATTCTATTTAAGTTCGCCTTCGCTGTTGAAACTTACTGTAAAAATACTGTTGTGTTGATAAAATTTCTATACATACTATTTTTGATTCTTGATCGCTTCTATTTTTTAAGTTAATGATAGAAAATGGCGCGAGTGGAATGATAAGAACTCTTCTCTTTTGTCATCAATACTATTTTTAAGTTCCCTTTATTTAGCTTTGATAGCGTCATATAAAGCTTTAAAACTGTTTTCCAAATTAACCCCAAGTTCATAGAACAAATCCGCTGCATACTGCTACTCCTAAAGCCGATCTTCCTTAAATTTATCATAATAGTTGAAACATCTCTCAGAAATATCGAATAGTTTGCCCAACTATCGTGCAGGATTGAACAGACTATCATTACTTTCTTCAACTGAGTTGCGTTGTTTTCGTGGGTTTTTATCTATTGTTATTACTATTCTCTTGCGACGGGTTGACTATTGGGAGCATAAATGGGGGATTATGTCGGGGGTTTTCATTTTTATAATGATGGAGAACGTTAATTTTTATTATTATTTTAATACTATCCAATAATATACATGTAATTCATCAGCCTGTGTATTTTAATTTAAACATTACTTAACAATAGC
>APMI01010065.1_pt1 | contig 10463 bp, 6 predicted proteins | sample 667938 | NCBI WGS metagenome assembly APMI01 (sample SAMN01084076, study PRJNA167559) | wastewater metagenome | biome: Wastewater | place: Denmark: Ejby Moelle, Odense | collected 2011-11-28
CTGATGCGGGCCGTGAAGGCGGCGATGGACCCGCTGGGCATCCTGAATCCCGGCAAGGTGTTTGCCTCCTGAGGGCATTGCTCACAATAGCCGCCGTAGCAACGTCTTCATTCCACCCATAGCCTGAGCTTTACCAGTTGGGAATCTCCTTCCCAGGAGATTGTCTTGGAAGTACCGAATCAGACAATCGTCAAAGACTGTTATATCTATTTACTAGTTTACAGATAGACTGGATGCATGCGTCGTCCGAAAACCGCCAACACCGTCGTCCACATCGCGATTGATACGCCGGACGCGCTAACGCTGCCAGTTCTCGTCGAAGTCCCCGAGGCAGGTCCACCATCCGTCAGCCTGAGCGTGGCGCAGTTTGCGCGGTACCTGCAGCGCGAAGGCATGCGCAGCTATGAGACGCTCCGCAAGTACGTCGTCGCAATCGGCAAGCTGAAGGACTACTACACCTTGGTCTGCGAAGGCGAGGCGGTCCCGAGTGGTGAGTTGGGGTCGCTCATCGAGGAGTTCCTTCAAGCGTACGACCACGGAACCGTGCTCGGCTGGACCGCCGCGACGCAGAACGAGTACGTCCTCTGCAGGACAGCGGTCCTGGAATACGTCAAATTCGTCATGGACGTAAGCAGTGCTATTTGGCCTGCGAACGAAGTGCGGTTCATCGAGGCATGCCGGCTGTCGTGGAGGACGGCAAAGCACGCCGAGCAAAGTCTGCTGTTCCACACGAAGAAGCGCCTACGCAAGAAGACCGGCGGAAGAAAGAAAAACTTGACGGGCCTGCGCCAGTACAAGCCGTTCCCGGCGAAGTACCTTGATGCTTTGCTTGAAGAGACGAAGAACCCGCGAGATCGGCTCTTGTTTTCGACGCTTGCTTTTGGAGGCCGCCGAGTCTCGGAAGTGCTGCACGCGTTCACGCATGACGTGGTGGCTGCCAACGAAGCGCTCCATTTCAGGCTGTCTCACCCTCGGAAGTCGCTCATTGAATGGAGGACCCTCGCCGGAACGTCGGTGCGTGGCACGCGTGCTGAGTACCTCAAGAGCCAGTTCGGCTTGCTCCCGCGTACAGAGCACGGGGCGCTGCCGTCGAAACTGGGTTGGAAGGGCATCAAGTTCGACAATGAGGCCGCACTCACGTCGGAGACCTATTTCATTCGCAACGCGGACAAGGAACTGGTGGTTCTACATCGGAAGTATCTGCATGAGGTGCGGCAACGAGTCCCAAGGCGACGCCACCCTTACTACTGGGTCGGAGAAGACGGCGAGCCATTGACCCAGAAAGCGGTAGAGGGGCAGTTCCAATTGGCGCGCAAACGTGTCGAAGAGCGTTTTGGCGTCGATCTCAGCGGGTACGGCCTGCACTCATTGCGTCATTACTTCGGCTTCTACTGCGTCGATGTCCTGCGCGCTGATCTGCTGATGATCCAGAAGTGGATGGGCCACACCCATGTCTCCTCCACTGCGATCTACGCGCACATTTCCCCGGAAACTGCCCGCGACGAGCTTCGCAAGGCCGAGAAGAGAAAGGGCGCTCCCGCCGAAGAACCGCATCCCCCCATGGCCATTGAGCGCCACGGATCAACTGCCATCGGTGTCGTTGATACAAAGAGACTCACGAGAAAGACGGCATGACCTACAAGTACATGAGCGCGGATGCGCCACTTGCCTTCCAGGCGTCGACGCCGTTCGCACGCGCGGTGTACCTAAACACCGACAAGCTGCGATTCAAGCTGTTGGACTCGCCATCAATGGACGAGGTGAGGCTGGGAATCGACGACTACGCCCGGATCCGGGCTGAAGTGCTGTGGAGAGAGCTGTCGCAAGTTACCGGCGATGAGTGTCTGCTCCTGCAGCGCCGAGGTGGCTCGTATGTAAACATCAAGCCGACCACCGTAACCGAGGTGCTCGGCGAGTCACTGGCCGGGAAGCTTCGCCGGAAGGAGCTGCAGGCCGACGCCTTGCAGGATGCAGTCATTCAGTTGAAGCCAGCTGGTTGGCAAGACATGGAGTTGCTGTACAGGCTGAAGTCCGGAGCAGAGTGCGCCATCGGGCGTGACTACTTTCTTGAGATCGCCTCGAACGCAGACACTGCCTACGACTTCTTCGGCAAGCTGGTCGATGACGTGATTGAGTCAGCTGCCGAAGTGGACCCAAGTCTGGGAAGCATCCCAATGACTTTTCATCAACCTCGGGTCTACGAGTTCCTTGGCTTCGCGGTTAGCAGAGGGTGGCTCCTCTTCCCGTTCCTGCACGGCGCCTCCGGTATTCGGGAACAGAGGCTCATCGGGCACTTCGCGAACGCAGGGGTCGCCTTTGCAGAAAGCTATCGGCCTCCAGAAGTGGCTGAACTGCTTGCTGAATTCTCGGCGATGAAGGTGGCAAAGACGACCGAAGCTGGTAGACAAATACATATCCGAAATCTGGTGCTTGCATCTTCATTCCGGTCTGTCGAGCAGGCTACAACAGCACTGTTCAAGGCCTGCATTGAGTTGATCTCCGAATCGGAAAGCAAGCAGATTTATCAGCATGTCGGCATGTACCGGAAGACCTACAACGGTCTGCTGATGCTCCACAACGCGCGCTGCTCATCGGCGCCGGTTCAAGCGGTGCTGACCAATCCCAGAGAAAAAGTCTCCGTGGATGACTTCGCATCTTTTGCCAGTGTGCGTACGGAAGCACCACACCTTAGTAAATGGTGCGACTGGTTCGAACTCTTCGTGAGCGAAACGAAGGACACCCAAGGTCAGATCCGCAAAACAGCCTGCACCGAGTTTGCCGGCTTCCTTTTCAGTCTGCCGTCACCACCTCAGTCGCCCTTGGAGATCACACGAGCGCACATTAACGACTACAGCGTAGGAAACGCCGCTTGCTACCGAGGCTACCTTGCGCAGAAGTTGACCTCGGCATCTGCGAGGAACGGCCGTCTGCAGATGCTGGGGCAGTTCTTTGACTTCGTGAAGGAGCGGTTGGTTGCCACGCACAAGGGCGATCCCCGCTATGCGCCCTGGATCGCTCAGCCGGTCGACCTGAAGTTCGACAAGTTCAGCGAGACCCTGAAAAGTGGGACGACGAGGAAGGCCATAGCCGCCCACGTCATGGACGAGATGCGCCAGATTCTGACCGAGAACGACTATGCCTGGTCAAAGACCCAGGGCAGCTGGGCGCACCTTGCAAACGAACAAACCAAGAATCTGGAGCATGTCTGGTGCCCGAGCCCCACCATACTTCTGTACACCCTACTGACACTGCCGCTCCGTAGCCTGCAGGCCCGGCTTTTCGATTCAGGTGAAGGTGACACGCACGTCTTCGACTTCGACAAGTGCGTGATGGTCCCGAACCCCAATCAGATCCCGATCGATGGCGCTATTGACCAAGGGCGCAGGGAGGGCGTGTTCCAGGTGATTCCGTCGGGAATGCTCGACGTGGTCGACATCGTTGGAGTCTGGGTCCCAGTCAACAAGTCATCCGACAAGGGGTACCACATCCCCTGGGTCAGCGATGACTTCCTCCGCCACATGCGCTACCAGTACGAGTGGGTGCGGCAGTACGCCGCGTACCCCAACGCGCACGGCATCATCGAGGTTCAGGGCCATCGCAACCAACCTGAGGAGTGGGTGCAGCGACAGTCCAAGTTCATCTGCCTCTTCCGTGATCCGACAGTCGCGCGGGTACCCGACCCGTCTCTCCCGGTATCCAAGCAGAAATTGCTCAAGCTGTGGACTGAGCTGTGTGCAGAAACCGAGCGACGAATCAACAGCCGAGCGAAGACCGATAGTCGGCGTGTGAAGCTGGTCGAGTCTGGCGCGGGCGGGAAGCTTCGCGCCATTCACGACATCCATACGCTTCGTGTATCCGGGATCACCGACTTGCTCGACCGTGGTGTGCCTCTCAACATCGTCTCGGAATACGTTGCAGGGCATGCGACATACATCATGTCGCTGTGGTACGACAAGCCGCCTCCCGGGAAGATCCGCCAGACGCTGAAGGCGTTCGAGGCCGCTGCAGGAGGGGCGCACGCCGCGATCCCCAAGTTCACCGACGAAGAAGTCGACGCCATGCGTCCCTACCTCTTGGTGAACTCTTCGTACGAAGGTATGTACACAGGATTCGATGCCATCGGCGAAAACGCCGGGCTCCTGCAGTTCAGGCTGGCGGGCATCTGTCCCGGCACGCGCTGCGAAGAGGGCGGCATCACATCCAATGGCCGCATCACGGCCGTGCCGGTCGGAGACCGAGGCCCGTCATGCCCGCAGTGCAGGTTCTTCCTGACCGGACCGGCGTTTCTGCTCGGCCAGTGCATTGAAGGCAACCAGCTCATTCTTAAGATTCGCAAGAAGATTCAAGCACTCGACACCCTTCGAGGTTCAATCCTGGATTTGGAGGATGCCGGTGACTTCGGGCAGGCCGATGTGCTTCGGTCCCAGACCGATGCTGAGGAGCGCCACCTGAACGATATGTTGACCGAGTGGTGGCACCGGATGAAGCTATACGAGGCATCCGTCCATAAGCTTGAAGACTACAGGCGATTCATCAAGGAGAAGCAGTCGGGCGATGGGCGGTTGATGCTCGTTGCTGACACGTCGAGCGACGAGCTGTCGTTCAGCTTCAAGCAGTCCACCGAGTTGGAACTGCAGCACTTCCTATCCACTTGTGCAGAGCTGCTTCCGAACTATGCCCAGGAGTCCAAGGCAGTCGCGCTCGACTTGGAAATGGCCGTCGGCAAGTTCCTCGCCATCAACGACCACAAGGACCTTACGAGCATGTACTTCACTCTAACGGACGACCAGCGGCTGACCGCTGCAAACCTTGCGGTCGAACTGCTAATGGGCTCGGCTGAGGATCCGTCGAAGGCCGCAGATCTGCTTGAAGGCCGTACCCCGCTCAAGACGCTGCCGAATTTGCAAAAGAGCTTGGCCGACATGCTGATGACATCGAGCAAAGCGAGTTCTCGCAAGGCCATCAAGATCGTCCCTGTGGAGGCTGTCAAATGAGCGAAGCTGCAAGCCCTGATCGTCGAGCCTCTGACGTGCTCTACGACGAGATGGCTGCCTCGCGTAACAGCATCCGTCGCGAGAACATTCGTGCCATCAAAGAGGTCTGTGACCAAATGGAGAAGGACGGCGTGCAGATCGCAGCCGCCGAGGTCGTCCGCCGATGCGGGCCTGACGGCCCCGCCTACTCGACGGTCTGCAACACCGGTTCTAAGCTGGGTGAGTACATCCGCCTTCGAGTTGATGAACAAGCGTCACGCTTCAAGGGCAAGCCCAACAAGGGTGGGCTTGCAGACACCGTACTGGATCCGGTCCTCCAAGCTCAGATTCGAGACAAGGAGAGCCAGGCACGGTGGCTTCAGAAGGAGAACGATGCGTTGCGCACGCTGCTCAAGACGCTGCGTCCTGGCGTGGACATCGATGGGGCCATCGCCAACGCGTCCAAGGGTGGCCAAAGGCTCATCCTCGGCGCGCCAGGCCCTGAGGCCAGCCCGTCGGACGAGCGGCTGCCAGCGGTTCTTTTGAAGCTCATGGATCATCTCGTCGGTAGCCGGCAGTATTGCTTCATCAAGGGTCGCCTGACCATCAACAAGAAGGGGGTTCTGGACCCGTCTGATGTCATCGCTTACCGCGACGGTTCTAAGCTGAGTCCAGAAGATTGGTCACGCCGCTACGAACTGCAGGGGACTGACGATGGCCAGCGGTAGGCAAATCGCCGAGGAGAACGTCCAGACTTTCGCTGCGTGGGTGGCCACCAAGAGCGATGTCGATTACCGGGCCATGGTCAGCCGCGGGGTGTTGTCACGCACTGAGATCGCCAAGGAGTGCGGCTTTGCCAAGTCCGCGCTGGTGCAGAACCCTCGCATCAAGACCATCCTGCATGACCTGGAGGACGAACTGCGGCAGCGTGGCATCTTGCCGCAGGCCGTCGAGCGTGACCCCGAGGCGCCCTCAGCGCCCCTGAAGCGTGAACCTAGCGGACTACGTGCAGCTGCAGACGCTGAACGACTTCGTCGCCTCGAACAGGAGAACGCGGCGCTCAAAGCAGAGGTCGCAGAGCTGAAGCGCACCGTCGAGAAGTTTTCGGTGCTTCGCGACGCTCTTGCGCTCACCGGGAGACTCCCGCGATGACCGTTGAGCAAACCCTTCGCGTCACTGCGATCCGCAGCCAGAACCCGCGCGGCTTCGGTGGGTGCATCTTCTCCGCAAAGCCGATCGATGACCAAGGCAGGGTAGAGGACGCCGGAAGCTACTTTGTCGTCAAGGCGATCAGGTCCGCACTTGGCGGTGCCCGTGTCGAGCCAGGACAGTGGTGGAAGGTGGCTGGCGAGTCTTCCAGGCGGCTGTTGGACGTGAACGGCTACCAGGTAGCCGAAACCCAAATCGAGGCCTCCAGCGCCGTTCTGCTGCGTCCATCGGGCGAGCACATTGTTTCATTCATGGCTGACAGCCCGGCCTTCGAAGGCATTGGACAAGTCAAGGCCCGAAAGTTGTGGGAGACCTTCGGCGAACGGCTCTATGAGCACTTGGACTGCGGAAACGTCGCCGAGCTGTCCAAGGTCCTAACGCCCGCCAGTGCGACACAAGTCGTTGGCGCATGGGCGGAGCACGGCGACAGCCGAACGTTGCAGTGGCTCCAGGCACAGGGCTTCGATCTGCAGATCGGTCGGAAGGTGATGCAGTTTTTCGGACTGGAGACGGCCGAGAAGCTCGAAGAGGATCCGTATCGGTTGCTGAGCTTCTGCGCGAACTGGCGCAAGACAGATTCCCTCGCCCGCTCGCACTTTGGAGTTGCTGAGGACGATCCGCGGCGCCTCCAAGCCGCAGTTGAGGAAGCCTGCTACCGCACCTTCTCGGCTGGACACACGTCGGTGTTGTCCGCAAGGCTCATGGTTACCCTTGAAGGCATCCTTGGTGCGCAGACCAAGACCTTCAAGTGGCGCAGCCTTGTACCGACCGCCCTGTCACACGGGTTGTCCAACGGCAGCTTTGTTATCGGACACCATGGTGTGCAGCCTCTCGGTGCGATGGTGATGGAGCGCGTGGTCGCGCAGGCGGTGGCCGCACGACTCAGCTCCCAAGTGTCGGCGCTACTTCCCAAGGACGATATCGACGAACTGCTGTTGTCCTACGAGAAGGCCGAGCGTGTCGAACTCAACGAAGCGCAGTGGGAAGCTGTTCACCTTGCTGCAGTCAGGCCGGTCGTCCTCATCACTGGTGGCGCGGGCGTCGGAAAGACGACGGTGTTGAAGGGGCTCTACGAAATTTACGACCGCGCCGGCATGTCCGTGACCCAGCTGGCCCTGGCCGGGCGCGCTGCAAAACGCATGCAGGAGGCCACCGGCCGGCCTGCTTCGACCATCGCGAACTTTCTCAGAAACCGGAAGGATGAGGACCTCGACGATCGCTGCGTGGTTGTCGTCGACGAGGCCAGCATGGTCGACATCATCACGATGAGCCGGCTCTGCGAACTGATCGGACCTGCGCCACGCCTCGTGCTGGTTGGCGATCCCGCCCAGCTCATGCCGGTCGGGCCTGGATTGGTTCTTCACGCGCTTGCAAAGGTGCCTCAGGTGCCTGTTGCACAGCTCACCGTAGTTAAGCGCTATAGCGGCGCCATTGGGCTTGCCGCAGCCGCCATTCGTGAAGGCATCTGGCCGGAACTGTCGTCCGATCCGGACGCCGCCATCGCCTTCATTTCATGCGCTCGCCGATCTTCTTTGCCGAACGAGGCGACGATCCCCGAAACCGCCCTGCGCCTGTACAGGCAGGATCCAGCGAACACCCAGATCCTTTGCGCTCGGCGCAACGGTCCCGACGGTGCGAAGGGGATCAACGCGCTTTGCCAGTCTGCCCTGACGGCTGATGCCAAGCCCGTGCAGGTGTGGGATGCACGGCATGAAGCCTACGCCCGCGTTAGTTTCCATCTCGGCGACCCTGTGCTGTGCACCCGCAACCTTTGGGATCGTGGCCTGCAAAACGGCTCGCTCGGCGTGGTGGTGCAGGTGGACGATGAGCCCCAGATGCTGACCGATGACGATGGCGAGGAGTCCAGCCTGGCACTCGCTTGGGTGGACTGGGACGATGGCGTTCGACGCCCGATCGTAGAAGCGATGCTCGATGATCTGGAGCTGGGATTCGCCATCACCGTGCACAAGGCGCAGGGCTCACAGTGGCCGCGCGTGATCGTGCCTCTGACCGGGCACAGGTTGCTTGACCGCACATTGGTCTATACGGCAGTTACCCGGGCGCAACGGCAGGTGCTGCTGGTCGGCGACGAAGCGGCTGCGAAGACGGCCGTCGAAGGACTGCCGCGAGCACATGCTCGGCAGGTGTCGTTGGACCTGATCTTGTCTCGAATGCTGCAATCCGAATGAACGTCGGTCACGAATTGAGAGGTCTGGCCCGTTGGCGTCCAGATGCGCTTCAGCGATCTCTCTCAAGAACTGGGAGTTCTGGTCAGCCATGGCTTAGAACTGTGATTCGGGCAGCTTTCTCTTGGCTCTTTGCTCGTTGCCTATGGATGAGCAAAGCGACCGAGGGAGAAGCTGAGCAGTTGCTCCGGGGGAAGGTGAGCAGGAGCACAACGGTCAACGACGCGGAACCAGCCGAGGTAGTGGTGCAGGTAGCTGGTCGCCACGCCGCGGAAGCGGCACAACCAGCCCTTGAGGCGCGAGTGGTAGGCGTTGACGTTCTGGATGTGCCAAGCCCCGCGCACGCGCGGGCCGGTGCTCATGTTCAGGGCGTGGTGCTCGATGCCCATCTCGGCGGCTGCGCTGGCCATGGCCGAACTGCCATCGGTGCACAGCACGGCATCCGGGGCGAGCACGGTAGCAAGCGAGGCCAGGATTTCGCGCTTGGAGGCGCGCCCGAGGATGAAGTCGGTGCTGCCGCCTGAGCGGTCCCGGGCCACCAGTACGGGAACATGGTCGTCGCTGGTGCCCCGGGTGCTGGCGTGACCGCCACGGTGCCGAGGCGCCCGCCCGCTCACCGGTTGGCCCTTGGAGGAGCGCAGGATGAAGGTCTCATCCGCCTCGGCGATGCCGCTGAGCAGCGCCGACTTGGCCCGCTGCGCCAAGCTGAGGAAGCGGTGGCGCCAGCGGAACGCGGTGCTGGGCGCCACCTGCAAGCGCTGGGCCGCCTGGTGCACGCTCAGGCCCTCGTCGAGCACCCGCGCCTGGGCCAGCCACTTGTGCCGCTGGCGCAGTCGAGCCAGCGGCGTAGTCGTCAAGGCATTGAAGGTCTTGCCGCAGCCACGGCACTTGTAGCGCTGCAGACCATCGGCCTGACCGTTACGCACCACCCGTCCTGCGTCGCAATGCGGGCACTTCGGCTTGGCCTCGCTCGCCATGTCAATCTGCGCCAGCACCCGCTCACGCTCGTCCGGCGTACGCAGTTGCGCCACCAGCGCCTGGCGCTGCTGAGGGCTGAGCTCATGCAGCCGCCCCAGCCACCGCTTCCAGTCTTGTTCCTGCATCGCCTTCTCCAGCGCACCCGGCTTGCCGCCGTATGCCTGTCACGATGCCCGGCCTTTGGCTCATGGCGTGAGCCCGTCACTACCCAACGAGCAAAGAGCCTTTCTCTTGGGTCAGTTGTGCGAAGGTCGAGCCGACTGAACTGCTGGCTCACGTGATGAGCTAACAAGGTGTCATGATGGCTTGAAGCAACCCGGAAAGTACCTGTTTTGTGTCAGAAACTAATTTATGATTCTGACATCCGGCATTATGAAAACCATACCCGAAGCCATCCTTGCGTACGCCAATGGTTCTCCCGAGGGGCATGTTTTGTCACCTAAGGAGTTCCTGCATATGGGAATCAGCCAGGATGAAGCCAGAAATCACACATAGGCTCAAACGTTATTAATTACGCCCCGCTTATGCATTCCTGGCCAGATACGGGCCAAAAATGATACGTAGGCGCCAAAGTCGCCAAGACCCCCCGTGCTTGGGCCTACGCCTTCGACGCAGGCCTCTTGCGCGCAGGTGCCACCGGCTTCGAAGCTTTCGCCGCCACTGCTTTGTCTAACCGGCGACTCAGCATGTCCCGAGCCGCTCGCGTTTCCGCCAGTGCCCCTTCCACTTCACCCAGCCGCTGGCCCAGCTGAGCACGCTCCTGCTGCAACGCACTGAGCGCAGCCCGGTGCTTCTCGGCATGCTCGGTGGTCGATCGCCTGGCCTGCTCCAACTCCTTCTGAGCCTTGGCCGCGGCCGAGCGCTCGCGGTCGACGTCGAGCAACGCACGCCGCAGATCTGCCGCATGCCGCTCCTGTGCGGCCGCGGCGGCTGCACGCTGCTGCTCCAGCTCGTGAGCGAAGCGCTTCTCGCTGCTCTGCATCGCCTCCTGCAGTTCACGGCGCTGCTGGCCAGCATCTTCGACCTGACGCTGCAGCGCTGCCGTCTCGCCGCGCTCCCTGGCCAAGTCTTGCTCGGCGCCGCGCAGCGCGGCTTCGCGAGCCTGCAGCTGCTCCTG
>APMI01025932.1_pt1 | contig 10463 bp, 5 predicted proteins | sample 667938 | NCBI WGS metagenome assembly APMI01 (sample SAMN01084076, study PRJNA167559) | wastewater metagenome | biome: Wastewater | place: Denmark: Ejby Moelle, Odense | collected 2011-11-28
CGTACTTCCGCTTCGTTATCATAATACCCGTCTTCTATATAACCGTATAAAGCACCTATCGGCTGACCCGCCACTTGTATAAATGGGGCATCACGGGTAGAAATATTGCTGGCAAACTGTTCTTTCAATCCGCTGCCCAGGCTCAGAATCCGGTTCCGGTTGAAAGCAATATTAAAGGAAGACTTCCACTGGAAATCTTTCCTGCGAATGATATTTCCGTCCAATGAAATTTCCACCCCTTTATTCTCTACGGAACCTGAATTGCGCAACTGACGCTGAAAACCCGTGGAAGAAGGAGTAGTGATGTACTGCAGCAGGTCGTTAGTTTCTTTTTTGTAAAAATCCAGGTGCAGATTGAAATTTCCTTTCAGGATACCCAGGTCGATACCGGCATTATATGCATTGGTGGTTTCCCATTTCAGCGAAGCATTTGCCGGTCCTGCAGATACATCATCTGCCAATCCTGTTTGAAGTGTTCCGTTGAAGGGATAATTATAAACAGCCAGTTTGGAAAGCGAAGCATATGATCCGATACCTTGGTTCCCGGTCTGCCCATAGCTGAGACGGAGAATAAGATTACTGATAACTGCTGCCCGGTGAAGGAATTTTTCATTATGCAATTTCCAGGCAAACCCGGCAGAAGGAAAGCCAGCCCATTTATTATCACGTCCGAATTTACTGGACCCATCCTGCCGGAAAGAAAGACTCAGCAGGTATTTGTCATCAAACGCATAATTCACCCGGCCGAGAAATGAAATAAGAGTAGACTGATAGCGGTTTGTAATAACCGGAAGAATTTGTTCTGCTGCCTGCATGTTTTCGTTTTGCAGCAGATCATTTGGAAAAGTTTTGGCTTCTGTACTATTTGATTGCCCATTGGTTCGTTCAAAAGTAGAGGCAACTGTTGCACCCAGACTATGTTTGCTGATCTTCCTGTTAAAAGAAAGAATGCTTTCAGATACAAGACTGGTCCACAGGTTATCGGATTTCAGCCCCCAACCTTTCACACTATATCCTTCATAAACGGTCCGGGGGTAATACTGGTCACGTGTATTGGAACCATAATTGAAACCCAGATTCTGCCGGAATTTGAAGTATTTCAGCAGGGTAGCCTCAGCGTAATTCGAAGAAAAGATGCTGATACCGGAAACTTTATTCAGTACATCCCTGGAATAGATGACCGGGTTGGTGATAAAGTATCCATCCCCTGTTTCCGAATATTCCTCTTCTGCCCTGATGGTGGGGGGGTAAGTAATGGCTGACCGGATTACTCCGGCGCTGGCCGCATCCGATTTATCTGTACCTGTTTTCACGCCCCGTGTTACAGTATTAGCTACCGAGGTGCTGGTACCAATTTTAAAAACCTTACCCAGGTTGCGGTTGAGATTAACATTCAACCCGATTTTTTTGTATCCTGAATTAATAATGGTTCCTTCCTGGTTGATATAATTCATCGACAAACTATGGCTACCGGATTCCCCTGCTCCGGATACATTTATACTGTATTGCTGCGACATAGCTCTTCTGAAAATAGCATCCTGCCAGTTGTTATTATCTCCCAGCAATGAATCAAGATCATCCGTGCTATATGGTAATGTGTAAGTAGTAGCGTCATACTTGTTTGAGTTCGCATAGGCAAGATTCTGGTAAAGACCATATTCATACGGATTGAGGACTGCAATCCTTTTTGATACTTCTGACAGACCAAGGTTCACCGTCAGTTCCACCTTGTCTTTCCCGATGCGTCCTTTGCGGGTGGTGATCAGCACCACGCCATTCGCCCCACGGGAACCGTAAATAGCTGTGGCTGACGCATCCTTCAAAATGTCGATTGATTCAATATCGTTGGGATTGAGGAATGCCAGCGCATTCAGGGTTTGTTTCTCATCACTTCCTATGGCAGAAGGAGTAGCTCCGCTATTACTGTTATTGAATGGAACGCCATCAATTACATACAGAGGTTCTGTACCACCCAGGAAAGAATTGGACCCCCTCACCCGGATACTGAGTCCGGCACCCGGAGCGCCATCGTTCTGGGTTACATTCACACCAGCCAGTTTGCCCTGAATGGCCTGTAAAATATTCGTAGGATTATCCCTGATAAAATCTTCCCGGCTGATTCGTTGTGCCGCCCCGGTTACATCGGTTTTTCGAACAGTTCCGTAGCCAACCACTACCACATCAGATAAAGTAGTGACGGAAGGCTTCAGTACAATGGTAAATGAAGTTTTCCCGCTAATCAGTATTTCTTCTTTCTCCATACCGGTAAAGGTGACTACCAGTATTCTGGCACCGGCAGGTACATCGAAAGAGAATTTACCCTGGGCATTAGTAAGAGTGGATGCGGTGTTATTACCAGCTGTAATAGTAGCGCCGGCCAGCGCTTCTCCTTTTTCATCGGTTACTGTACCTGTCAGTCTTTTATCCTGCGCCAGCCCCTGGAAACTTATCAGAATAAATGAAAACAAGTACAAAAAAGCATGTTTTCTCATATAGCAACAATGTTTAACCAAAAGTAGGTTTTTCAGCTGCCAGGATAATAATACTTTTTTATCTGATTGTTGTATTTTTTTGAACAAATAGAAGGGAGCAATTAGGAATACTAATTATATCTTACGCTATTTCAGCCTATTTAAGAGAAATAGTTTTACTTTTAGGTTCACTTTTGAAGTAATATTATTTTATCCTGTTTATGCATACTTTGATCCTCAAAGAAATTACCCCGCTGACCGCCAGCGACTGCTTTACCATATTTGCAAGAACCAAGACCGAGTTTGATTTTCCACTTCACTACCATGAGGAAATGGAATTGAACCTGATCCTTAATGCCAGAGGAGCCAAACGGGTTGTTGGAGACCATATGGGAGAAATAGACGATGCTGAACTGGTACTCGTAGGCTCTAATCTCCCGCATGTATGGAAAACACACAAATGCAAAAGCCAGGAGATACAGGAAATCACGATCCAGTTTCATAAAGATCTTTTCGATGACAAAATGCTTCGCCGAAACCAGTTGCATTTTGTCCGGGAGATGTTTGAAAAATCGAAGAGGGGAATTCTGTTTTCAAAATCCACCATTCAGCAACTGAGCGGAAGATTGAAACAACTGCGCACCAAACAGGGGTTTGATTCTGTACTGGAACTGATGTCCATTCTTCATGATTTGTCTATTTCAAGGAATATGCGGACACTGTCCGATGCTACATTCAGTAATGTGCAGCCGAGTTATAACAGCCGCCGGGTAGAAAAAGTAATGGAACATATAAACCAGAATTTTGACAAACCGGTTGTCCTTGCCGATGCAGCAAAACTGGCCAATATGACCGAAGTCTCCTTCAGCCGTTTTTTTAAAACTCACACCGGGATCAGTTTTATTGATAGCCTGCTGGAAATCCGGCTTGGCCATGCTTCCCGTCTCCTGATTGATACCAACCGGCCGGTGGCAGAAGTGGCTTACCATTGCGGCTTTAATAATATTTCTAATTTCAACCGTCTTTTTAAAAAGAAGAAAGGTTGCACACCCAAGCAATTCCGGGAAGATTACAGTCACGGAAACAGGGTCTTTATCTGATTACTTCACAACCGAAATATCACGATCATGAAAAATAAAGCAATTCCATTCTTTTCTCTTTTCATCTCATTGATTTTAGCCGTAACAACAACAGCGCAGCCCTTTATCAATGAAATAAACTATTTCAAAAAACTGGATTCATTGCAGGCTCCGCCTTCCCGCCCCATCCTTTTTATCGGCAGTTCCTCTTTTACAAACTGGAAGGATGTCAGGGATTATTTCCCTTCATATCCCATTCTTAACAGGGCCTTTGGAGGCTCTTCTCTTACACACCAGTTGCTTTATGCAGACCAGGTAATTTTCGCTTATCATCCTAAACAGATTGTAATCTACTGTGGGGAAAATGATGTAGCATCCTCACCCACTATTACAGCAGATTCTGTGCTAAACCGGTTCAAGCGGCTCCATGCACTGATCCGCAGCAGGTTGCCGAAAGTGCCTATAGTATATGTATCAATGAAACCCAGTCCCAGCCGGGAAAAATTCCGCCTTGTACTCGAAAAAGGGAACCAGCTTATTAAACATTTTATCCGGAAAAAAAAGAGAACTGAATTTGTAGATGTGTACCATAAAATGTTTACAAAAGAAGGCACACTAATGGAAGATATCTTTCTGCCGGATAAATTACATATGAATAAAAAAGGATACCAGATCTGGCAACCCCTTATTGAACCTTACCTGCTTCGCTAATCATTTAATCATTCATTTCAGCACTTCAATAATGCAACCAGTAGTTACCCGGATAATTATACAGGTGGTACTAATAGTCCTTTCCGGCTGTTATTCAGCCTTTGCAACCGGCAACACAGACAGCGTTTTTTATCCGGCCAGCCACCCTGATATCCGGTATACCGGCCGGGTTGATTTCACAGATCCGTCCAGGCCCAGGTTCTGGGCACCCGGTACTTATATCAGCATCCGGTTTAGCGGCACATATTGTATAATAGAACTGAATGATGAAGAAAAGTGGGGTAAATCTCATAATTACATACAGGTAATTTTGGATAATAACGTTTTGCAACGGGTACAAACCAAAGAAAGAAAAAACCGGATAGTGTTGGTCAGCGGTTTAAACAAAGGAACCCATAACCTGGTTATCTGTAAGAATACAGAAGCTGAAATTGGCTACCTGGAACTGGTGGGATTTACCTGTAGCAAGCTGCTGCACTCTCCTGAAAAACCAAAAAAGAAAATAGAGTTCATTGGTAATTCCATCACCTGCGGCATGGGTAATGATGCTTCTGCAATTCCTTGTAAAACGGGTGAATGGTATGATCAGCACAACGCCTATATGGCTTATGGCCCGGTAACAGCAAGAGCACTTAATGCGCAATGGCACCTGTCTTCTGTGTCAGGGATCGGCCTGATTCACAGTTGCTGTAATAAAACCACGGTTATGCCGGAAGTCTTCGATAAGATCTGCATGTCAGAAAACAAATTGCCCTGGGATTTTACCCAATATCAGCCGGACCTGGTTACGGTCTGCCTTGGCCAGAATGACGGTATTCAGGATTCATCTGCTTTTTGCAGCGCTTACATCCGCTTCATCCGGCAACTGAGAGCTTATTATCCACGGGCAGATTTTTTACTTCTGAATAGCCCGATGGCGGATTCAGCCCTGGATAAAGTGCTGAGAAAATACCTTGCGGCCATCGCAAATGCTTTATCGGATTCAGGAGAAAAAAAAGTGACCACCTACTTTTTCAGGCAGCAGTACAATAAAGGCTGTGACGCCCATCCAAATGCACAAGAACACCTGGCTATTGCAAATGAACTCTCCGGTTGTATAAAAAAACTTTTATACCGAAAGTAAAATTTATATCTCTCAATTCAAGAGAGACTTAATTTAGTACCGATTCGATCAGCAACAGTTCATCAGAACTGAAAGCCGGTGCCTGCAATGCATCCAAACTATTTTGCAATTGGTTAATAGAACTTGCGCCTACCAGTACAGAGGTTATGCGTTTATCCTTTAGTAGCCAGGCAATGGCCATTTGTGCCAGGGTTTGTGCCCGTCCGGAGGCCACATCATTGAGTTTTTTAATTTTGTTTATTATTTCTTCGCTCAGATCCTTTGCCTGGATGGCGCCATTCGACAATGCCCTTCCGATCCTGGAATTAGTAGGTACTCCATTAATATATTTATCAGTCAGGCGACCCTGTGCAAGCGGAGAAAATGCAATACAACCAATCCCCAGTTCGTCCACCGTTTCCAGCAGTGATTTTCCATTGTCCCCGGGTTGTTCCACCCAGCGGTCCAGCATGGAATAGCGTGGCTGATGAATCAGGCAGGGAGTGCCAAGTTGCTTTAGCACGGCCGCAGCTTTCCGGGTTTGCTCTGCATCATAATTGGAAATACCGGCATAAAGCGCTTTACCGCTTCGCACAATGGTGTCCAGGGCCTGCATGGTTTCTTCCACAGGCGTTTCCGGATCGGGACGATGAGAATAGAAAATATCCACGTATTCCAATCCCAGCCGTTTTAAGCTCTGGTCAGCACTTGCGATAAGATTCTTGCGGGAACCCCATTCACCATAAGGACCCTGCCACATAGAAAAGCCGGCTTTGGAAGAAATGATCAGTTCGTCACGGTATGTATGCAGTTCCGCCTTTAGTATCTTGCCAAAATTTCGCTCTGCTTCTCCTGCAGGAGGACCATAGTTATTGGCAAGATCAAAATGAGTAACCCCCCGGTCAAATGCCCCGAGGATAATTTGTTTCATGTTGGTATATTGGTCAGCATTGCCAAAATTTTGCCAGAGCCCGAGCGAGATAGCAGGTAACAGCAACCCACTTTTACCGCAACGGTTATATTTCATAGAATCATACCTGGAAGGAGATGCGTTATACATAAATGAAGTTTATGCAAACTTCGTTATTCCATTCTTTCTGGCAATTGATTCGGCCGGGAAGAAATTAAAAATCCCGGCCTTTAGCCGGGATTTGAATTAATGGGTACTTTCTTTATGGTGGTTTTTCCGTCCTTACAACATTAGTTAGCTGCAACCGCCCTGGTTACCGCAGTTCAAACATTTGTAACAAGTACCGCTGCGCATCATGATATGACCACATACATTACAGGCCGGCGCATCACTCTGCATATTCTTGGCTGCAGCGTTAATAGCATCCATACCGGCGTCTGCTTTTACTGTTTGTGCAGTCCGCTGATTTTTTACCGGCTGCGGTGTTACTGAACCAGATGAGGGTGTTATCCGAACACTTGACAATTCCTGCTCTTTGGCATATTCTAACCCGTTAGAAGGTATCTCATCCCAATCATCCGCCCCGGTGTTCATCACTTCCGGCTTGTCCAGCACATGGACCAGGTCAGTACGTCCCAGGTACTCATAACCCAGTACCCGGAAGATGAAGTCAACCAATGAAGTGGTTGATTTGATATTCGGATGTTCTACAAAACCTGATGGATCAAATCTTGTGAATGCAAATTTGTCAACAAACTCTTCTAACGGAACTCCGTATTGCAATCCGATAGAAATGGATATTGCGAAACAGTTCATCATACTGCGCATGGTAGCCCCTTCTTTCGCCATGTCAATGAATATCTCTCCCAGTGTTCCATCTCCATATTCCCCGGTACGGAGGAAGATAGCCTGGCCATTGATCTTTGCTTTTTGCGTAAAGCCCCGGCGCTTGGCTGGTAATGCCCTGCGTTCAACGATGCTGGCCAGCTTACGTTTCAGCTTGGTATCAGGAGAAGCCTGTACCCTTTTTTGTACTTCTTCCAGCAATTCTTCAACCGTCAGTTTCCCTAAATCAACAATGTTTGATTCGGTTGCTGGTTGTGTGCTGTCAGCTGTCAGTTGTTCAGCTTCTGATTTCTGACTTCCGTCTTCCGACTTCTTTTTCTTATCCGATTTATTACTAAGTGGCTGAGATAATTTAGAGCCATCACGGTACAGTGCATTTGCTTTCAGCCCTAATTTCCAGCTCAGGTAATAGGCATCTGCAATTTCTTCCACTTTTGCTTCGTGTGGCAGGTTGATTGTTTTTGAAATGGCGCCGCTGATAAACGGTTGTGTGGCACCCATCATACGGATATGACCATGTGCATGAATGTAACGTTGACCCTTGGTGCCACATTTATTTGCACAATCAAATACCGGCAGGTGTTCTTCTTTCAGCAAAGGAGCTCCTTCAAGCATCATTGTTCCGCATACGTAATCGTTCGCCGCTTCTATTTGCTCAGCAGTAAAGCCTAATGCTTCCAGCAGGCTCCATTCAAAATCGTTGTATTGTTCAGCAGTAAAGCCAAGTCTTTGCAGACATTCTTCACCCAGCGTATATTTATTAAATACAAATCCAATTTCAAATGCTGTCAAAGCCGCAGCATCCAGGCGTTTGATCTCATCAGCAATAAATCCTTTTTCGCTCAGTGTCTGGTGGTTGATGAAAGGAGCTCCGGCAAATGATGCAGAACCTGTTGCGTATTTAATGATCGCTTCTGATTCTTTTTCTGAATAGCCCAGGTTCTTCAATGCGGAGGGAACCGATTGATTGATGATCTTGAAATAGCCACCACCAGATAGTTTTTTAAATTTCACCAGGGCAAAATCCGGTTCAACACCTGTCGTATCGCAATCCATTACCAAACCAATTGTTCCCGTTGGCGCGATAACGGTTGCCTGTGCATTCCTGTAACCGTATTTCTCTCCCATTTCCACAGCATCATCCCATGCTTTGCAAGCTGCCTTTAATAAATAATCAGGGCAATATTTTGCTTTAATGCCCATTGGCTTCAAGCTCAGGTTTTCATATTCGTCCGCATCATAAGCAGCAAGGCGGTGATTACGCATTACCCGCATCATATGATGCTTATTCTCTTCATATCTTGGGAATGCACCCAATGCCTGCGCCATCTCTGCAGATGTTTTGTAAGCAATCCCCGTCATGATAGCTGTGATAGCACCGGCAATACCTCTTGCCTCTTCACTGTCATACGGTATACCACTCACCATCAGCATGGTGCCAAGGTTTGCATAGCCTAATCCCAGTGTCCTGTATTCATAGCTCAGTTGCGCCACTTCTTTGGAAGGAAACTGCGCCATCAATACTGATATTTCCAATACAACCGTCCATAAGCGGCAGTTATATTCATAACCGGCCACATCAAACTGGTTGGTTTCAGTATCAAAGAATTTCATCAGGTTGGCTGATGCCAGGTTGCAGGCTGTATTATCCAGGAACATGTACTCAGAGCAGGGATTAGAAGCCCTGATTTCTCCGCCTTCGGGGCAAGTATGCCATTCGTTGATGGTAGTGTTATATTGTGTACCCGGGTCAGCGCAACGCCATGCAGCGTAAGAAACCTGGTTCCATAATTCACGGGCAGGGATTTTCTTCATTACCCGGCCATCCATTCTTCCTTTTAACTCCCAATCACCATCTTCGTCCAGTACTTTGAAGAAGGAATTAGGAATACGGATAGAGTTATTTGAATTCTGCCCGCTTACTGTTCTGTAGGCTTCATCTTCGTAGCCGGAAGGATAACCGGCAGCGATCAATGCACCTACTTTCTTTTCTTCTTCTACTTTCCAATTGATGAATTCAACAATTTCAGGATGGTCCAGATCTAAACAAACCATTTTTGCAGCCCGGCGGGTGGTACCACCTGATTTAATAGCCCCGGCGGCTCTGTCACCAATCTTAAGAAAGCTCATTAAACCGGATGAAGTTCCGCCACCACTTAATTTTTCGCCGGCACCACGCAGGTTGGAGTAGTTAGTGCCAACACCTGAACCATATTTGAAGATTCTCGCTTCACGAACCCAGAGATCCATGATACCACCTTCATTCACCAAATTATCATCCACACTCAGGATGAAGCAGGCGTGCGGCTGGGGGCGTTCATACGCATTCTGTGATTTCTTTAATTCTCCATCTGCGGGATCTACATAATAGTGACCCTGGGGTTTACCAGTAATACCATACACTTCATGCAGACCGGTATTGAACCATTGTGGTGAATTAGGCACACACATCTGGTTCAGAATAGAATACACAAGCTCTTCGTAAAACACCTGTGCATCTTTTTCAGCAGCGAAATAGCCATACCTCTCACCCCATACTCTCCAGCAATGTGCCAGGCGATGTGCAACCTGCTTGGCTGAAGTTTCTCTCCCAAGACTGCCATCGGGTTGTGGCACTCCTGCTTTGCGAAAATATTTTTGGGCTAAAATATCGGTGGCAATCTGGCTCCATTGTTTGGGCACTTCCACATTGTTCATCTCAAATACCACTTCTCCGGATGGATTACGGATTACAGAAGTGCGGTAATCATACTCGAACTGGTCATATACATTCACATCCTCACGGGTGAAGCGACGACTAAACTGCAAACCGCTTGCGGCGGATGCCTGCTTCTTATTTGCCATAACTAGAATAAATTTAACGGGTTTGGGTCCTGGTTTCAATCCAACCTCTCTGGCGAGAGGTCTATTACGAAAGTATTTTTATCACCCGGAAATTCAAACCTTCAGATATACACATTGTGTGGATAAGGAACGGTAGCCGCCCCCAAGTGCTTTACTGTATTGATTTAGCTGATTTTTTCACAACTGCTGACAGCTTTTAGGGTAAAAAATTTTTGGAAAATTCAGACACATATATTACAAAATTATTAACACTTGACCCCCTGGCCGCAAAGCCAAACCCAGCAAGGGATTCTGCCGGAAAAACCATTGAAACTATTGATTTTACTGGTTTTCGCCGGGTTTCAAATCACGAAATACTTGTCTGTTGCGTAACACAGCCATTACAGAAGGATAAAAATTTAATAACCCGAATATTTTGTTTTTTTGCGTATATGAAAAAACTAATTCTTCTCTTAGTTACTACCCTGCTAACAAGCATTTTTACAATGATTCATGGCCAA
>APMI01058815.1_pt1 | contig 10463 bp, 15 predicted proteins | sample 667938 | NCBI WGS metagenome assembly APMI01 (sample SAMN01084076, study PRJNA167559) | wastewater metagenome | biome: Wastewater | place: Denmark: Ejby Moelle, Odense | collected 2011-11-28
TCGCAGGAGCTGGCGCTGATTGCGGTCAAGAACGACGTGCAGGAAGAGCTGGACCGGCTGGCGGCCCATGTCACCGCCGCGCGCGCGCTATTGGCCGAAACGGGCCCCGTGGGCCGCAAGTTCGACTTTCTGATGCAGGAATTCATGCGCGAGGCCAATACCTTGTGTTCCAAGGCGCAGTCGCTGGCCCTTACACGCATCGGGCTTGACCTGAAAACCGTGGTGGATCAGATGCGCGAACAGGTTCAGAACGTGGAATGACCATGACCCAATCGCAACCGCGCCGCGGGCTTTTGCTTATTCTCTCCTCGCCTTCGGGGGCGGGGAAATCGACGTTGGCGCGGCGGCTGATGGCCTGGGATACCACCTTGCGCTTTTCGGTTTCCGCCACCACCCGAGCGCCCAGACCGGGCGAGGAAGACGGGCGCGAGTATTATTTCAAGACCCGAGAAGCCTTTGAAAGCATGGTGCAATCCGGCGACATGCTGGAACATGCCGAGGTGTTCGGCAACTTCTATGGCAGCCCGCGCGGCCCAGTAGAGCAGGCGATGAAGGAAGGGCGCGACACGCTGTTCGACATCGACTGGCAGGGTGGCCAGCAGATCCGCAATTCGGCCCTTGGGCGCGATGTGGTGTCGATCTTCGTGCTGCCGCCCTCGATCGCCGAACTGGAATCCCGCCTGCGGGGCCGGGCGCAGGACAGTGAAGAGGTGATCGCGGGCCGAATGGCCAAGTCACAGTCGGAAATCAGCCATTGGGCCGAATATGACTATGTGATCGTCAATCGCGATATTGACAGTGCGTTCAACCAGTTGACGACCATTCTTGAAGCAGAGCGCCTGCGCCGCGACCGCCAGCCCGCCTTGGCAGATTTCGTGCGCGGCCTGAACCGGGAGTTTGAGGCGAGATGATCATTGAACTGGACGGCATCACCCCCGAAATCGACCCCTCCGCCTGGGTGGCACCAACCGCCGTGTTGATCGGTCGTGTCCATGTCGGCCCGCGCGCGAACATCTGGTATGGCGCGGTGCTGCGTGGGGACAATGAGCCGATCATCGTCGGCGAGGGCACGAATGTTCAGGAAAACAGCGTGTTGCACACCGACATGGGCTTTCCGCTGACCATCGGCGCAAACTGCACAATCGGGCACAAGGCCATGCTGCACGGATGTACCATTGAGGGTGGCAGCCTGATCGGCATGGGGGCCACGGTGTTGAACGGGGCGGTGATCGGGGCTGGCAGCCTGGTGGGGGCCTGCGCGCTGGTCACCGAGAAGAAAGACATCCCACCCGGTTCGCTGGTGATGGGCAGCCCAGGCAAGGTGGTGCGGGAACTGGACGCGGCGGCGAAAGCGCGGCTGTTGCAATCGGCCGAGCATTATCAGGAAAACGCGGCGCGGTTCCGGCGCGGCGCGAAAACTGTGGGCTAAAGCAAAAGGGGGCCGGTTGGCCCCCTGACGTTATGCCTGTCTGGCTGAGATCAGCCGTAAACGGCCTGATGCGCGATCTTGGCGGCATCCTCGGGGAAAATGCCAAGGTCCAGAGCTTCGGCGCGGCTCATCGAGGCGATCTCGTCGCGGGTGCGGCGATACAGGGCGCGCTTCACAGCTTCTTCACGGATCTGGGCAACAAACGATTTCATCGGTTTATCCTTTTCTTCTGCGACCGGAGGTCCCGTATTGGCCCTCACCTTTTTCGCACATGCAGAATATGGGATTTATGGTTGCGCTAACAATCGCCGATGTGGTCTTTCCGTTATGCATTTTATGCATATGTGTTGCAAAAATAGAAACGGACGCCCGAAGGCGTCCGTAATTGTTCCGATGCACAAGCTGTCAGATCAGTTTGCCCATCGCCACGGCGGTATCGGCCATGCGGTTCGAGAAGCCCCATTCATTGTCATACCACGACAGGATCGAACAGAAGGTGCCGTCCATCACCTTGGTCTGGTCCATGTGGAACACCGAGGAATGCGGGTCGTGGTTGAAGTCGGAGGAGACATTCTTGAACTCGGTATAGCCCAAAATGCCCTTCAAGGGGCCAGAGGTCGCCGCGGCCTTGATCGCCGCGTTGATTTCCTCAACGCTGGTGGCGCGCTTGGCAAAGAACTTCAGGTCCACCACCGACACGTTCGGGGTGGGCACGCGGATGGCGAAACCATCCAGCTTGCCCTTCAGCTCCGGCAGCACCAGGCCCACGGCCTTGGCCGCTCCGGTCGAGGTGGGGATCATCGACAACGCAGCCGCGCGGGCGCGGTAGAGATCCTTGTGCATGGTGTCCAGCGTCGGCTGGTCGCCGGTATAGCTATGGATCGTGGTCATCATGCCCTTTTCGATGCCGATGACATCGTTCAGCACCTTGGCCACCGGTGACAGGCAGTTGGTGGTGCAGGAGGCGTTCGACACGACCAGATCGTCCCTGGTCAGCGTGCCGTGGTTCACACCGTAAACAATGGTCTTGTCGGCGCCGTCGCCGGGGGCCGAGATCAGCACCCGCTTCGAGCCGTTTTCCAGATGCGGCAGGCATTTTTCTTTCGAGGTGAAGATGCCGGTGCATTCCATCACGATATCGACATCCGACCACGGCAGCTCGGCAGGATTGCGCAGCGCCGTCACCCGCATCGGCCCGCGGCCAACGTCGATCCAGTCCGGCCCGGTGGTGACGGTCGCCGGAAAGCGGCCATGAACCGAATCGAAGCGCAACAGATGCGCGTTGGTTTCAACCGGACCCAGATCGTTGACTGCGACCACCTCAATATCGGTGCGGCCCGACTCGATGATGCCGCGCAGGACATTGCGACCGATCCGGCCAAATCCGTTGATTGCCACCTTGACTGCCATTGGACCCTCCTGATGCCCATACGCGACTCGCGTGGGCTGATTGCTAGCGCTAACATCACGAAAATGGCGTGACGATCAACGTCAGTTTGCACAGATCAGCGCCAGAAGGACAGATATTCCACGAAATCGGCAAGTTTGCGCAGAAGGAACAGCGATGCTGACCCGTGGTTCAGAATGGTATCCGCCGCGATCAGAACGATGAACGCGGCCAGAAGGATAAGATCGACCCGAAGCGACATGCAGGAAACCCGAACTCCGCCGGTCTAATTACCGCCGGAGGCCGGGCCACTAGATCACGACCGGGCGCGGCGGCGCAAGGCGGCAAGGCCAGTCAGCCCCATGCCCAGCAGCGCGGCGGAGGCGGGCAGCGGCACGGGCGAGGGCAGATTACCTTCGGTTACCGAAATGTCGTCCAGTGCGATCACGCCCGTTCCACCCTCGGTACGGAAGTTGAAACCAAGCGTCGTGGTCTCCGATGTTGCGACGAAGGTTGCCAAAAGCTGCGTGAACTCACCGGGCGCGCGGCTGATCGTGCCGTTCAGAACATCGCCAGCCGACCACCAGGCCTGATTGGGGGCGGTGTCGGGTTCGGACCATTTGTACCAGAAAGACAAGGTATAGACCGCGCCGACGACAGTGCTGAAACTTTGGCTCAACAAGCCGACACCGGTGTTGTCATAGGCATAAAGTTGCAGCTCACCGTTATGCGGGGCCGACCAATTGTCGGTGTAACACAGATCATGGGTCGTGCACGACCAGCCGGCCATTTCCTGCTCAAACCCGCCGTTGACGATCAACTCTGTCGCGGCGTGTGACGTGGCTGGAAGAGCGGAAAACAGCGCGGAAACTGCAAGCGCGGGCAAGGCTTTCATCGTGTATCTCCAATGGGAATATACGATCTGCCTAGGCCACCGGCGGGGCTATCTCAATCCGCGCCGGTGTCATGGTACATCTGACCTCAGGCCAAGAGGCGGCCCATCACCCCGGCCACATCCGCCATGCGGCACGAAAAGCCCCATTCGTTGTCATACCAGGCCAGCACGCGCACGGTGCGCTTGCCCACAACCTTGGTCTGGTCGGGGGCAAAGATCGAGGAATGGGTGGTGTGATTGAAGTCGATGGAAACCTTCGGCTCCGGGTCATAAGACAGGACCATGCCCATATAGCCCGCCGCCGCCTCGCGCACGATCTCGTTCACGTCGGCCACGGTCACATCCTTGCCTGCAACAAAGGTCAGGTCCACCGCCGAGACGTTGGGGGTGGGCACGCGGATGGCCGAGCCGTCCAGCTTGCCCTTGAGTTCCGGCAGCACCTCGCCAATCGCCTTGGCGGCTCCGGTGGAGGTGGGGATCATCGCCATGGCGGCGGCGCGGGCGCGATAAAGGTCTTTGTGGCGGCGGTCCAGCGTGGGCTGATCGCCGGTATAGCTGTGGATCGTGGTCATGATGCCGGATTCGATGCCGATTGCGTCGTTCAGCACCTTGGCCAAGGGGGCAAGGCAGTTGGTGGTGCAAGAGCCGTTCGAGATGACCAGATGCTCCAGCCCAAGGGTCCGGTGGTTCACACCGTAAACCACCGTCTTGTCGGCATTCTTGGCGGGGGCCGAGACCAGCACGCGCTTGGCGCCCCGGGTCAGGTGAACGGCGGCCTTGTCACGGTCGTTGAACTTGCCGGTGCATTCCAGCACCACGTCCACGCCTTCCCAGTCCAGCTCTTCCGGGTTGTAGGTGGACATCACCCGGATCGGGCCGCGGCCCAGATCAAGGGTGTTGTCCTTGACCTTCACGGTGCCCGGGAACCGGCCATGGACCGAGTCGTATTTCAAGAGGTGCGCGTTGGTCTCGATCGGGCCGGTTGCGTTGACCGCGACGACCTGTACGTCGTTGCGGTTCGATTCTGCGATATGCGCCAAGGTGCAGCGCCCGATGCGGCCGAAACCGTTGATGCCGATGGTAATGGTCATGACGCGCGCTCCAATCGAATCCACCTCTTGCAGATAGCGAAGGATGCTGCGTCCGCAAAGAATAAAAACAAATATTTTTCAATGTGTTAGCGCGAACATTCGGGTTTTGCGCTAACATGCGCCTTTTCCTTGCGCCGTTGCTTTCCCTATTCTGCGGGCCGGGACAGGAAAGGGTTTGGCATGAGCGGGCTTCTGGCGCTGTTGGATGATGTGGCGGCGATTGCCAAGGTGGCGGCCGCTTCGGTTGATGATATCGCGGGCGCTGCCGCCAAGGCAGGGGCCAAGGCGGCGGGGGTGGTGATCGACGATGCCGCCGTGACGCCGAAATATGTCCATGGATTCGAAGCAAAACGAGAGCTGCCCATCATCTGGAAAATCGCGCTCGGCTCGATCCGTAACAAGCTGGTCGTGCTGTTGCCTGCGCTGCTTCTGCTGGACTGGGCCGCGCCTTGGGTGATCACGCCCCTTTTGATGCTGGGGGGGGCCTATCTGTGCTTTGAGGGGGCTGAAAAGCTGTTTCACGCCTTGGCCCCTCATGCCGATACCGAGGTGGCCGAGGATTTCGACACCCGCGATCCCGCCCGGCTGGAAGAAGAAAAGGTGGCGGGTGCCATCAAGACCGATTTCATCCTGTCGGCCGAGATCATGACCATCGCGCTGGCCGCTATTCCCGACAGCGGGTTCTGGATGGATGCGATCACGCTGGCCATCGTCGGCACGCTGATCACGGTGGCGGTTTATGGCGCGGTGGCGTTGATCGTCAAAATGGACGATGTGGGCCTGCATCTGGCTGCGACGGCGCGGACGGCGGCAATGCGGGCGCTGGGGCGGGGGCTGGTGCTGGGGATGCCCCGGCTGATGGCGTTCCTGTCGGTGGTCGGCACGGCGGCGATGCTGTGGGTGGGGGGCAGTATCGTCATCCACGGGCTGGAGGTGACGCACATTTGGCCTGCCCCCTATGAGGCGATCCACCATCTGGCGGAAACGGTTGCCCATGCGGCCCCGGCGGCGCAGGGCCTTGTGGCCTGGGCGGTGACGGCCGCTTGTGACGGCGTTCTGGGGCTGGCGTTGGGGCTGGGGCTGATCCCGCTGGTGACGCGGGTTATCGGGCCGCTGTGGTCCCTGATCACCGGCAAACGGGCGGCCCATTAGGACAGGTGCCCTTGAAGCCCCCGGCGCGCGCAACTAAGACTCTGGCAATGATCTGCGGCTAACCCTTCATCAAGACCAACAGGCAGGACAAGATGCGCGACCCGATCGACACCTATATGAACACGCTCGTCCCCATGGTGGTCGAACAGACCAGCCGGGGCGAACGCGCCTATGACATCTATTCGCGGCTGCTCAAGGAACGGATCATCTTCCTTGCCGGCCCGGTGCATGACGGCATGTCCAGCCTGATCTGCGCCCAGTTGCTTTTCCTTGAGGCGGAAAACCCGTCCAAGGAAATTTCCATGTATATCAACAGCCCCGGCGGCGTTGTGACCTCTGGCCTGTCGATCTACGATACGATGCAGTATATCAAGCCCAAGGTTTCCACGCTGGTGATCGGGCAGGCGGCCTCGATGGGCTCGCTGCTGCTGCAGGCGGGCGAAAAGGGCATGCGGTTCAGCCTGCCCAACAGCCGTGTGATGGTTCACCAGCCGTCGGGCGGCTATCAGGGCCAGGCGACCGACATCATGATTCACGCGCAAGAGACGCAAAAGCTGAAGCGGCGCCTGAACGAGATTTACGTCAAGCACACCGGCAACAGCTATGAAACGGTCGAGGCGGCGCTGGAGCGTGACAACTTCATGTCCGCCGAAGATGCCAAGGCCTGGGGTCTGATCGACGAGATTCTGGAAAACCGCGGCAAGGCCGATGAGGCGAAATAAGGCATTCCCGGCCCGGCCTTGCCGGGCCGGGGCTGTCACATGGTTTTTGCATTGTGGAGGATCGGGGCTTGTCCTAGACTCCTCTGCAACACTCCCCTGCCGGGGACAAAGAGGTAGGCATGGCGACGAATACTGGCGGTGACAGCAAGAACACCCTCTACTGCTCGTTCTGCGGCAAAAGCCAGCATGAGGTGCGCAAGCTGATTGCTGGCCCGACCGTGTTCATCTGCGATGAATGCGTCGAGCTGTGCATGGACATCATCCGCGAGGAAACCAAGACCACCGGCCTGAAATCGACCGATGGCGTGCCGACCCCGCGCGACATCTGCAAGGTGCTGGATGATTACGTCATCGGCCAGGTCCACGCCAAGCGCGTGCTGTCGGTGGCGGTTCATAACCACTACAAGCGGTTGAATCACTCCAGCAAGTCGGGTGAGGTCGAGCTGTCGAAATCGAACATCCTGCTGATCGGCCCGACGGGTTGCGGCAAGACCCTGCTGGCGCAGACGCTGGCGCGGATTCTGGATGTGCCCTTTACCATGGCTGATGCGACCACGCTGACCGAAGCGGGTTATGTCGGCGAAGACGTTGAAAACATCATTCTGAAGCTCTTGCAGGCGTCGGAATACAACGTCGAACGGGCGCAGCGCGGCATCGTCTATATCGACGAAGTGGACAAGATCACCCGCAAGTCTGACAATCCCTCGATCACCCGTGACGTATCGGGTGAAGGGGTGCAGCAGGCGCTGTTGAAGATCATGGAAGGCACTGTGGCATCGGTGCCGCCGCAAGGGGGCCGCAAGCATCCGCAGCAGGAATTCCTGCAAGTGGATACCACGAACATCCTGTTCATCTGCGGTGGTGCCTTTGCGGGCCTTGAACGGATCATCGCGCAGCGTGGCAAAGGGTCGGGCATCGGCTTTGGTGCCGATGTGAAAGACCCGGATTCGCGCGGCGTGGGTGAGTTGTTTGCCGAGCTGGAGCCGGAAGATCTGCTGAAATTCGGCCTGATCCCGGAATTCGTTGGCCGTCTGCCGGTTCTGGCCACGCTGAACGATCTGGATGAAGGCGCCTTGGTAACGATCCTGACCGAGCCGAAGAACGCCTTGGTTAAGCAGTATCAAAAGCTGTTCGACATCGAAGGCGTCAAGCTGACCTTTACCGCCGATGCCCTTGCCGCGATTGCCAAGCGCGCGATCAAGCGGAAAACCGGCGCACGCGGGCTGCGCTCGATCATGGAGGATATCCTGCTGGATACCATGTTCGAACTGCCGGGGCTGGAAGGCGTGGCAGAGGTTGTGGTGAACGAAGAGGCGGTGAACAACGGGGCCAAACCCCTGATCGTTCATACCGAAACCAAGAAGAAAGAGCCGGCTGCTGCGGGCTGACCCTTTGCGGATTTGAAAAAGGCGGGCTTTGGCCCGCCTTTTTTCATGCCTCGGTCTTACGCCTCGACCGGCTCTTGCCAGACCAGCGTTTCAAACCCTTCCCGGTGGGCAAAGATCGCCAGATGTTTGTCGATCACATGCCGCGCCTGGGGCAGGGCGGCCAGATCGGGGGCCGTGACGGTGACGATCAGATGGTCGTCGGTGGCCGTCATCGAAGCCGGACCAGAGCCCAGGGCGACCTGACCCTGGTGGGTGTCGAAGCTGACCTCGACCTTGTGGGCGAAATGCTTGCAAAGCTGTTGCAGGTATTGCGATGCCTTGGGGCTGGAATAGGTGCCGGTGGAACGGATCATGGGGTTCTCCTTCATCCGGCTGATACGATCAGGGCAGGGGCATTCCGTCGCAAGCGAAAAGCGGCATGTGGGATGGCACGGGCACTGGACCTTGCCCCGCCTTTCCGCCATATCAGGGCAAAGGACTGCGGAGGCACCGATGAACTTTCTTCTTCGCCTGTTGACCTGGTGGAACGGCCAGACGCTGGGAACCCAGATTTGGACTGCGCGCAAGGGCGTCAAAGTCGGTGAGGATGATCAGGGCAACGCCTTTTACCAGACCCGCGACGGCAAGCGCCGCTGGGTGATTTATAACGGCGAAAGCGAAGCCTCGCGCGTGTCACCCGACTGGCACGGCTGGCTGCATTTCACCTGGGACCAGCCGCCGACCAAGGCGCCCTTGGCCCACAAGCCTTGGGAAAAGCCGCATCAGGAAAACCTGACCGGCACGCTGGCGGCCTATGCGCCCCCCGGCTCGATCCGGCAGGGTGCGCCGGTTGCGCGCGCCGATTATGAGGCATGGACCCCGCAATAATGGCCGAGAACCGCGCCGAAATTCTGGCCGGGGCGGCAGTGCTGGCTGCCGCCATCGCCTTTGCCGTTTATGCTGCGGGGGGGGATCGGCTGTCGGTTTCTTCGGAAACCTATCCGCTCAAGGCCTCGTTCCGCTCTGTCGAGGGGATTTCGGTCGGGTCGGATGTGCGGCTGGCAGGGGTGAAGGTCGGGTCGATCAGCAGCCTGACGCTGAATCCGCAGACGTTTTTCGCCGACGCGACCATCGCGATGCGCAAGGGGATCGAACTGCCGACCGACTCGGCGATCCTGATTTCTTCCGAAGGGCTTTTGGGCGGCAATTTCGTGGAAATCCAGCCCGGCGGTGCGCCCGACAACCTCGGGCCCGGTGACGAGATCGAGGATACCCAAGGGGCCGTCAGTCTTGTCACGTTGCTGATGAAATTCGTCGGCGGCAACAAGGATGAGACGGCAGCGCCCGGCGGCGGAGCGGCGCCGTGAAGCTGGCGGTGCTGGGCCTGGTGCTGTGGGCCGGTGCAGCCAGTGCCCAGGGGGCCGCCGATGCACCTGGGGCGCGGCTGCGGCTGCTGGACAAGCTGACCGGGCAAGTGACCGACCTGACGCTGGAAAACGGTCAGGCGCAGACGGTGGGCAAGCTGACCATTCAGGTTGATGACTGCCGCTATCCGGCCGACAACCCCACCGCCGATGCCTCGGCACATCTGACGATCCGCGATGCCTCGCAAGCCGAACCGATGTTCAAGGGCTGGATGGTGGCCTCGTCGCCCGCGCTGTCGGCGCTGGATCATCCGCGCTATGATGTCTGGGTGATGCGCTGCGATGTGCCGGACCGGGTTCTGCCCGATGTCCCGGCCCCGGCAGAGGATCAGCCCGCCGAAGACCCGGCAGCAACCGATGATGGCAACGGCTGATAGCCGGGCGGCTCGAACCTGGCCTGCCGTTGCAGCGCCTTTGCCAGCCTTGCGTGATACTCGGCCCGCGGAACCTCTACTGCGCCCAGACTGGCCAGATGCGGCGTCAGGAATTGCGTGTCAAACAAGGTGAAACCACCGGCGCGCAAGCGGTGCATCAACCAGGCCAGCGCCAGTTTTGATCCGTTGGTCGCCCGGCTGAACATGGATTCCCCCATGAATGCGGCGCCAATCGCGACGCCGTAAACCCCGCCGATCAGATCGCCCTGGCGCCAGACCTCGACCGAATGGCAAAATCCCATCTTGTGCAGCGACAGGTAAAGGGCGGAAATCTGATCGTTGATCCAGGTTTCGGGCCGGTCGGCGCAGGCCGCCAGAACGGCTGCAAAATCGGTGTTTACGGTCACCTGATAATCGGCACGCAGGATGGCCCGCCGCAAGCTGGCCGAGATGTGAAAGCCTTCCAGCGGAAAAATCCCGCGCGCCTTGGGGTCCACCCAATGCAGCGCAGTCGCCTCTCGGCTTTCTGCCATCGGAAACAGGCCCATCGCATAGGCCTGAAGCAAAATCTCGGGGGTCACGGTTTGTGACAACGCCAAAATCCTTCAAAGGATTTTGCAAA
>APMI01000893.1_pt1 | contig 10461 bp, 9 predicted proteins | sample 667938 | NCBI WGS metagenome assembly APMI01 (sample SAMN01084076, study PRJNA167559) | wastewater metagenome | biome: Wastewater | place: Denmark: Ejby Moelle, Odense | collected 2011-11-28
ACAAAGAATATAATTTGCCATTTTAACCACTCAATTTCTGTTATCTGACCAAAAATGTAGAGTAAAATCGTTAGTCCACCAACAAGCCATGGCATGCGACGACGCAGCAATCCGACCATGATAACTGAGGCAAGCAGAAATATTGTATACAGTGCTAAGAAATGAACCCAAGTGTGGGGGTGGGAGAGATTGATTGTCTGTTCTAAGACAATATTCCAGTTCCGTTTTGTCTCAGTGCCAATGGGGGTGTAGGGCATAGACGGTACCTTGTCGGACCACTCGATATAGATATACAGTAGACTGGCAGCAATCATAGAGAGGTAGAGAACTGCAGCCCTTGAAATAAGCTTTAATGCAACGGTAAGGAATGAAAGTTTCAACCCCTTGAACCCACGAATATACCCGATGAGAAATCCACTGATAATAACAAATCCTTCTGCAGCAGTTACCCAAAGCGATGCTTCGCCGGTCACCAATGAAAACGCGCTTGGATAGCGCCACAGGTGATCGAGGATAATGACGATGACGAAGTAGCCACGCATGTAGTCGAGTGCGACTAACCTCCCAGACTTCTGTGATACTGAATTAGCCATCTCATCATTATAACAAAGGTGCTATAACCAAACAGATTTGGCTGAAAATGGAGCAAACACTATCGTGGGCGGTTGATTGCAATGCGTCGTGCCTCAGATGCAAAACGGTCATCAATGACAGATGGAGAAAACAAGCCAAACCTGCGGCAGGCAGCTTGCTCGATGAGCCAATCAGCGACAGCGGGGTTCTTTGGCAGCAGCGAACCGTGTAAATACGTACCGATAACATTCTTATAGCGCGCACCTTCAAGTGCATCCTGTCCGTTGTTGCCAGCACCTTTACGAACAGTACCGAGCGGTTGAGCCAAAGGACCTAGTGTGGTTTTTCCGCTATGGTTTTCATACCCAACGATGTCGCCAAACTCGTCACTCGAAGTGATGATATTACCAATCATTCGTTCGTCTCCACCTACCGTCTCGATATCGAGTAGTCCTATGCCCTTGATGATCACTCCTTCACGCGTTTTGAAAAAATGCCCAAAAAGTTGGTAGAGGCCGCATATCATAAGCATGGGTACGTTATCATCTGCGAGCCGAATCAGCTCTGGCCCAACTGATCTCAGATCATCGCCGATTGCAGCTTGTCCGCTATCTTGCCCACCACCACCAACGATGACGTCAACTTCTTCGGGAAATGTGTCACCGGGGTTATAGGCGACAAGTTTAGCATCGTAGCCATGCCATTCAATTCGACGCTTAAGGGTAAGTGTGTTTCCCCAGTCCCCGTATATGTTCATGTTTTTTGGGTAAAGTTGGACGATTACAAGCGTGCCTTTACTCATAGAACCTTCTCCACGGCAGTATGTTTTGCCAGTTCTTTTCGGAGCGAGAGCATCGCTGTATAGGTGCAGTAAATGCGTTTTGGTAAGGTTTTGTGATTTGCGAGAAATGCGTCGAGCGCGAGCGCAAGATTTGGTTCAACCCGCGACGGCTCTACCTCATCGTATTGGAGCCGAAGCGCCATGTCGTAGGCGCGGATACCACTGACCATCGCGACTCCATGCTGCCTGAGGCTATCAAAGTCAACGTCCCATAGCCAGCTCATATCGCGTCCGTCCGCGTAATTATCGTTTACGGCGATCATAGTCTTGTAGCCATTTGGATCAAATGACGAAAGGCTTAGCCGAAACCCTCCGGGGTTCTTTACGAGTACCAACTCGCACTCTGTTCCGTCTACAAAGACACTTTCGCCACGTCCAAACGCTGGCAGGACGTGCTCCAACGAGCTTAACATCGCTTTTTCATTCAGCGATATACCCATTACGCTCCGTACAAGCGCGATAGCGGCAACTGAGTTCAGGACGTTGTAGATTCCTTTTAGTTTGAGTGTGACTGTCCGCTCTTGTTTCGCATAGGCAATTGTCGCTATTTGCTTGTCGACTTTCAAGAGACAGGTATCATCTAACTGGAGATGGGAACCAGCATGAGTAGAATCTTGGCGTAATGCATCATCAGAAGGAAAAAGGTGTGACAGCGACGGGCTTACCCCATAGGTTGTGATGGGGACGACAAGGTCTTTTCTGAACGTCTCACTAGCGAGACGAGGATCATCACGGTTGAGCACAATACCGTGAGTCGTTCTTTGAGCAATCTGCTTTAGTAATTGTGCGGTGCTATCAATTTCGCCGAAACGGTCAAGTTGGTCTCGCATCACATTCAACAGCAGGCAGTATTCTGGTGCGATTGAGTCAACAAATCGAACAGCGTGTGCTTCGTCGAGTTCTAGCACGGCAATATCGGCGGATAATCTTCCTCGATGATCTACTTCGGGCAGGAGAGCGGCTGCGACGCCCCTCATGAAATTACTGCCTGTACGGTTGGTAAACACGCGCAGACCTTGACTTTCGAGGAGCTCCACCACCATTTTTGTCGTTGTCGTTTTTCCGTTTGTGCCGCTCACGAGCACAACACCCATCGGTAGTTGGGCGAGGGTTCGGCGAATGAACGTCGGATCAATCTTTTCCATGAAAAGTCCAGGTAGCGCTGAACCACCCCCCCGAAGGCGAGCAAGTCGCTGGACTCCTTTTCCCAGGAAGGTGACAAGTGGAGTAGACATAGGTTCATTATAGCCTAAGCTACCAGATTACGGTACAATGAGGATATGCTTATGGTGAGCTTTCTCACATGGTGGTATGGGGCTGGGTGGAAGCAGCAGCTTCTTTTGTTGCGAGAACGAATTGCCAGCACCTATGATTATTTTTCGATTGATCTTTTGGTTCGCACCTTATTCTCGCCGTTCCGGCAGATTTCAGCAGGCTCAATACGCGGTCCGCTCGGCGTACAAATTCGTGCTTGGTTTGATCGCCTCCTGTCACGTATCATTGGTGCCATTGTACGTCTCGTCATGATTGTCGTTGGCGCAATTGCACTTCTGATAGCGGCGTTATCTGGGTTGATAATAGTGTTGATATGGTCGATCATCCCATTATTACCAGCAGTTGGGCTCGTGATGACACTAGCAGGGTGGATTCCATGGAAGACCTGACGTTTGATTATTATCACTCGCGTGCCGCTGAAGCTCGTCTTAGAGTGCGGCTTGAAGGCGCGCCCATTATCGTTATTATAGTCATCGGAACTATCCTCTTTGCCCTCGGTGTATTACTTCTATTTCTCGCGACTCCACTAGGATGGACGTGCATTGGTTTAGTAGCCGTGCCAGCCATGCTAGTTTGGTGGTATCTTCACGGTCTCCGTCATATTCCCTCAGCACACCACGGGGGAGTAGAAGCCTGGCTTTCCTCAGATATCTTGGGTCGTCTCCCAAAACGTCCCACCCCTCTCGATATAGCGACGGCGGTGGGCCAAGTCAACAGCGGCCTCTTTATGGGGGTACGCCTTGGGCTGACGCCAAGATTACTTCAGCAGATTGCCTCAAAAGAAGAGAAGGATACCGCTGAATTTTGGAAGCAAGCAGAGTCAGTAAGAAAACAAAATAGCATTGATCATTTAAGTGGCAGCGTACTTGCGGTAGCCTTGATAAGATCGTTCCCGGCGTACCAGGATATTCTTGCACAGATTCATCTTGATGATGAGGATCTCGATGATGGCGTACGCTGGCAAGATCATTTGCGGAAACTGGTCCAGAAGCATTCACGCGCAAGGCGAACGGGCGGCATCGGGCGAGACTGGACGTTTGGCTATATTCCACTCCTTACAAAGTTTGGGCAGAATATCAGTGAGCAAATAGGAAACGGCAGCGGGCTATTGACAGTTGACATCGACTCTCATACGCGGGCTATCGATCAGCTTATAGAAACATTTGGCACGGGGGGTCGACAAAACGCAGCACTTGTCGGCGTCGCCGGGGCAGGAAAAACAACGATCATTCATGCCTTTGCTGAGCGGCTGCTTGATGCGTCGGCGAAACTGCCAGATACCCTCAAGTTTAGGCAGGTATTTATCCTTGATTCGGCTTCGTTGATAGCTGCAGCTCCGGGGAGGGGCGAGCTGGAAAGCCTTATCATGCGTGTTCTTGGTGAGGCTTATAACGCAAAAAACATTATTGTCTGCCTCGATAACGCACAGTTATTTTTTGAGGAGGGCATGGGATCGGTTGATCTTACAAATGTCTTGTTGCCGATCCTTGATGCAGGACGTCTGCGGGTGATATTGTCGATGGATGAGCAGCGATTCCTGAAGATAGGCCAGCGAAATCCCTCACTTATCAATGCTCTCAATCGAATCAACGTTGAACCTGCCGATGAGGACGAAACACTTGTCGTTATGCAGGAGCAGCTAATACTTACGGAGATACAGCGTAATGTCACGTATATGTACCAGGCATTGAAAGAGGCATATCGACTGAGCGAGCGCTATGTACACGATCTCGCCATGCCTGGTCGCGCTCTCAAGCTACTCGAATCCGCTGCAGCATACAGTGAATCAGGTATCGTAACCATCAACTCGGTCCAGCAAGCCATCGAAAAAACTATCGGTGTAAAGATAAGCGTAGCAAGCGATACGGAAGATCGAGAGCGATTGCTACATATGGAGACCCTCATCCATGAACGTATGGTGAATCAATCACGTGCTGTTTCTGTAGTAAGTGATGCACTGAGGCGGGCGAGAGCGGGTGTGCGTAATCAAAATAGACCCATCGGAACATTCTTGTTTTTGGGACCAACCGGAGTTGGTAAAACTGAGTTGAGCAAAGCCCTGGCGGCAGTGTATTTCAATGGCGAGGAGCGGATGATTCGAATTGATCTCAATGAATATGTCAGAGCCGAAGACGTTAGCCGACTGATCGCCGACGGCGCCGATGATCCGAGCAGTCTCACCGCAGAAGTCATGAAACAACCATTTAGCGTCGTTTTACTTGACGAGATCGAAAAAGCTGCGCCCGAAGTACTCACGACATTACTACAGCTACTTGATGAAGGAATACTCCGTGACATTAAGAATCGCGAGGTGAGCTTCCGCGATGCCATCATCATTGCTACTAGCAACGCAGGAGCAGAGCGCATTAGGGAATATATTGGGCGTGGCTATCAACTTGAGCAGTTTGAAGAACAACTTATCGATGAGCTAATAAATACGCGACAATTCCGGCCTGAGTTTCTCAACCGTTTCGATGAGATCGTCGTATTTCGACCGTTCACAAAAGACGAGTTGCTCCAAGTATTTGACCTCATCCTCGCAAACGTAAATAAAACACTTGCCTTACAAAAAATAAGCGTTGAAGTGAGTGATGAGGCAAAACGATTTCTGGTGGAAAAAGGATACGATCCCCGTCTTGGGGCCCGACCGATGCGCCGAGTTGTTCAAAAGGCCGTAGAGAGTACTGTCGCCAAGCAAATGTTGAGTGGTTTGGTCGGACCGGGGAGCACCATTAGCCTCTCTCTCAGTCAGGTTGAAGAGGTATTTCGGTCAGAAAACGAAGTGATTGCGATGCGGGGAGAGTCTCAAGCCGAAACGCAAGGCGAGAAAGAATGACGCTGCTTACAGAATTCCGACGTCAGGCAGCTCTGATTGCCGCACTTAGCGTGCTTGTTGCGGCCGGATTTCTTCATCTAGCTGGCCGTGCTGCGCTTGGTGAAGCGGCAATTACATGGTATAGCCTAGGGGTAGCGCTCGTTCTCGCCGTGGGAATGATAAGAGACATCATGGCAGGTCGCTATGGTGTAGATATTCTTGCTGTCATGGCGATCGTGAGTACCCTTATAGTCGGTGAGTATTGGGCAACTATCGTTATTGTTATTATGATGGTCGGCGGAGAGGCGCTTGAGTCCTTTGCGAACGCCAGAGCTCGAAGTGAACTATCGGCATTGATTACTCGAGCGCCTACGGTCGCGCACAAACAAATGGTTGATGGTTCAACCGGTGATGTCGCAGTCACGACTGTCCAACCCAATGATACGATTGTAGTGCGTCCAGGTGAGGTTGTACCGGTCGATGGAGTTATTGTATCGGGGAACTCAATGCTTGATGAGTCGTCTATCACTGGCGAAAGTGAGCCTGTTGCTATGGGAAAGGGAGAGAACGTGCTGAGCGGTTCAGTAAATGGCGAATCACCCATCACTATTAGGGTCGAGCGGAGTGCGAGCGATAGTCAGTATGCACAGATCGTAGCACTAGTGCAAGCGGCCAGCGAATCAAAGGCTCCTTTTGTACGGCTCGCCGATAGGTATGCCGTTCCCTTCACCTTTGCCGCTATTGGGATTGCCTTGATTGCTTGGATGCTATCGGGAGATGCTCGCCGTTTTGCAGAAGTTTTGGTAGTTGCGACACCCTGTCCACTGCTCCTTGCGGCACCGGTTGCCTTCATTAGTGGCATGAGCAGGGCCGCCAAACAAGGAATAATTATGAAGAATGGTAGCAGTATTGAGCGGCTGAGTACAGTTCGATCTGCGGCATTTGACAAAACCGGTACATTGACAAAAGGTGAGCTAGAGTTGGTAGAAATCATTCCGCAGAAAACAACAAACAAAGAGGAGGTGCTGGCGATCGCGGCAAGTGCTGAACAACAGTCTGGCCACGTCACGGCGCGTGCCATACAAATTGAAGCAACACGTCGTTTGGTCGAAATTAGACCAGCAACTGGTATCTCAGAGGTGAGTGGCGGCGGGATTTTGTGCACCATTGGTCATCAAAAGATTGTGGTTGGTAGGCGTAACTTCCTAGTAGAGCATGGCGTGCCGGCATGTTCATTACCAGAATATCCAGGTACGGCGACCTATGTTGCTCGCAGCAATAAGCTCCTCGGAGTGATTATCTATAAGGATACAGTGAGACAGGATGCTGCCGAGACGCTGCGTCAATTAAGGCAGCTTGGTGTTAAGCACGTGGTAATGTTGACGGGAGATCACCCAGAAACGGCGTATGCTATTGCAGCTGAACTGGGGATGACCGATGTACGAGCGGATTGTCTACCCAAGGATAAGGTTGCCGCTGTAAGAGATTTTGAGCCTCGGCCAATTATGATGACAGGAGATGGCGTCAATGATGCACCGGTACTAGCGGCGAGTGATGTCGGTATCGCGATGGGTGCACGGGGGGCAACTGCAGCGAGTGAATCAGCCGATGTCGTCATCATGGTCGACCAATTATCGCGTCTCGTTAGCGCAATAAAAATTGCACGTCATACCGTATCAGTTGCCAAGAGAAGTGTATTGATTGGTATTGGCCTCAGCATCTTTTTGATGCTATTGGCGGCAACTGGGAGGATACCCGCTGTCGTCGGAGCATCTCTTCAGGAAGTCGTCGATATAATTGTCATCTTGTATGCACTACGGGCACGTGCCGGCTCACTAAATACCAAGGTGATGGTATAATCTTACTAATAGGCAGGAGATAGATTTATACTATGGCGCGATGGGATGAGATTGTCAGCACTGGTGATGTAGAGGATAGGAGGGGGGTATCGTCTGGTTTGTTGCTGGGCGGTGGAGGTGGTCTCGTCGCCCTACTCCTCACACTTGGTCTCAACTATATGGGGCTTAACGTGTCTCAGTCGACAGTGGAATCTGCTATTGGCACTGTCCAAACAATGAGAGCTGGTCAAGCAAAGCAGACAACCCAACCCGAGCAGTTTAGAGGAAACGATAGCTACGAAGTGTTTACGCGCAAGGTGCTGGGTTCGACAAATGATGTGTGGAGTGGGCTATTCTCCCAAAATAATTCGACCTACAAAAAACCGAGACTAGTGCTGTTTCGCCAGGCGACTCAGTCTGGGTGTGGAATAGCGACAACCGATATGGGGCCACATTTTTGTCCGCAAGATCAAACAATCTATCTTGATGAGACATTTTTTGATGAATTACGCACGCGGTTTGGAGCCGATACAGGTGACGTGGCGCAGGCATATGTGATCGCCCATGAGGTTGGCCATAATGTCCAAAGCCAACTCGGCGTCTTTAACACCAAGGCATCAAAGACCCGTAGTGGTAGTATCGATGTCGAATTACAAGCCGATTGTTATGCTGGTATATGGGCCTATTCACAAGCGAAAAATGGCATCTTTGAGAATGGAGAAATTGATCAGGCCATCAGCGCGGCTTCTGCAGTTGGCGATGACCATATTCAAAAAGTGGAGGGTGTACAAATCAACCCCGAGACGTGGACACACGGAAGTAGTACAGAGCGCGTCAACGCCTTCAAAAAGGGCTATACGAGTGGTCAACCCTCGCAATGTACTAATCTACAATAGGTGTGACTACTCGTTATTGTCGTCAAGATTGACTTTGATGGTGACGTAGGTAGGAGCTTCGTTTGCATGCTGAATGAGCGGCGCTTTACTGTCAACATCTCCGTAGACAATTGAATTGTGAATGGTACCACTCATCGTGCTAACGCGTAGGTAGTTGCCTTTTGCATTTTTATATTCTTGGGTGGGGTTAATAGAACCCTCATACTCAGTTTGTATGTAGGTGAAGCCAGCATTTTCAACCTTTTTTCTCAGATCACTCGCCGTATTTGTCGGCGTATCGTTGTGTCCATATTCGATGGTAGATGCGAATGTCCTGCCCTTGTCCCAGCTATAGACACGCTTATCGCCAAATAAGTCGCTTCGGACGGCTCGATAGGAGCTATCGAGGCCAAGACTATCATAAATTGCAGTGATTTGATTGAGGCGGTCAGTATGTTGTTTTGAAATAACCAGACGATCAATCAAATAAATGCTCATAGCAAGTGTCGAAAACAGTACAAATACCAATATGACATACACCAAGAGGCTGCGTCGCAAGACAAAATGCGTTGGTGTTGTCTGGACATGCTTCTTTGGATGAAGAGATTTTTTTCTAACCATAAGCATAGTGTATCACAAAATCATGGTAGAGTTTTACAACTCCGCTAGAACCTTTTAGTACAAAATACTGAGCCATCTAGCGAGGGCGGGGCCGCTGTACGCAGTCCAAAGTAGAGGGGATATCTGTTATTATTTAGTTATGGATAACAAAACTTTGACTGTTCTTAACGGTGTTCGCGTTGGACACGCTACTCACTTAGACAAATTGACGGGTTGTACGGTAATCCTTTTTGATAAACCTTACCAAGTTGCGTATAAAGCATGTGGAGGAAGCGTCGGTGCGTACAATACCGAAGCAATACGTGCAGATAAAACGAGCTACCGAGAAAATGGTATCTTCATCGCTGGTGGTAGCTATACAGGACTTATGTCGGCAAGTGAGATTATGGAATGTTTGTGCCGCGACCAAAAGGGCTCACGTTCTGGTAGCGATAACCGAATCTTTAATCCGTCCATTACTGGCGCGGTAGTGTATGACCAAGGTATGCAAATTGCGCCATACGATCCCGTCTATGGACGCGAAGCCTACGAAAACGCAACGAATAAACCGATTACAAGTGGTAATGTCGGAGCTGGTACGGGTACATCTGTCGGCAAGTTCCGTTGGGTTGAGGGCGGCACTAAAACTGGTGCTATGAAAGCGGGTGTTGGCTCGGCTCGTGTAGACTTGGGTAACGGCATAATTGTCGTTGCTCTGTCAGTTGTGAACGCAATAGGAAACATAGTTGCGCCTAACGGTGAAATTATTGCTGGTAATAGAGATGAAAACACCAAGTTTAAGTCGTATGAGGAGTTGATAGATTTCGTAACGCAGGACAGGTCAAACACGACAATATCTGTTGTTGGCATAAACGTTGATTTGGGCAGCAAATTGCATCTAGAAAAAGTCGCGCACCTTGCCTCGCATGGACAAGTTCGCGCGATAAATCCTGTGCATACTTCGTCTGACGGCGACACTGTTTTTGTATTTCGTACTGGTGAGCTGAAAAATCCGTTCAATGACAAGTTGCAATACTTCCAAGAAACGGAAGACAGTTTATATACCCAAGTCGATATCATTGGGCACGCCGCAGCGCGTGCCGTGCAAGAGAGTATTTATGACGCGGTGTATAGTGCAGAAAGCATACAGTTCGAGCAGGCGTATAAGGGCGTAATACCAGCGGTGAGAGATTATGAAGGCAGCAACTAACTACACAGGCAACGATTTTTACTGTGATGTCGCTATCGCGGGTAATGTTGAGCTAACAAAAGAATACGAAAGCGATAATGTACTCGCTTTTTACCACACTAAACCGTTCTGGCCTGTTCATATTGTGGTCGTACCGAAAAAACACATTGATTCATTTACGACACTTTCAGAGCATGACGAGGTGATTCTGCAAGAATTAATTTCTGTGCTGAAGTCTATCGCCTCAAAAGTTGAACAAGAGCAAGGCGCAGCAAGAATACTTACAAATCTAGGTAAATACCAAGACTCAAAACACTTACACTTTCATATCAGTAGTGGAGAAAAACTCAGCTAGTGTCGCAAACCAACAGCTCACCCGAAAAGAAATACTCTTTTCCAAATCCAGAAAATCTCGGTGGGGGAAATTTCAAAAAATAACCAAAGAGTTTTTGGTA
>APMI01022128.1_pt1 | contig 10457 bp, 8 predicted proteins | sample 667938 | NCBI WGS metagenome assembly APMI01 (sample SAMN01084076, study PRJNA167559) | wastewater metagenome | biome: Wastewater | place: Denmark: Ejby Moelle, Odense | collected 2011-11-28
GGCAAGGACTGCCAGTTGACTGGCTTGGCAATGTAATCGGCAGAAAGCTGGTGTGCCCGCTCAAAAAATGCGGCATCACCATGCCCCGTCACCAGAACCACCGGAAACCCCGGCCCGTGACTGCGGCGAATGGCGGCGCAGACCTCAAAGCCATCCATGCCTGGCATCTCGACATCCAGCAACGCCATATCAAACGGGGCGCGCTGAAATTCGGTCAGCGCATCGTTGCCGTTATCGACCAGGGTCGGCATGAAATCATCACCCGCCAACGCCGCCTGCACCAGTAAACCGGCCGTCGGGTCATCGTCTGCCACCAGCACACGCCACGGCGTCGGACTCATCAGCGCACCTCTGGCAACTGTTCGCGAATGGCCGCTTCGACACGTGCCCATTCTGCCCGCAGCGCTTCAACGCGGTTCAGTAACTTGCGCATTTCTCCATCCCTTCCAAACTGCTCGATTTCGCCGCAAAGCCGGGCCAAACCATTGGCCCCCACATTGAAGCTGCTTGATTTCAGGGCATGCGCGGCACTGGCGATCAGCTTGGCATCACCATCAGCCAAGCCCTGCTCAAAACGCCCCCACTCACGCGCGGCCGCTTTCAAATAGGCGGCCAGTACCTGCCGAAGCAAGACCTCCGCGCCATCCGGCGCCAAGGCGCGCACCTTCTCGAGTGCGGATGGGTCCAGGGGAGCCGCCTCATTCGGTTCTGACGGATTGATGGAGGGCTCAACGCCGGCCATTGGTATGCTCTTGCGCCGCTCAAGCGGCAACCAGCGAGCCAGCAACACCAGCAATTCCTCGCCGGTATAGGGCTTGGCCAGATAGTCGTCCATCCCGGCCTCGGTACAGCGCTCGCGGTCACCCTTCATGGCATTGGCGGTCAGCGCTATTACCGGCAAGTGCTGGCCACTGACCCTTTCCCGCTCGCGCAGTACCTTGGTCGCAGCAAAGCCGTCGACAATCGGCATCTGGCAGTCCATCAAGACCAGATCCACCACTTCGCTTGCCAGCAGATCAAGCGCCTGCTGACCATCGACTGCGGCAACCACTTCCAGCCCCATCCGCTCCAACTGGACGCGTGCCACGATCATGTTGCTTTCATTATCCTCGGCGATCAATACCCGGCCACGCAACTTGCGGGCAGGCGATCCTGGCCGCCCCCCTCCCGCCTTGCGCCGATTGAGTGCGACATCGACCGCCAGAAAAAGATCGGCCTGACGCAGCGGTTTGGGCAGGCAGGCAGCAAGCTCGAAACCCGCCTTTTTTAAATGATCCGGCATATCGACGGCAGAGGAGAAAGCGATTATCCGTGCCGCCAACTGCTTGTTATCCCCCAAAAGCGCCCTGACCAGATCAATACCGTGCATCTCGGTCATATCCATATCAATCAGGAACAGCGCATAGGGCTGGCCATCCCCCTTGGCCGCCTTGGCCATCGCCAAGGCCCGCATGCCGGAGCCTGCCGTATCCGCAACAAAGCCACGGTTGCGCAGTTGGCCAAGGAGTATCTCGCAATGCGCCGGCGTATCGTCCACGATGAGCAAACGCTCCACCGATACTTTCACGGTCTGCTGATCGGGCTTCTCTGGCAACATGCGGCCAAACGGCAGCAGCAGTTCGGCCGTAAAACTCGACCCCTTGCCGGGTTCGCTCTCGACACCGATACTGCCGCCCATCAAGTCGATCAGTCGCCGGCAAATCGCCAACCCCAGCCCGGTACCCCCATACTGGCGCGCCGTTGAGCCATCCGCCTGGGCAAAATGTTCGAAAACGCGATCCTGAGCCGCCAGCGGAATACCGATACCGGTATCACTCACGGTCAACGCGAATTTAAGACCGTTTTCCGAACGTTCACGAATGGTCAAGCGCAGCGAGATTTGTCCGCTAGCAGTGAATTTGATGGCATTGCCCAACAAATTCACGATGATCTGGCGTAAACGAAGGGCGTCGCCCAGCACGAATAAAGTCTCGTCCGGCGGCAGATCTGCCAGCAACTCCAGACCCTTTTTATGAGCTTGTTGCGAAAACAACTCCAATGACTCTTCGAGCAAGTGGCGCAGATCAAAATCAACCGCGTCAAGCTCCAGCTTGCCGGATTCTATTTTCGAGAAATCGAGGATGTCGTTGATGATCCCCAACAAGTGCTTGCCGGAGCGTTCGACCGCCTCGATGAACTGACGCTGGGTAGGCGCCAGCTCGGTAGCCAGCAATAGCTCCGTCATGCCCAGAACCCCATTCATCGGCGTCCGGATCTCATGGCTCATCGTGGCCAAAAATTCGCTCTTCGCCAGGCTACCGGCCTCCGCGAGCTCCTTGGCCAGACGCAGTTCGCGCGTTCGCTGCTCGACGATTTGCTCCAGGTTGCCCAAATGCGTCGACAACCAATGATCCCGCTCACGAATCTGGTCAAGCATCTGATTGAAGCCATTGGCCAGTTGGGCGATTTCGGTCACCGCGCTATCGGCCGCGTGAATGTCCAGGTGCCCGACTGAGACTTCGGCCATGTTCCGCGTCAAATCCTGCAGCGGCGCCATAAGCTTTTCGACACGCCGCCCCTGAAAACGCAGCGCAAGGGCCAGTGCCAACGCCATTTCAAGCAGGATCAAACCGAGATAGACCAGTAGCTGCTGATAAACCTTGCTCAGGTCGATACTCAGGCGCAACCATCCCGAGTGCTGCGCGACAAGTACAGGCACATTTTCATTGTGCAGAAAAAGACTCAAGCGCAAGCGTTCTGAGGATTGATCGACGAGACCGACAGGCACAAGGAAGTCAATCTGCCCCCAGGAGAAATGATGCCCGGCCACCGGGTTGAGCAGTGGCGCAGTCATGGTCTTGCTGCCGGGTCGATCATAGGCGGCAAACAACGAAAGATCGTCGCGGAACACTGCCGCGGATTGCACCTCGGGCAAGGTACGCAAAACCATGAACCTGGTCTCGACCGCCAGCCGGTCGTTATTGCTCAGCGCCTGCCCCATGCCTTCATTCAGCAAATCAAGCCGGAGGTAGCCCTCTTCAACCTGTTCGCGCATGCTCACCCAACCCAGGGTGCCCAGAATAAAGACGCTGACAAAAGCGATGGCCAGCAACAGGACATAAAAATTTATTCTCGCCAGCCGACTGCGCAACGAGACTGTTTGAGCATTCTGTGTCACGCCCGCCCCCCGGCGCCGAAGTCACTCTCCTGCCTCGCCGTCGCTGCGGCGGCCCAGGCTTGCCGAAAAGCAACCTTCAGGGCTGTACGCAACTCAGCCGTAATATCGGCCGGATTATCATCCGTGCGCTTTAGTAGCGCCTCCTCGAGTGCCCGCGCCCTCTCGCTCAGTTGCTCTGCCCCAATATTCGCTGCTGCGCTCCGTATCGCATGCACTCGCTTGCGCTCTAGAGTATCGTCGCCAATACTCCCCTGCCAGGACCGCTCCCAACCGGCAAAATGCTCGACAAAAAGCCCGACGGCCTCCCACCAAAGCTCGGGTTGATCGAGCATTCGCTCGATCGCAGCAATCACATTAAACCCATCCAGAGAGCGCGGAACAATCATCAGTTACAGGAAATAAAAAGGGGGATTCGAAAAGTCCAACAAAGCAGCCGAATTGTCGCCCGGGAAGCCGACTCATTGTTAAAGAATGGTAAAACATTTCCTTTGTTTTACATTGGATTACAATCATTCCTTTATCGTACGATCGAAACGAAGAACCATGCGGCAAATTGCGCTAATAGTTGAAGACGATCCGGCGACCCGGCACGTGCTGGGTACGACCCTGGCCACTGCCGGCATTGATAGTATCTACGCTGAAAACGGTGCTGCAATGTGGCGTAGGCTGGAAGAAAAGCCCGACGTCATCATCCTTGATCTCAGTCTGCCGGATGCCGACGGACTAGAACTGCTTCGCCAATTGCGCCAGAACTCCGAAATCCCGGTCCTCATCCACTCCACACGCTCGGATGAAATCGAACGCATCATCGGCATCGAAATCGGCGCCGACGATTTCCTGCCCAAGCCCTGCAACATGCGGGAACTGCTAGCCCGCACCCGTGGCCTGCTGCGCCGGGCCCAGCGCACCAACAGCCCGCTTCGCAATGGTGAGCAGCGCCGCCTGCGTTTTGGCGAGTGGACACTGGATACTGCCTCTCGAGAACTTACCATGAGCGGCGGCCAGCCCACGCCGCTGGGCGTATCGGGGTTCGCCCTGCTCTCCAGCTTCTTGGAACACCCGTTTGAGCCACTTTCCCGCGAACAACTGTCGCGCGTCCTCAAGCGCGAATACGTGCCTTACGACCGCATTATCGACGTCCACGTCAGCCAGATCCGACGCATTCTCGGCAAACAGGCCGACGGCAGCAGTTTTATCAAGACCCTGCGTTCGCAGGGCTACGTTTTCATCGCCCAAGTCGACGCTGCGAATTAATTCGACCCGCAAACGCCGTGACGCGACCATTGCCCGGCAAGCCCGCACTGCTTCGTTTGCTGGCTATGTTAGCCACCATGGGTTGCCTTTGCCTGAACGGGCTGCCATTGGCACTGGGTTTCGATTTTGAGCGGATACAACAGGCCTTCATCAACCGCTTCGGCGCGGAACGAAACCCGCTTCTTCAAGAATGGCAGCGCCTGCTTGGCGAAGCGAAAAAAGCCCCCGAGACTGACAAGTTAAAGCGCGTCAATGACTTCTTCAATCGGCGCATTGCCTTTGACGATGACATGTCGATCTGGGGACAAAACGATTATTGGGCAACGCCCAGCGAGTTGATCGGACAGGGGCGCGGCGACTGCGAAGACTTTTCGATCGCCAAGTATTACTCGCTGATTGACCTCGGCGTCCCGGTAACCAAACTGCGACTGGTCTACGTCAAGGCCGCACAGAATGGGCTGGACGGTGTCTTCCAGCAAGCGCATATGGTGCTGGCGTATTACGCCACACCGACCGCGGACCCGCTGGTCCTCGACAACCTGAACAGCCAGATCCTGCCCGCCTCTCGGCGCAGCGATCTTTCACCGATTTTCAGTTTCAACAGCGCGGGTCTTTGGCAAGGCACCGGCAACAATGCCAGCAAGAGCAATCTTTCCCGCTGGCAGGACTTGCAGGTCAGGGCACGCGCTGAAGGCTTCCAGTGAGGTAATCGACATGTCTTTATTCCGACAAATCTGGCTCGCAGTCATCGCCAGCACCCTGATCGCATTTGCTGGCAGCTTCCTGGCCAGCATGCTGACAGCGCGCCACTACCTGGAGCAACAACTGGCCATCAAGAACAACGACAATGCCGCATCGCTGGCCCTGTCCATGTCGCAACTGGACAAGGACCCTGTCACGGTCGAACTTCAGGTTGCCGCCGTATTTGACAGCGGCCAGTATGCTGCCGTCCGGCTGATCGATCCGAATGGCAAGACGATGATCGAAAAAGCCAGCCCACCTGCTGCTGGCGAAGTACCCGAGTGGTTTGTCCGGCTCTTTCCCATCGTCTCGCAGCCGGGCCAGGCGCAAGTAACTGCCGGCTGGAAGCAGTTCGGTACCGTCGAACTCATCAGCCACAGCCATTTTGCCTACAAGGAACTGTGGAACGGCGCCTTCAAGCTGCTCGGCTGGTTCACAGTCGGCGGTGGCATCATGGGACTGCTTGGCATGCAATTGCTGCGCCGCATCCGGCGCCCGCTCGACGCGGTGGTCGGGCAAGCGCAAGCGATCAGCGAACGGCGCTTCATCAGCATTGCCGAGCCAAGTACGCCGGAGCTAAAAAGCCTTGCCAGCGCCATGAATGCCATGGTCAACCGCCTGAAAGCGATGTTTGCCGAAGAAGCGGCCCGGCTCGAAAAGGTTCGGCGTGAAGCGACTCTGGACAGCCTGACCGGTCTGGCCAATCGCGCCTTTTTCATGAATCAGCTGGCTGCAGCGCTGAGCGATGATGACGCCCCTGCCTCGGGGTCGCTACTCATGCTGCGCCTTGCCGATCTGGCCGGCATCAACAAGCGGGCCGGACGGGAGATGGCCGACGAGCTTCTAAGAAGACTCGGCCTCGTACTGAACGAACTGACCGGCGACAAAGCCAATGCCGCTGCCGCACGCCTGAACGGTGCTGACTTTGCATTATTGCTTCCCGGCATCCGGGACCCGGCGCCGCAGGCAGAAAAGCTGTTGCATGCCCTCAATGACCTCGCTGCCGCCGGTCTGATCGACAGCGAGCGCATTGGCTATGTGGCCAGCGGAATTTACCTGCATGGCCAATCCATCGCCAATCTGCTCGCCCGTGTAGACGGGGCGCTCGCCGCAGCTGAAGTCCAGAGCACCATGGCCTGGTGTCGTGCCGAAAGTGATGCCGAAGACCATGCAACGTCCAATGCTGACTGGAAAAGGCTGCTGGATGGCGCCATCCAGTCGCAACGCCTGCGCCTGATCGACTTCCCGGTGGCCGGCAATACCGGACAGCTACTCCACCTCGAATGTCCGCTCCGCCTGCAAGCCGCCGAGAATGGCGAGTGGCTGGCCGCCGGCAGCTTCATGCCCATGGCCTCGCGCCTGTCGATGACCACCGAGCTTGATCTTGCAGCCGCCCGGCTGGCGCTGGATCGGATTGCCGCCGGCGCCCCGGCGGTGGCGGTCAACCTCTCTGGCGAATCTATTCTGGAAGCTTCGTTCCGCGCTCGCCTGTTCGCGCAGATAGCCAACCGCAAGGAACTGGCACCGCGCCTCTGGCTGGAAGTTTCCGAAATTGGCGCCTTCAAGCATTTTGATGAATTCCACGCCTTCTGCGACGCCTTGCGCCCGCTCGGCTGCCGCCTCGGCATCGAGCATTTCGGTCGCCAATTCAGCGAAATCGGTCGCCTGCAACGTATCGGCCTCGATTATCTGAAGGTCGACGGCAGCTTCATCCGCGCCATCGATACCAATGTTGGCAATCAGGCATTCATCAAAGGCTTGTGCAGCATCGCGCATAATATCGGCCTGACGGTTATCGCCGAAGGCGTTCAAACCGCCGAAGAACTGGCTATCCTGCCCGAACTTGGCTTTGATGGCGCCACCGGCCCGGCCGTACCGAGGAATTGATGTCATGAGTACCGAAATCGAGCTGAAACTCCAGCTTAGCCCCAAGGCAGCCCGCCAACTGGCTGCCCACCCACTGCTCGCCCAGCTTCCGCCGCAAAAACAACACCTGCTGAACACTTATTTCGACACCCCGAAGCTGGAGTTGCACGCCAAACGCATTGCGCTGCGCTTTCGCAAAAAAGGCTGGGAGTGGCTATGCACCGTCAAATCAGCTGAGCCGGCCAGCGGTGGTCTGGCCATGCGCAGCGAATGGGAAAAACCAGCCACGCCCGGCGTCTTCGACTTCAGCCATGTTGACGACGACAATTTTCGGGCGTTTCTGGAGCAACGACGGGAGCAGTTCGAAGCTATCTTCACCACCGATTTTCGCCGTCAAATCTGGCACGTTCCGTTTGGCGAATCCCTAATTGAACTCGCCATCGACCGCGGTCACATCGAAAGCAAGGGTCGGCGCGCCACCATTTGCGAAATTGAACTCGAACTGCTCTCCGGCAAAGTCGATGACATCTTCGGCCTGACCCGGGAACTGCAACAAAACATCGATCTCTACCCCGCCATTGCCAGCAAGGCCGAGCGAGGCTATGGGCTGTTCCTCAACGAGCCGCATCGCCCCTTCAAGAGCAAACCCGTCCCCATCAGCGAGCAGCAAACGCCGGTCGAAGCTTTTCGCAGCGTTGCGCTGGGCTGTCTGGAACATTTTCAACGCAACGAAAGTGGCCTGCTCACCGGTGGCGAAGCCGAGTTTGTCCATCAGGCCCGCGTCTCACTGCGTCGCCTGCGCTCCGCGATCAAGCTATTCGCCCCCGTTCTGCCGCCTGAATTTGTTGCTGCCTATGGCCAGACCTGGCGAACGCTGGCGGGCGCGCTGGGTGACACGCGCAACTGGGACGTATTTCTCGAAGAAACCCTGCCCCCCATTGCTGCGGCCTTTCCCGAGCACCGCGACATCAAGCGCCTGCACAAGGCCGCACTGCAACGGGCCAACAGCGCCCGCAAGTCGGTCATCGGGCTACTTGCCGTCAGCGAATACCCGCGCCTGCTGCTTGAATTCACCGCCGCCATCTACACACTGAACGACAGCGCACCGGTTCCAATCAAGGATTTTGCCCGGCAACAGATCGCCAACTACGCCCGAAAAGCCCGCAAACTGGCGCTACAACACGCCGAACTCAGCCCGGAAGAGCGCCACAAGATGCGCATCGCCTTCAAAAAGCTGCGCTATTCCCTGGAATTTTTCGCGCCCCTGCTACCGCAACGCCGCCTGAAGCCCTATCTGGCTGCACTGGCGCAATTACAGGAAGAGCTCGGCCTGATCAACGACCACGTCACTGCCAAAACGCTGATGATCAACGCGCTCGATGGACACCCACCCGGGCCAGTGCACGGCTGGATTTCGGGTCGGCATGCATTGTTGATCAGAGAGTTACCGGATGCACTACAAACCTGGCTGACACAAAGCCCGCCGATCTGAGCGAGGTTGAATCTACTCCCAGGGATTGAGGTCAACAATCGCAACGACTTTCGCCGAAGCCTTGTTGATAAGCACCGTGACCGGATGCGCGCGCGCCATCATGGGAAGATAAGCGTCAGCCTCCGACCAACGTTGAAGAGCTTCCACTACTGCGGACTGCGGGTTGTAGCGCATAAGCTCCTCCAGGGGCTTGGCGCGCTCGCGCATCGCCTTCGCTCCCTCACCAATCGGCCCATAAAGTTTAGGGCGCTGTGGCAAATCTACACCGCTGAACATGGTTTCGAGGGTGATCGCCTTGCGTTCCTCTGGGCTCTCGGGCAGGCGGGCAAAAACCCAGCGAGGGCCACTCCAAGATGCGGAATGATATTCGGCCGGCGCCTCAGCAGCCCTGCGTTGGTCAATATCATATGCCTGCACCAAATCAAAACGATCCGCGTTATAGACCAACCACACGGGGCGCCCTTCAGCTACTGTCCATATTCCATAGCTAAAAGCCAACATCTGGAGCAAAGCAATCGTAAAAAGATCAAAACGCAGTGATTTTTTTCCGGGCCGATAGACCAGCATCGTCAGCAACGGGCCGAGGGCCACGTCCACGCCGAGCACGATAATAAAAACATCCGTTACGCCAGTAGCCGTATGCAACGGCCGTGGATACCAAAGCAAAAACACCACCCCAACAGCAATCAAACCAAAAATAGCAGAAATTGATAAATGAATTAGGCCGGCACGCAAACGATGGATCATTGGTCGGAGGAAACTTGAATATGGAAAAAAATAATAATTACCATTTGTAAAACAAGCCCCCCGGATTGACGAATTACGATGGGGGGTCGGTGGCTACGCAGAACAAGGAACTCTAGCAAGCCATCCGTTGACACTCAAAACAGAAAACTCGCAACAAAAGAGAAAACCCGGGGCAGATGACCCCGGGTTTCAGAAATTGGGTGCCCAGCACCCAATTAGATTCAAATCGATTAGCGGCAAGAAGCGGGAGAATACTTTGCCAACATCGTGCCAGCGTCAGCAGCGCCCATCCCGCCAGCAGAAGCGGAGGAAGTGCCAACACCACGGCATGCCCAATCCACTGCGCCGGTGTTGCCATTAGCAATCGCAGTCGCCATTGGTTCAACACCGCCGGTGGTAGATTTGACGAATGGAGAAATAACCAGAGTGCCGGCGGCACCGACATTGGTTGCGTTGAAGGTTGCGGTAATGACCCCATTTGCATCCGCTACGATGCTTGTCAAATACTTGGTCGGATTGGCAGCAGCCACAGAAGCGTTTGCAACCGCAACATTTGCCGTCAACTCAGCTGCAGTAGTCGATTCAGCAAGAACACTCTTGAAACCTTCAGCAATGACCATGCCTTCGCTAACCTTTGATCTGATCATGTAATCGGTATACGCCGGCAAAGCAATAGCAGCCAGAATACCGATAATGGCAACAACGATCATCAGTTCGATCAGGGTGAAACCTTGTTGGATCTTTTTCATTTGAATCTCCTGTAAGTGACAAGGCGGGAAAGCCGCTGAGTAACCTATAACAGTTTCCGTGCCAGCTTTTTAAAACCCGGGTCGATGAGCGCTCTCGAATCGCCAAAACCCTTACCAGTCATCGCATTAGCGTTTTATTGGTGCGAATGTAAAAAAGCGTAGCTGGCGAACAGCCCGGCAGAGGTGACAATTTGCGTCACGTGCAGTGGACGCAATGCGGCAGGCATGACGACATTCGGCGGAAAATACGGCAATTGCAGCAGCGGTCGCGAGGTGAATTAGCAGTCGGCTTGCTGCGGGGTCAGGAATTCGCTCGCATAGCGGCGGCAAAGCCCGCCGCTGACAAACAATGCATGGAGGTCAGCAGCGATATGGCCGTTCTTGCTGAATTTTTCGAGGATCGCCAACGCTTGCGAGAGCTGCATGCCTTCCTTGTAGGGGCGATCCTTGG
>APMI01014596.1_pt1 | contig 10455 bp, 10 predicted proteins | sample 667938 | NCBI WGS metagenome assembly APMI01 (sample SAMN01084076, study PRJNA167559) | wastewater metagenome | biome: Wastewater | place: Denmark: Ejby Moelle, Odense | collected 2011-11-28
TCGCATAAGATATATTATGGAACTGAAAGAATGCCCGGAACGCAGGCGCGGGCGGCTGCGGTGTCCAGAACGCCGCTTCAGGATCGGTTCGTATCACACTGATATCGAACAATGATTTGAGACAACGTCGCCGTTCACGCGGCTGGCGCAGCGATCTCGATGGTCATGCCGTCATAGGCGGCGTCGACATGGTGCGGCGTTTCGCGCTGGACCGTCTCATAGTCCAGCGGCGTGTGCATATGCGTCAGCACCGCGCGCTTCGGCCTTAGCCGCTCGATCCACAGCAGCGCCTGCGCCAATGAGAAATGGCTCGGATGCGGCCGATACTGCAGCGCATCGATGATCAGTACGTCCAGACCTTCCAGAAGCGGAACCGTCGTGTCGGGAAAGCCGGAGACATCGGCGCAGTAGGCCAGATTGCCGATGCGAAAGCCGAGCGAGGCGATGTCGCCGTGGAACTGGGGCAGGGGTAAAAACGAAATCTCACCGCCCTCTCCCGCGATCCTGACCGGCGCGTCGTGATCGATAATACGCAGGTTCAGGATCGGCGGATACTGGCTTCCCGGCGGAGTCTCGAAACAGTATCCGAAACCCTGAACGAGCCGCTCGGAGGTCTGCAGGTCAGCGCGTATGTCCATCAGCCTGCGCTGGCCGATGACAAAACCTCGCAGGTCGTCGATGCCGTGGATATGATCGGCGTGGGCATGGGTGTAAAGCACGGCGTCGAGCGCGCCCAGCTTCGCCATCAGCATCTGTTCGCGAAAATCCGGGCCGGTGTCGATGACCACGCTTGTGACGCCGTCGGGACCAAGACGCTGCACAAGGGCGGAAGCCCGGCGACGGCGGTTGCGTGGATTTGCCGGATCGCATGCGCCCCAGTCGCCAGTGATGCGCGGCACGCCGGGCGAAGAGCCGCAGCCCAGGATCGTCAGACGGATCGTATCCGTCATCTTGCGTCCGGGCGCTTGGCCTTGGAGAACAGGCGGAAAAAATTGTCGGTAGTCAGGCGCTCGACTTCAGGCTCGTCGACGCCGATCGCACCGGCCAGCACGCGCGCTGTCTGGCGAACATAGGCCGGTTCGTTGCGTTTGCCGCGAAACGGCGGCGGCGCCAGATAGGGCGCGTCGGTTTCGACCAGCAGACGGTCCTTCGGCAGTTCGGCTGCGATCTGCCTGATCGCCTCCGAATTCTTGAAGGTCAGGATGCCCGAGAACGACACATAACCGCCGAGTTCGACGCCGGTGCGGGCCAGCGCCGCTCCCGACGAAAAACAGTGCAGCACGAAGGGGAAGGCCCCCTTCCCTGTTTCCTCGGTCAGGATCGCCGCGATGTCGGCGTCGGCGTCGCGCGCATGGATGACCAGCGGCAGGCCGGTGCGCCGTGCGGCGTCGATATGGGTGCGAAAGCCACGCGCCTGGGCGTCGCGCGGCGCCTTGTCGTAAAAATAGTCGAGCCCGGCCTCGCCGATGGCGACGCATTTGGGATGCGCCGACAACGCCACGATCTGGTCTGCCGATATGCCGTCTTCCTCGCCGGCATTGTGCGGATGGGTGCCGATCGAACACCAGACGTCGCGATGGCGTTCGGCGATCTCGCTGATGGCGTCGAAGCGGCGGATGCGCGTCGAAATCGTCACCAGCGTAGCGACGCCGTCGGCGGCGGCGCGCGCAACGACGTCGTCGCGTTCAGACGCAAAATCAGGGAAGTCGAGATGGCAATGGCTGTCGACTAGCATCTCAGCCATTGGCCTCGTCAGCGGCGACATAGCGCGGGAAGACGCCGGCGGGCGCGGGCAAAGGCGTCCCCGACGCCAGCTCGAATTCGTCCGCGACATGACGGAAGCTCCGCGCGTTCTGGTCGACCGCCAGCAGATCGAGCAGCTTCACCGACGAACCCGGAATGTAGGGCGACATCAGGATGGCGATACGGCGCACAACCTCGGCCGTCGTCCACAGGACGGTCTGCATGCGCGCCGGATCGGTCTTCCTCAGCCCCCATGGCGCTTGTGCTGCGAAATAGCGGTCGGCCGAACCGACGACGTTGATGACCGCCGCCACCGCATTGTGGATGGCCTGTTCGGTCATAGCCGCCCTGCCCGCCGCAAGCGCGTCCGACGCCTCGGCCAAGATCGCCCGGTCCTCGTCGGTCAGAGCGCCTTTTTCAGGAACGACGCCGCCGCAGTTCTTGGCGATCATCGACAGCGACCGCTGCGCCAGATTGCCGATGCCGTTGGCGAGATCGGCATTGGTGCGGTTGACGATCGCCTCATGGCTGTAGCTGCCGTCCTGTCCGAACGGAATTTCGCGCAACAGGAAATAGCGCATCTGATCGAGGCCGTAATGCTCGGCGAGCGACATCGGGTCGACCACGTTGCCGAGCGATTTCGACATTTTCTCGCCGCGGTTGAAGACGAACCCGTGGCCGAACACCCGGCGCGGCAGTTCGATGCCGGCCGACATCAGGAACGCCGGCCAGTAGATGGCGTGAAAACGTACGATGTCCTTGCCGATGACGTGCAGGTTGGCCGGCCAGAAATCCCAAAGCGAAGCGGATTCATCGGGATAGCCGACGCCGGTGATGTAGTTCGTCAGCGCGTCCACCCAGACATACATGACGTGTTTCTCGTCGCCGGGCACCGGCACGCCCCAGTCGAAGGTCGTGCGCGAGATCGACAGGTCCTTCAGGCCGGATTTCACGAACGAGATCACCTCGTTGCGGCGTTCGTCCGGGCCGATGAAGTCGGGATCGTCCTCGTAGAGTTTCAGAAGCCGGTCGCCATAGGCGGACAGGCGGAAGAAATAGCTTTCCTCCTCGACCCATTCGACAGGCGTGCCCTGCGGTCCGTAGCGCACGCCGTCGTCGCGAACCTCGGTTTCCTCCTCGCCGTAATAGGCCTCGTCGCGCACCGAATACCAACCTGCGTAGCCACCCTTGTAGATGTCGCCGCTGGCCGCCATCGCCTTCCAGATCGCCTGGCTCGAAGCGTAGTGGCGCTCTTCGGTGGTGCGGATAAAATCGTCGTTGGAAATGTTCAGCGCCTCGGCCATGCGGCGGAACTCGGCCGAGTTTCGGTCCGCCAGTTGGCGCGGCGAAATGCCTTCCTTGCGGGCGGTCTGCAGCATCTTGATGCCGTGCTCGTCGGTGCCGGTAAGAAAATAGACGTCCTTGCCGTCAAGGCGCTGGAATCGGGCGATGGCGTCGGTCGCGATCATCTCGTAGGCATGGCCGATATGCGGCTTGCCGTTCGGATAGGAAATCGCGGTGGTTATGTAGAATCTGTCGGTCGCCATCGGCTCTGCTTTCACTCAACGCGCTGCAATTAGCGCATCCGGTCGGCTCTGGCTATCCTGCGGCGGACCGAGCGAGGCCGGCCGAGACGCGGTCGAGCAGGCCGACGACGTGCTGGCGCTTGTCGAGGTTGAACGTGACGGTTTCGGCGATGACGCCGTGAGCCTCGTTCCACAACTCGGCCAGTCGGGCGGCATGCCTGGTGTCGCCGCGCATCGCGGCCGCGCTCGACGCCGAGGCGATCCGGTCGAGCAGATGGTCATTAAGGATGGCGAAACGGACTTCGTGATCGCGTCCTGCCACGGCGTCGGCCAGCCGGTACGCTTCAAGCGGGTCCTTTCGCGCCGCCTCAAGATAGGCGTCGGCCGCCGCGATGATGTCGGCCCCGCCATGCTCGGCCAGAAGGATGGCGTTGCGCGCGCTCCCGGCTGCCCCATCAAGCAAGGCTCGCCTTTCGTCGGTATTGGCTGGCAGCGAAATGTTCGTCCCCGCCAGCACCGTCTCGATTTCGGCCTGCGACAGCGGCTGGAATCGCGCCACCTGGCAGCGCGACCGGATGGTCGACAACAGGCTGCCGGGGGCGTGCGAAACCAGCAGGAACAGCACCCTCGCCGGCGGTTCCTCCAAATTCTTGAGCAGGGCGTTGGCGGCATTGCGATTCATGTCGTCGGCGGGGTCGACGATGACAATGCGATAAGAGCCGTCATGCGACCGCAAGGACAGGAAGCGCGACACTTTTCGCATTTCGTCGACGGTGATCGACGTCTTGAATTTCTTGCCGCGCTCGTCGAACGGCCGCGTCAGGTGCAGCACGCCCGGATGCGCGCCGCTGGCGACCTGCCTGAACACCGAGCCGTCCGGATCGGACCCGCCAAAGGGCACGCGCTCGACGCCCGGGTCGGGATTTTCGAGCAGGTATCGCGCCACCTGAAATGCAAAGGTCGCCTTGCCGACGCCGCGCGGACCCGACAGCAGCAAGGCATGATGCAGCTTGCCGTGACGATAAGCGTCGATGACGCTGTCGACCGCCTCGGCATGACCTACCAGGCGCTGGCTCTCGGCGGGATCGGCGATCCCGTCCAGGCTGTCGTGCTGCTCTTGCGCCAGCCGGTCGCTCATGTCGCTCCGCCTGCCGGCCGGGCCGAGATTCGGGCGGCGCGCGCGATCACGCGGTCGACGGCTGCGGAAACAGCGGACGCGACTGCGGTCGGGGAGCGATTGGCGTCGATGACGACACATCGGCCCGGTTCGGCAGCGGCAATGTCGAGGAATGCCTGCCGCCTGCGGCGATGGATTTCCAGCGTTTCCTTCTCGAACCGGTCGGGAACCTCCTTGCCGCGGCGCGATGCGGCGCGCGCCAGGCCAACGGCAGGATCGAGATCGAGAATGATGGTCAAATCCGGCGTCATTCCGTTGACGGTCACCTGTTCGAGCGCTGCGATGAAGTCCGGTGAAAGATTGCCGGTGACGCCCTGATAGACGCGGGTGGAATCAAAGAAACGGTCGCAGAGGACGATTTGACCGGCGTTCACGGCCGGGCGGATGACCTGTTCCACATGGTCGGATCTGGCGGCGGCGAAAAGAACCGCCTCCATCGCCGGGCCCATGGTCTCGGCCGCTCCCGACAGAAGGACGTGACGAACGGCTTCCGCGCCGGGCGATCCGCCCGGCTCCCGGGTGATCAAGACATCGCGGCCGGCGGCGCGAAGGCTTTCGGCAAGCCGCGCCATCTGGGTCGACTTGCCAGCCCCCTCGCCTCCCTCGAATGTGATGAACAGCCCGCGGTTCACGCCTGATTGTCTCCCGCCGATTCCCGCCGGCGCCTGTTGTCCAAGAATTATCCGCGCCCCGCCGTGGCGTCCGCCATCAGGCCGCGAAGCCAGCCGAAAGAGAGTTCGTAGATCGCCCCCCAGGCGCGCTGCGTCAGGCTGCCGACACCGACAGGCTCGGCGGCGAACAGCGGCGCCTGGCGCACCACCCGTTCGTCATCATAGACGACCAGCCTGGCGATCTGCGCGCCCTTGTCGAGCGGCGCGCCGACAGGACCCTGATAGACGATTCGACCGACATAATTCTCGCCGCCGCCGGTCGGCACGAGAATGGAGATTGGCTCCCTGGTCTGAAGTTTGACGCGCGAGGCGGCGCCGCCAAAAACGCTGGCCTCGCCAACGATCTCGTCGCGTCCGAACAGTTCGACCTTGTCGAACGCTGTCATGCCCCATGCGATGACGGCCTTGGCTTCGTCGATGCGATGGCTGTCGCGCTCGAGGCCGGCCAGAGCGAGGAAGAGCCTTCGGCCGTTCTGCTCGGCGGTCGCGACAATCGAATAGCCCTCGCCCTCGGCAAAGCCCGCGACAAGCCCGTCGCTGCCGATGCCGAGCTTGAGCAGCGGATTCTTGTTCTGCTGGGTGATATTGTTCCAGCTGAATTCGGGCAGGCCAAAGCGCGAAAACATCACCGGATAGGTCTTCCACAGATGGTGCGCCAGGTTGACCATGTCGCGCACCGTCGTCTTCTGGCCGGGGGCCGGAAACCCGGTCGGATTGACGAAGGCGGAATTGGCCAGGCCAAGCTGCGCCGCACGCTGGTTCATCGACGCGGCAAATGCGCCTTCCGATCCCGCGAACCCCTCGGCCAGCACGATCGCGGCGTCGTTGGCGTAGATCGCCATCAGGCCGTTCAACAGGTTGCCGACCGAAACCTCGGAATTGAGCGCAGCGAACATGGTGGCGGTGCGCGATGGCGCACCGCCGGTGCGCCAGGCGTGCTCGGACACCTTGTAGGTCGTATTGTCGGCGATCCTGCCGGTCCTGATCGCGTCGAAAACGACCTCGGCGGTCATGATCTTGGCAAGCGACGCCGGCGAAAACGGGGCATCCGCCGCCTTGGACAGGAGCACGGCCCCGGTTTCGGCGTCGATCAGATAGGCGTGTGGCGCGCGGGTCGAGAACTGCTGCGCCTGCTGCGCGCCAGCCGGCGCGGCAAGCACGAGGACGACAGCGAAGATTGCTACGAAATATATCCGGACGACGGGTTTCATGGGCTAGAGCCATCAATAGCCGAACCGGGCGCGCGGTTGAACCGCCTATTCGCAGCTTGCAGCGATTTGTGTCAGTCGCGGACGATGAAGGCGTCCGGCGCGCCGGCGGCCCAGGCCTGCCGCAACAGTGCGTCTTCGGACTGGGCGCCGCGCGGATGCAGGATCACCGAGTGCGACGCTGTCTTGCCGTCGAAGGCGGTTTCGATCTCCGCCCGGCCGAAGGCCGCCAGAACCTTGCCGAGTTTTTCCGCCCTGGCGAAATCCGCGAACGTGCCTGCCGCAATGTAGGGGGCGTCCGCGTCGGCTTGCGCGGCGGTCTGGCCGGTGGCGAATTGCGACAGGACGCCGGCGGCGCGGGCCACACGGTCGTCGGCGTAGGACAGCGGCGCGAGCGCGACTTTTGTTTCCAGGTCGACCGGCCGCCGGACGATCTGCGGCCCGGTCTCGGGCAGTTCGATGGCTGCGGGACGCAATTGGCCTCCGGCCATGTCGAGGACCGGCGCGTCGGTGGACGAGGCAACCTGCACCGGCGCCGAGGGCGCGGGCAATGAGCCGCTATTGGTCAGTTTGCCGGGGAACGCGGCGGCGGCGACCGGTGACACGGCGGATGGACCTGTCGGTGTCGGGCCGGCCATGGCGATCATGACGCCGGTGGCGAGGCCGTCGTCCGGGCCAGGCGCAGCGTTTCCTGGCCGGTAGGACGCCAGCAAATAGGCATCGTCGGCCCCTTCCAGCGGTGCGCGGCCGACATAGTCCACCCGCACGTCGGCGATGCCGCTATGGGTATAGTCCAGCATCTCGGCGGCGCGTTTCGACAGGTCAATCACCCGTCCTTGCGCGTAAGGGCCGCGATCGTTGACCCGGACGATGACCGAAGAACCGTTCTTCAGATTGGTCACCCGGGCGTAGCTGGGCAACGGCATTGTCGGATGCGCCGCCGACAAATGGGTCATGTCGTAGATTTCGCCATTGGCGGTGAGGCGTCCGTGGAACGCGTCGCCATACCAGGACGCCTTGCCCGACCTGGAATAGCCCGGCTGCTCCTTCGGATAATACCACTGGCCCTTGACCTGGTAGGGCCTGCCGATCTGGTCGCGGCCGCCGCCGCGCGGCAGGCGCGAGCGTTTGTTGGTGACCCGCGGACTGGCTTTGACGCCATACTCGGTTTCGGAAAAATATTCCTTGGACTGTGCCTGCGGCTTGTTGCCGACCTTGGCGCGCGGCACCGGCTGAGACGCGCATCCGGCGATCAGCGACGCCCCTATGACTGCCGCCATCGCCACGCCCGTCCGCATCGCCAGCCGGCCAATCTGCAATTTCATTCGAACGTCCCCGCGGGCGAAAGGCCCGGATACCCAGTCAACTGCGCTTCGAACCGGCCAGTCGCCGACACCGCCTGAATGTCCATCTAACGTGGAACTGATTAGCGGTCGCTTAAGCAAATGTGACGCGAAGCGGGCAAATTTGTGACGCCGGCGCCGATTCGAGGTTTGCCGCACCGTCCAATCGCTTGCTTGTGCGAAGCTGCCCTTTTGCGCTACAGCGCCAGCGTCGGAGGGATGGCCGAGCGGTTTAAGGCACCGGTCTTGAAAACCGGCGTGGCGCAAGTCACCGTGGGTTCGAATCCCACTCCCTCCGCCACCATCAAATTGCAAACACCCCACAACCCGATTTGAGCGTCGAAATTCCTTTTGATTTCAAAGGGACTTAGCAGAGGCGACCGAACCTCAGAGACTGCCGGAACGCTGATTTCCCGTCTCAGAATGGCTTTCGTCTCAAACCGAGCGAACCTCGCCCGAATTAGTTCGGTCAGAAAAGATGTATTTATTTCAATAGTTTGGCGTTTCCGAACTACGCCCGAGTTGTAACGGGTGCCGCCAGCAGCCAGCCTGAATAGAGACACCCAACGTGGACGTTCTCGGGCATAAAGGAGCGTAGTCGGGATTGCGATGCCGACGCAGGCAGTACGACATCCTCATTTCCTTCTACGATTGCTGACAAGCTGATTGCAGACGGCTTAAAGAGCCTGTTCGATCTAGCCTGCTCCACCAAGCCCGCTGTCGTCTCCGTTCCGTGCCTCAACCGATATGGCAATATTAACTTCAGTATGCAAAGTGGGAGGAGTAGAGATCAGCGGGAGGCGTCATGTATACGGCAGAGATTAGCAGAACCAGTCCTTCAGCATTCCTTTTCATCATCGACCAGTCCGGTTCGATGGATGAAAGGATGGAAACAGAGCAAACGAAGGCGCAGTTCGTTGCCGACGTACTGAATAAGACCCTCTACCAGCTTGTCATTCGATGCACGCGCGCCGACGGCGTTCGAAACTACTTCGACGTAGGCGTGATTTCTTACGGAAACTCGGTCCAGTCCGGTTTTGCTGGTGCTCTTGGCGGAAAAATTCTGCACCCCCTGTCCGACATTGAAGCCAATCCGCTGCGGATCGAAGAACGCGTGAAGCGCGTGCCAGATGGCGCCGGTGGGCTGGTGGATCAGCCGACGAAATTCCCGGTATGGTTCGATCCGACAAGCTCGGGTGGAACGCCTATGACGGCCGCCATGCGGACCGCAGCGGAAGCCATCGTGGAATGGTGCGACGCGCATCCGTCGTCCTACCCGCCAACCATCATCCATGTGACCGACGGCGCTTCGACGGATGGCGATCCGTCGGCAGTCGCGGACGCTCTGAAGCAAATGTCCACCAGTGACGGCGAATGCCTTCTCTTCAATCTTCATATTACCACCGCAGGCGGTCAGCCGGTGGTGTTCCCCTCTTCGGACAGCGGCCTTGATGAATACGGCCGGTTACTCTTCCGCATGTCCAGCGCCTTCCCCGACCACCTTGTCCAAGTCGCTCGGGACAAGGGCTATGACTCGGTCAGCAGCGAGTCCCGTTTCTTCGGCTACAAGGCGGGCTATGAAGCCATCGTGGACTTCTTCGACATAGGCACGCGCGCAAGCAATCTGCGGTGATGCGATGCGCGTTCTACATCGCTGGACGATGGGGAAACAGGTCACGGAGCCCCACCTGAACGAAGACGCCACCGCGTGCGCCAATGTGAAGGGCATCTATGCCGTCAGCGATGGCGCGTCGGAGTCCTTTGCGTCGCGCCGGTGGGCGCGCATTCTGGTCGCCCGGTATGTGCGGCGGCCGGTGATCGACGAAGCGTGGCTGGCGCATGTTATCGGCGCCTATCACACAGCTTTCGACCGGGCGACAATGTCGTGGAGCGCGCAAGCCGCTTTCGACCGGGGCAGTTTTGCGACGCTCTTGGGGCTGCGGCTCGGTCCGGACGGCGTATCCATCTTAGGCATTGGGGACTCGCTTGCCGTGTTGGACGATGGGGCCGAAATTCGTGCCACGTTCCCCTACAGTGAACCGGAACAGTTCTGGGCAAACCCGCTCTTGCTTTCGACCATCCTCGACAGGAATTCGGCGATCCTTGGCGCCAATTTCACGACGCACTGGCGCCTAGATGGCACCTCTAAGCTCTTCTGTATGACGGACGCCATAGGGGCTTGGCTTCTGTCCGACCGGCCCGAGCGCATCGCCCGCTTACGAGCCCTTCAGACGCGCGCGGAATTCGTTGCCTTGGTCGAAGACGCACGTGCCGACGGCACCATGCGTCGGGACGACACCACCCTTCTAGTGATCGGTTAGGGGGTGCGCAGTGTCCGCCTATCCGACCATGGACCAGTACAACGACACGGTTCAGCACCCGCAGACCGCGTTCAGCGATCCCATCTTGAAAGCGGCGAAGATCGCCACGAACGGCATGGGGCTTCCCATCGCGCTTGGTGGCGGATTCGCGCTCACCTACACGGCGACAGCCCAAGGCCGGAAGTTCGCGATCCGCTGCTTCCACAAGGAAGCGAAGGGCCTTGAAGCCCGTTACGGGCACGTAGACAAAGGGCTGCGGACGGCAGGCGGTTCCTACTTCGTCGGCTTCGAATACCAGCCCACCGGCGTTCTGGTGAATGGCAAGCGCTACCCCATCGTGAAGATGGATTGGGTGGACGGCGACACGCTTGGATCGTTCCTTGAAGACAACTATTCCGACAAGATGTTGATTTCCGCTGGGAGCTGACCCGGGATTTTCGCCGAGAAGTGACCCGCCTTCATGTAT
>APMI01027492.1_pt1 | contig 10455 bp, 13 predicted proteins | sample 667938 | NCBI WGS metagenome assembly APMI01 (sample SAMN01084076, study PRJNA167559) | wastewater metagenome | biome: Wastewater | place: Denmark: Ejby Moelle, Odense | collected 2011-11-28
GGAGAGATTATTGGGTTCGCTTATTGCTTAGATGACAAGCATATGGTATCACCTAGGTATAGGTCATATTACATTTAGTCATGAACTATCAGATAAACGTTTACTCAAGTCAGATAATCTTTAATTTTTCATTGGTGATAGCAAAATTAAGGCTAAAGTTAGCATTGTAGGACGTTTTGAGAACCTGACTTTTCTGGAATCTGATCAAGTAAATACTTTTTACATTTTTAGGCAGTGTTACCAATATTACCCTCAAAATCAATTGAAATGTACAGTCCAGTCCACATTGTCCAAAATCGCACATACTTGGGCATCCGGGATGGCTACTTCGTTGGGCAAGAGTCAGGTTTTGGTATAGTGAATGGTAAGGGTTAAGTCGGAAGCTTAGTTCTCAATAATGACGGTGTCGTCGGTATTGTAACTCATATCGGACGAGACTATTAGTAAGGGTACTTGAGAATTGCTCTATGGAAAGACATTAAAAATTGCATTAATCGAGTCAGAATCAGCAGATAAGAAGGATTATATTTGGGTATCTCTGTAGTGGCAACTAATCAAAATTCAGGTGTGTCTGTCGTAAGAGTGGCTCCAAAAAGTCCTCTTATCAATCACATAAAAATGGGCGATATCGTGACTAAAATTAACAACATTGTAGTCAAAAACCCTGATGATTTGACTAGACTCATAATGTTCTCAGACCATGAAGTTTTACTGTAAGTGGAATCCGCAGACAAGACTAGAAGAAATATCACTCTCAAGATTTGATTTCTATATTTGAGTTTATTAAATTGTATCCTATAAAAAGACATTCAGAGAATTAATTATTTTTTTAATTTTGATTGAGCTAAAATTCGGTATAAGTATTTGTAAACAAATTTGTCATTAAACGAACAAACAAAAAGCTACAAAATAAAAATTTGATTTTTGATTGGCTAAGGCGCACTTTAGTTGTATGCAAATCTTGACCCGCCATTATTAATTCTAACATGTCACTCCGAAAGCTATCAGATTCTGACCTCATGTCATCAGTCAAGTCGAACAAAGTGTTGAGTCGAGCTGCGCAGGCAATACGATTCGCTAGATTTCCGATCAGTCGGTATATTTACAGACCTAAAATTTCAACACCGATCAAACGAGAGCCAATACGAATTGAGGCATCCATGATGATAAAATCAGAAACTCCCAAGAAATCACTAGCTGAGTAAATGATATACAATCCAACCACTGCTAAGAAAGACGATTAGTAGCAGGAAGAAGATCAACAGAAATCTAACACTCCGAGCCGTATATAGAAGCACAAGGTAATAATAAAAATGAGGATGTCCAGACCTATATCAGACCGGTTCCACAATAAAATATACTATAAACATATCCGAAGAGATGCCTAGATTTGATAAGCATATGACTTATTTAGAGTTACTGCATGGTTTAAGGTAATTAATAAAAAAAGTATAAAAATACGTTTGGACTGTTAGAATAATCAAATCATTATCATAATTTGCCAATCTTTTTGACCGTCGCTTTTTACTTAATATACTTCTGGTTGTTGGGCGATTTGAAAATAAGTTTCTAAGATCTTGCTCTGCTTAATATTTTTATTTGCTTCAACTCCTTTGTACTATTTGCCTAAGTAATTTTCTTATTTTTCTATGACTTCTATTCCACATTTTAAAATTAAAGTGTAGATTGTGAAAGCTGTGATTTTAAGTGTGATGATAATTTCGTATTGGGACTCAATGCTGTGTACTCATTTGACCCCATTATTAATGAGCATCGCATTTTCTTTTTAGTGTTTTGTAACTGAGATTCGTCTGTACTTTTCAAAATTGTATTCTTGAAATATATTTTCTTTATTTAATCTTGCAAGCCATTGAACATCTTCTAAGATACTTTATATAAATTGGTGTAATTCTCACTATAAATTGTTGAACAACTGCTTACAGTTTATTTTATAACAAATTTGCTTGGTTTATTTCTAGTAACTGAAATTTATTGTTCGGTTTATACTGAGAATTCTTTGCAAGAGTTTAAAAATATCTTGGTTTCTTGTATTCGTTTTCTTTCAATTTTTTATATAATTTCAGTTCGCTTATCTTCAAGTAAATCGATGGCACACTGAAACTTGTTGAAAACTTACGAAATTAAGCTGTCCCACATCTGAGACAACATTATTGATGCGGCTTAAAATTTGGCTTCATTAATACAACTTTGTGTTTGTTATATTAAGTTCGAATCTTTGCTAAGTGATTGTTAAACGCTATATTAAGATTGAGAGAGTAAGCTAGCACGATGATGATTTCGAAACTTCCCAAAGCCATGTACTTACTTGTCACATTTTAAACAATAAACTACAGAGTTACACTCATGGCATGTAGTAGTCCCTGATTATACACTACATCTCATACAGGCTATGTCATTTTTCTTGTTCGTTGAAAGCCCGCCTTCAAACAAATCAATAGATTGCAGTTTTTTAGGAGTAGCCGTATTTATGCAACAGATATTATTCAGTTTATTCGGAGAGGATGGAATGTGATCGATTATAGAGGATTGGCTTAAATCCATGGTTGATCTTTGAATTATTTACTATTATTTAGTATCAAATATTCTTATTCGGTTAGTAATAACTGAATCAACCATATTATTGCCTACCTATACTTGTATAATATAGAAAAGATATAAAATAATATTGACAATAATAGTACAGTATTTCGCATAAAATCCTATACTATGCTCTATAATATACACATTTTTGTCGATATAGGATGAACGATAATCCTACTTGCAATAAACTTAATATAATAGCAGTTTCGCATAAAATACAAATAATAGGATTTAATCTAATGGCAAAATGTTAATAATTACGATCAATTTCATAACAAATCTATAAATAGATATATAAACAGGCACAAACACAATCGGACTGCCATGAAAATAATTAATCTACTTCTACTTGCCCTATGTGCTACTTTATGTATGGCTGAAGACCAAGGCGATTGGGTTCACACTAACAATTTGCCAATTGGATTTACAGTGCATCCATTCTTCGCTGGCTACCTGCCCATCGGATCATAGAAATAGTACTATTACGTATATCACCCGTCCGAGAGCAACCCAAGTAAAGATCCTCTCGTGGTGCGAGTTTCAGCTGGTCCTGCTTGCTCTAGTCTCTACAGCTGGCTCTATTCCAAAGGACCCTTTGTTTTTGTCCCTGAAACTCACGATTTCAGAATCAACCCTTTCAACTGGAACAAGGAAGCCAATGTGCTCTTCATTGAAGGCCCTGCCGGTGTTGGATACACAGTTGACAAATCTGTTGTCAAGAAAAATATGACTGATGACGAGTATGCTTAAGAAATGGTTAACGCACTCTATGCCTTCTATGCTAAGTTCCCTGAGCTTAAAGATCAAGATATTTATCTCACAGGCGAACAGTACGGCGGAAACACTATCCCCAGAATGGCAAAAATTATTGTGTAAAAGAACAACAATGTTGACACTCCTTCTTGGCAGAAGATAAAGTTAAAAGGATTCTTGTTATAAAACCCATGCACATTAGGCGACGAATGTGACTCTCACTTCGAATTCACTCACCACACAATGTAATTCCTAAAAAATCACTATTACATTTCCAAGGCAAAATACGAAACTTACTTATAAAAATGGATCTGCATGTTGATCCTAAACATTAACAATGGGATCTGTGTAATTTGGATATGATGGAGAAATGGAAAAGAGATCCTCTTGGCACCCTGCATATCTATTAGCAGTTGCTCAGGGAAGAAAGAGATCTGCGCATTGTAAATATTTATATCTATTTAGTGGGTTGTCTCAGGCACACTCAGTGCATCTGTGCCTACAGTTGGTACCAGAAGATGGGTTGAAAATTTGAAAGTAGCTCTTAATAGACCTACTGTTCGAGTCTGGGATGCTTGGAAATACAACGGTGAAGTTAATGCAGGATCTTATGAGGAAATCCGTGGATTGACTTTTATTTCAGTGCGTGCCGCTGGGTAATCGTGAATTTATTTTAGATCTAAAATTTACAGAGATCAACCAGAAATTGGACTCCATATTTTTGATTCTTTCATCAAAGGAAAGGCTCTTTGAGTACAATTGATTGTTTGAAGTATTATTGAAAAAATATCCAAAATTATTCCCATATAAAACAGCTATAGCAAATGCTATGGAGGCGAGAAATTGTTGTTAATTATGCTCGGCACAGGCTTTGCTATCGAAGAGCAGTGTCTGTTTCCTTATGATAATTATTGTTGTGCGAGGGAGCTGGACAAACTAAAACTATAAGCAAGTTGACGCCTGTGGCACTCCCTACTGTGATAGTAAAAGCATCTCAAAACATAAATAGGTTCAATGTAAAATTAATCAATAATATGGGTCTTTGTTGAATGGCAAATGTCAATACTTATTATATTGATTTTTGCTATTGTGCATAAGTAGTAAATTATTTATTAATTTTTAATATTAAATTAGCTTCATGAGTGCTTCCAAGTTCATCACTCCCCTACGAGTGTAGGCCGACCAGAAAGAAATCATCATTGCTCACTTGAAATAAGAGTTGTACAGTCTCAAGCGAAATGAGCAGGAGTTCTACAATTTGCAGGATCAGTACAAGAAATTATAGCATAAGTATCGATTGCTTGCCGAATAAAAGGTACACTATTGATTTAAACTAGGCCCTTGGCGATAGTGATTTCCGTAACAAACATGAAAATGCAAAGAGAGTCATGATATCGTTGCAAGCCGAACTTGACGATCTCAAGGCTGAGCTCAGAGACCGAAGTTTAGAAATTGGTGACCTTGAAACTGATTAGAATACTCTTAGGAACCAGCTGGATCAAAGGAACATTGAAATTGAAAAGCTAAAAGCATAACTCAACAGTCTTCTAGGTAGATTTCTTTATAATTCAGCCGATGCCGATGAGCTTTGTGTAGCTAGAGCAAATTTAATCGATACTGCTGACCGAACTAGATAGGGAAATGCTGCACTCGCTGATAAAATTCATGGGCTTGATATTGAAAACTAAGGAATATTGCGAAAAATTGGAGATAATCAAAAATATTTAGACCAGTTGCTCACACAGTAGAAAATACTAAAAGATAAAATTATTGCATATGAGAATGAAAATAATAGTCTGGATAATGATGTCAATGCCACTGGAGAAGACGTAGCTGCCCTCGATGGTCGAATTTTCGACGCTCAAACAGAAATAAAAGGACTACAATCAGCAATTGCAGAAACTGAAGCACTTGCAAATAAGTTTAAAAGCGAAGCGATTCATTATTCCAAAGCAACTCAAGCTGAAGTCATGAAAAATAACGATTTGACGAAATGCTTAGGCCAAGCCGATAACACACTTCGATTAAGAATTCATCAAGTCTAAGAAGGAAGAAATGAAATCGCTGCTCTTAACGAAGAGAACTAGAACCTCAGTCGAAACAATCGCAGAGCTGAAGATGATCTTGAATTCTGCAGGAAACATCTAGAAAATTTAGCACTAGTAAATTCGTAAATCGTGCGATACTTGTAAATGTTCTCAGAAGAGGATGAATAAGTAAGAAGACTCATTGATCGACGAAGTGTTGTGGTTCGAATGAAAAGTAGAGTTTAAGAAACTTCTGCTATTCTGAATAGAACCACTATTGTCACTACTGCTAGTCTACCATCAAGGTCTCCATTAAAAGGTTATCGCTGATGAATGTATTTTTTTGTAATAACATACATATTTTAATAAAGCAATCTTAAACTATTTTTATGAATCTGGACAGTCGAGATAAAAGTAAAAGATATTTCATTAAACTTTATTTAAAATACTATTTTATTCAATTCATCGAAAATTAATCTTTGGTTCTACTTTAGGTCAATGTTGCATATAATATCACAAATGATGCGAATGGAAAGCAAGAGCAGCAGCAACATTCGAAGCTCTTTGCTGGCCAAAACATAATCCTTTGCCAACTCACCCTCAATGACTAATTATTCATCACTACCGCAGTCGTTGGTTCAAACTCTAGGCGATAACAGTTGTCCGCATATCAGAAGTACCTTGAATCATAGTTAGAGAAAAATTTATATGATATAGTTGCTGACTTTTCGTCGAAGTTCAAAGTGATCAGACCTTAGAATAAATGGTTGCTAGCCTGGCATGCCTTCATTATGTTCATTCTGCTGTACTACATTTTCTAGATCGGACTGCTATGGGGCTATGGCAAAGCTGTATGGATCGACTAACTAGCTGTTCTTTACTCAGTAAACTGTATTTTCATCACCGCGCTTGTTGTCGATTGCGTACTCTCAAATTTCAAGGCATACTATTCGCATGGGTTGCTAGTCACACACAATCGGCTCATTGTCAAACGATACTTACGAGTACGAGTGTATATCGATATTCTAGCCATCATCTCGATTTTAGTGCCATTCATCTCAGGATAGTTCGCTTTAAACTGGATCAAGGCGTTGTTCTTACTTAAGATATATTCTGTGTACGAAATCGATAAGTAGTTCATTAGAGTTTCGGAACTCAAGGTCAGCTATCACACTTTCTATTTGCTCTCACGATTGGTCTTATTACTAGTTCTAGGTTCGCATTATCTTGGCATCTGGTTCTACATGATCGATTACTGGGTATACTAGAATAACTACTACGGTCCAAATACGCCCAACATCTGCTGGATATACAATGCAGAATCGTATTCACAACTAGTACTTCTACAGCCTTGGTATGGGCAATATCTCTATACGATGTACTTCTCGATCGGCACGATGACAACAATCGCATATGGTGACATCACGCCCTTGAACCCTCTAGAAACATTATACATCACAATCGCTCTTATTCCATACACTCTAGGGTTCGCATACATTTTATCTGAAATTTTACGTATCTTGATGGAAGCTCAGGCATCGAAATTCGAGCATACTAATAATTTGCTGATCGTGTCCAATATGATGAAGAACAATCTTATCAAACAGCGAACACAAAGCAAGGTTAAAAGTTACTTCTAGAAGGTATGGAAATAGGAAATATATCGAAATAGAGAAGTCGAAAACTAGCTTATTCAGAAACTGCCTCACCGTATTAGGAACTAACTTTATAGCGAACTATACTACTCTTTCTTCCTGTCTCTAGGATTGTACTTCCGTGGAGGCTAATAAATTGTACGTACTAATTTCATCGTCGCAATCGCAAATTAAATTAGATAACAGCGATTAGTGTAAGATCACGTACTGTATAAATAGGAGGAATAATATGACCCAGATAATCTCAACAATCATTTGTTCTATTTTATCAAATAACTAAAGAAAGGTAAACTTAAACCATCGATACAACTAGGTGTTAATGATTTGGTTATACAGACTGTCGCAGAGGGGAATATTGGTATTGTTGGGTTTTATACGGGGTAGCCTCGTGATCATTGGGCTAAGGTTGTACTTAGTGTGCTGGTCTATGAATTACCACGTAAAGTACTTCTTGATAACTTGCATCTAGCGACAGAGATCGAATACGAAAATGTTTACTTGATTCAGGAAATAGTCGGCAACCAACAGTGCATGATCTGTAAGCAACTAGGCCATAATTTTAAAACTTGTCAATATGTAACGTATCAACCCAACAAAAAATAATTAATTTATCATCATTCGAGAACTCAATAAATTCTCGATAGTGTGAATTTAGGTCGTACTTAAAATAATAATGGCAGTTCTTAATGGCGTAAAAATAGGCTGTCATTCAACACCATGGTAATTTGGAACGAAATTAAAAACGTTAAGTATAAAATCAAAAGAAAATACTAAATGATGATGCACAGTAAATATTACAGGGATTTGTTTAGTAGGAAGAACCGCAATAAGGGTAAAATCAAAGATGATTCTGTCGTACAAAGTAGAAGATTTTTGAGGAAAACTACAATGAAATTATCGCCACGTATTACAGCGAAATCCCCATTGCTTCGCCAAGGCACACATGAGATGGACATGAATGAGTAATTTGTAATGGAAATGAATTAATAATAGAAGACAGACTTTAAAAATGAGCATAAATATCATCGGGCTGCCACTTTATTTCCCTTGTCTGGACTTTAACACTAACGAAGATTATCGTCTTCATAATAATCTTCCTCGTCATCTTCTTCATAATAGAGTGTGGATTTATAAAATTACCTAAAATAGACTGAACTCTATATCCGAAATCTGTAACAATTTGAAACTCCATAACATGAAACCCATGAATAATAAGAATAAACAGAGTATGACACAGCCAAATAATATCAGATTTATTACGTTTCTGCTAATATTTCAAATGTTATTAATAAATTCAATAACAAATAGCAAAATAATGAGAGAAGAAATGTATAGAATATTATGGCAAGTAACGAAATTAAAGAAAAACGAGGGAGAACTGGCAGACTTAGTGATAGCTTTCTTAGCTATTAAAGATCTGATAGAGACAATTTACTCAATTAATCAAGAGATTAGAGCATTTATACAAATAGAAACTTTTTAGATCCTTCTTAAGCGAGTCAAAGATTTCGGATGCATTCAATGCGATACTCAGCAAAAACTGAGACAGAGTTATGAATATGATACTGTATTTTATGAAAATATGAGAATTTGAATTTAAGTGAGAAAGAAATAGAAATCAAGCTGATGTAGATAAGATGTCAGTAATGAATGCTTCTTGATGGAGCCTTTGATGCTTTAATCGGAGGCAGTTGGAGATGTTTATTGAGGTATTAGTCTTCTTCACTTTCCTCAATCAGATCTTAGAAGCCCTCAAATGCTGGGTTCTTTTTCTTTTGCTTTTGATCTACTTGTTTAAGCATGAGATCATCAATATCATATCGATACGTTTCCTCGTTCTCATTTAAGATATGATCTCTGCGATTACTAATATTCTCTCGATTGGAATCTAACACATTGATTGTAAATCCTACATTTCCTTACTTCGCATTGTTATCATATTTGTGCTATTTTGTATTCTGAATAGACTTTATTATTCCTTATGTTTTCATTCTGCTTTTTGTGTTTTTGAGCTTGAACCGAAATGCATAACTGTTCAAGCTGTCGTTTAGAGAATTTATAGATGAAGAAATAAATGGAGCCTATTTTTGACTTGGGCTTAAAGAAGATGACGAGAGTGTTCTTGTATCTAATCGTGAATTTTCTGCTACTTGTGAGCTTACTCTGCTTCGAGGATCTGACTGCTTTTTATACTTTATCAAATTTTGAGGTCCTGCCAGAAATTAAATAGTCTGTTTACGCTCTTCAATTTGATCTTTTATGTCTTGTAAGTACTTACCAGAGTGGCATTTTGGTTTGAAACTATAACGTTTATTTTGCTATTGATTATGCTCTGCTGTGACATACCCTAGTATTTTATTTTTTATTTTAATTTATTCAACAATGTACTCTTGCATGAATTGGCTAATAGCTTCCGCATTAATTGCTTTATCTTCTTTAATACACTAACATTTATGAACATCAGCCAATACTTAGCTAAATTGGAAGCTGTCAATCGATTTCTTGCCTTTACTGTGAAATTTAAATATATTTATGATTTGTTACATAGAGATAATACGAGCAAGCTTCCAGTCTTGTACGAATTTTATGAATGTCTACAATTTTAAAGCAAGTTGAGATTTCTACATATCTGAAAAGTATTTATTAGTGTTTTCTGTCTGCTTTTTGCAGTAGAATGCAAATATTAGATTTAATCGATTTATTTATTCAGCCTTTGTTATTTTCTATTTAAACTACGGCTGTTTATCAAGAATTTTGGATTTATTTTGTTTTATTGTGTTCATTTTTTCAATAATACTACGTAAATTTTCAGCAACTTCCTTACCACTCTCTTGTTCTACTTTCTTGATTAAATTATTTTCTCTTTATATTCTCCTTCTATTTCTCAAATCAGTCAGTTCTTTAAAACACTGATTGTATTATTTTTGATATTTGGCAGCTTAAACTTAATTACGAGTTACGTTCATTTTGGCCTGTAAATTGGTCATCATGTCTTAAATTTTTATCCGTTTCAGTTTCATTTATTAACTTTGAGCACTGCCTTTTTGTTTCTTCGTGGTTAGACTTCTTGCATGACGCTGTGGAGGACTCGGTGATGACTATAGAGAGGGCTGTTGTGTCTGTTACTGTGATTCATGTTGGTGTTATAATTATTAGTTTGTTTGAGTATTTTATTCTTATTTTTGTTGATTATTTTGTTTCTGTTCCGCCTATATGTCAGAAGCACTAACTTTCAATTTAATACCTTTATTGGGTTTATTTGAGATAGGTGTTTTGGCATGTTGCCCAGTTTTCTCAAACCTCCAAGCTTTTCCCACAACTTACTCCCTCAATTTGATACTATCCTGGATAATAAAACTTTTTCTCATGAGAGGCTACTAATTTCTATATTTCTTCTGCTTCCAATAACTTATTTTTTC
>APMI01056315.1_pt1 | contig 10455 bp, 5 predicted proteins | sample 667938 | NCBI WGS metagenome assembly APMI01 (sample SAMN01084076, study PRJNA167559) | wastewater metagenome | biome: Wastewater | place: Denmark: Ejby Moelle, Odense | collected 2011-11-28
TATACTATGAACAGTGAATCTCAAATACAGGCCCTGGAGCAGAAAGTGGAAGCATTGATCAGTCCTGAACCCGGTTTTTTCCTGGTGGAAGTAAAGATCAAACCCACTAATAATGTAAAAGTGTTTATTGACGCGGACCATGGGGTCAGTATTGACAAACTGGTACAGCTAAACCGCAAATTGTACAGGGATCTTGAAGAGAACAGCTTCTTTCCCGGCGGAGATTTTTCCCTGGAAGTTTCTTCCCCCGGTCTTGACGAGCCTTTAAAAATGCATCGTCAGTATACTAAGAATATTGGGCGTTGCCTGGAACTGCTGACCAATGAGGGAGAGAAAAAAGAAGGGAAGCTGCTGCTGGTAAATGAAGAAGAGATCGTACTGGAAGAAGAAAAAGAAAAGAATAAGAAAAAAGAGATAGTACAACATACTATTCCATTTGCAAACATTAAGACGACCAGGATACAGATAAAATTTTAACTAAGCGGAGTCTTACTCCTTTTCTCCATCAGAGAAGGGGCCAGGAGATGAGGCAATAAAAACAACAAAAATTCAAATTAAATTCTGATTGAGGCTGGGAGGACCAGCCCGGATCCCGGTACATACCGGGACAACAATCAAAAAAACGTAAATTATTTTTTGCTATGGCAAGTATCAATCTTATTGAGGCATTCCAGGAATTCAAGGATGCGGAAAATATTGACCGCCCCACGATGATGAAAGTGGTGGAAGACGTTTTCAAAACACTGCTGCGTAAGAAATATGGCAGTGATGAAAACTTCGACGTTATCGTTAACGCCGAAAAAGGTGATCTGGAAATCATCCGCCGCCGGATGATCGTGGAAGACGGACAAGTGGAAGATCCGCTTGCGCAGATCGCTTATACCGATGCGGTAAAGATCGAGCCTGACTTTGAAGTGGGTGAAGAATTGTACCAGGAGATTGACCTCTATGATTTTGGCCGCAGGGCTTGATTGGCTGCCAAGCAAACCCTGGCCAGCCGTATCAGTGACTTAAAGAAAAATGTATTAGCAAAAAAATATGGTGATCGTATCGGAGATATTATCAGTGCCGAAGTTTACCAGGTCTGGAAAAAGGAGATATTGCTGCTGGACGAAGAAGGAAATGAACTCATTTTACCCAAAAGCGAGCAGATACCCCAGGACTATTTCAAAAAAGGCGAGAATATCCGTGCAGTTGTGAAGAAAGTGGATATGAAAAATAATAGCCCGGTTATCATACTTTCCAGAACTTCGCCTGACTTTCTGGCCAAATTACTGGAGATAGAAGTTCCGGAGATCTTTGATGGCCTCATTGTTATTAAAAAAATAGTTCGTGATCCGGGAGAAAGGGCTAAAGTAGCAGTTGAATCATACGATGACCGTATTGATCCTGTTGGAGCCTGTGTGGGTATGAAAGGAAGCCGTATCCATGGTATCGTACGGGAGCTAAAGAATGAAAATATTGATGTTATTAACTGGACCAGCAATACGCAGTTATTGATCCAGCGTTCATTGACTCCCGCCAAGATTACCAGTATGGAACTGGACCAGGAAGGACATCATGCGAATGTGTACCTGAAACCAGACCAGGTTTCACTCGCTATTGGCCGCCGGGGTGTTAATATCAAATTGGCTTGCGAACTGACCGGCTATGAAATAGATGTGTACCGTGACAGCGAAGATGAAGAAGAAGGTTTTGATATTGATCTTGATGAATTTAGCGATGAGATCGATGCCTGGGTTATTGATGAGCTGAAAAGAATTGGTTGCGATACAGGCCGCAGCGTATTGAAATTAACAGCAGAAGAGCTGGAACGCAGAACTGACCTGGAAAAAGAAACCATTGCAGAAGTCAGGAAAGTGTTGCAGGAAGAATTTGAAAAAGAATAAAGCAATGTGAGAACCTGCCGGCAGGTGCGAAAGCAGGTCAGAAACAAACCTTTCATCACATTGACACATTAATTAAATAAACTGAATGGCAGAATTAAAACTTCCCAGATTATTAGCCGCCGCTAAGGAGTTCAACGTAGGACAAGATACGTTGATAGACTACCTTATAGGTAAAGGTTTTCCCAAAGATGAACTGAAGCCTACGTCCAAACTGACGGAAGATATGTACCGTGCCCTGCAGCAGGAGTTTCAGAGTGATAAAGCTGCCAAGATAAAGAGCGACCAGGTGGATCTTCCTAAAGGTGCAGCAGCAGAAGCCAAGAAGAAGAAAGAAGAAGAGGAGATCGTCTTTAAAAAAGAAGAGAAAAAAGCAGTTAAAAAAGAAGAGCCTAAACCGGAAGAAATACCTGTTGCCGCGGAAGAAGTGAAGCCGGCAGAAGAGCCAAAGAAAGAAGAAGAGGTAATCGTGAAAGTGGAAGCCCCGGAAATAGAAAAGCCAAAAGTGCTTGATAAGATTGATCTGTCTGCTATTGATTCTTCCACCCGCCCCAAAAAACTGGTGAAGAAAAAAGAAGAAAAGCCGGCTGAAGAACCGGTAGCAGAGGAAGTACCGGCAGATATAAAGAAGAAAAAAACAAAGAAAGAAGAAGAAATTGAAGAGACAAAGAAAGAAGAGCTGCCCGTAGTTATTGAAGAGGTCAAAAGTGAAGAGGAAGATTTGCCTCCTGTAATTGAAAATATCGAAGTAGAAAAATTAACCGGCCCTAAAATACTTGGGAAAATTGACCTGCCGGTTGATAATGACACAAGGCCGAAGAAAGACGAAAGCAGGAAGCGGAAACGTATCCCTATTGCTAAAAAGGATAATAAACAGGCAGCTGTCCCGGATAAAGACAAACGTCAGGGCGGAGGCCCCGGTAACTTTAACAGGGACAATCGTGGGGGAAGAGGTCCGGGTGGAGGAGCTGGCGGCGGTCGTCGTGATAACCGTACCCGTGAAGAGAAACTTATTGATGAAAAAGAAATTCAAAAAAAGATCCAGGAAACACAGGCCAAACTTTCCGGTGGTGGTGGCAAGGGCAAAAACCTGAAAGCAAAACTGCGCCGTGAGAAAAGACAGGAAATGGCTGATGCCATGGGTGAGGGAGCAGATGATAATAAACTGCAGGTTACGGAATTTATCAGTGTCAGTGAACTGGCCAACCTGATGGATGTAAGCTTTGCTGATGTGATCAGTAAGTGTATGGGACTTGGTATCATGGTATCCATTAACCAGCGCCTGGATGCGGAAGTAATTGAGCTGGTAGCCAGCGAGTTTGGTTTTGATGTTGAGTTTATCAACATGGAAAAACAAATGGAGATGGAAGTGGAAGAAGATGAAGAAGATACAGCAGAAGAATTAAAACCCCGTTCACCAATTGTTACCATCATGGGTCACGTAGACCATGGTAAAACATCTTTACTTGACTATATCCGTAGTGCGAATGTGGTAGCAGGGGAGGCCGGAGGTATTACCCAGCACGTTGGAGCTTATCAGGTGGAATTGCCGAATGGCAAAGAGATTACTTTTCTGGATACGCCCGGTCACGAGGCGTTTACAGCGATGAGGGCAAGGGGGGCGAAAGTTACCGATATAGCCGTGATAGTAATTGCTGCTGATGACGCAGTGATGCCGCAAACCCGTGAGGCGATCAGCCATGCGCAGGCAGCTGGTGTACCCATGATCTTTGCCATCAACAAAATAGATAAGGATGGGGCGAATCCGCAAAAAATATACGAGCAGTTATCCCAAATGAACCTGCTGGTGGAAGAATGGGGTGGTAAATACCAAAGCCAGGAAATAGCAGCGAAAAAGGGACTGAATATTGATAAACTGCTGGATAAAATTCTGCTGGAAGCCGAGATACTGGATCTTAAAGCGAACCCGGACAGGGAAGCCAGCGGAACCATTATTGAAGCTTCATTGGATAAAGGCCGTGGTTATGTAGCTACCTTACTGGTGGAAAACGGGACCTTAAGGGCAGGTGACCTGGTAGTGAGCGGGCAGCATTATGGTCGTGTGAAAGCCATGTTCAATGAAAGGAATAAAAAGCAGGACGAAGCGGGCCCCTCGGCACCAGCTGTTATATTGGGATTGAATGGTGCGCCACAGGCGGGTGAGAAATTTAAAGTATACGAGGATGAAGCCGAAGCCAAAGAGATCGCCAATCGTCGTGCTCAAATATTGAGAGAACAGGGTATCAGGGCCAAAAAGCATATCACGCTGGATGAGATTGGTCGTCGTCTTGCACTGGGGAACTTCAAAGAACTGAATGTGATTATTAAAGGTGATGTGGATGGTTCGGTAGAAGCCCTGAGTGATTCTTTACAGAAACTTTCGACAGAAGAAATCGCTGTAAGAGTATTATTGAAAGGGGTGGGCCAGATATCTGAAAGTGATGTCGTTTTGGCAACAGCATCCGATGCGGTGATTCTTGGTTTTAACGTTCGTCCATCCAGCCAGGCCAACAGGCTTGCGGAGAATGAAGGCGTGGAAATCAAATTATACTCTATCATCTATAACGCTATTGATGAGATCCGCAGTGCGATGGAAGGAATGCTGGAACCCAAAATGCAGGAAAAAATTGTGGCAAATGTGGAAGTACGTGAAGTATTCCGCTTTGATAAGGCAACCGTTGCCGGCTGTTATGTACGGGATGGAAAGATTAAGCGGGATTCGAAAATCCGCCTGATCAGGGATGGTATCGTTGTTTATCCTATCGGTGAAGGGACAGTGGCTGAACTGGCCTCCCTGAAGCGTTTCAAAGACGATGCAAAAGACGTGCAGGCCGGTATGGAATGTGGTTTAACGATCAAAAACTACAGCGATGTTAAGGTCGGTGATGTGGTTGAAGCCTACGAGGAGGAAGAAGTAAAACGTACATTATAAGATCAGTTGATCAGCTGCGGGCAGATTAATTACCCGCAGCTGATTCAGTATAAGAGGGCTTTCCCCTCAAACTTTTGTTAAATACGAGTGCGGAATCTGCTCCGTCATCCATAGGAAATTACTTTTGAAGTCATGCTTTACACAAAAAAAATAGTCACTGCTTTTTTCCTGGCTCTTGGCTTTGCCGTAGCGGCTCAGGGGCAACCCCAAAAAGCAGTAGGTGATAAGATAGTTGCCATTGTTGGCGACCGCATCATTCTTCAGTCTGACATCAGGAACTCTATTTTGGATATGCAGCGGCAGGGCCAGACCATGCCCGACAGTGCAGAATGTTTACTGATGCAGCAGGCTGTTATTTCCAAAGTACTGATGTTGCAGGCAGAAAAAGATTCATTACCTGTTACGGACGAAGAAGTCGAAGCTGAACTGGAACAAAGGGTCCGCTATTTCATTAACCAGGTAGGTACACAGGAGGCCCTGGAAGAAATGGCCGGTAAAACTGTATACCAGATCAAAGATGATGCAAGGGAATCGGTCAAAGAAAGGAAATTGGCGGATGCCATGCAGAAAAAAGTAGTGGAGAATGTGCGTATCACCCCAGTGGAAGTAAAAGCTTTTTTCGATAAAATACCTAGGGACAGTTTGCCCTTTTATGAGTCGCAATTAGAAATTGGCCAGATCGTTATTTATCCCAAAGCTTCACGGGACCTTGAGCAGTATATCGTAAGCGAGATGAATAATTACAAAAAGCAGATTGAAAGCAAACTAACCACTTTTTCTCAGCTGGCGATGAAAGTTTCGGAAGATCCGGGTAGTAAAGAGAGAGGCGGGTTGTACGAGATCAACCGGACAGAAAAAAGCTGGGATCCTGTTTTCTTATCTACTGCTTTCCGGTTGAAGGAAGGAGAAGTATCTGCGCCGGTCAAATCTAAATTCGGATATCATCTTATTACACTTGAACAACGCAACGGGGATAATGCCGTGGTTCGGCATATCCTTCGTATTCCGCCAGTTACTGATGATGAAATTAAACAAGCTATTGTTAAACTGGATAGTATCCGTGCAAAAATTATTGCAGGAACAACCGGATTTAATGAAGCCGCTACAAAGCACAGCGATGATGAATCTGCCAAATTTCTCGGCCCTTTCCTGACCAGCAGGGATGGCTCTACATATGTTACTATTGATGAGCTGGACAAAGATATGGTGGCAATGATCAGCAAAATGAAAGTGGGCGATATCTCCCAGCCGACTCCTTTCCTGAGCGAGCAGGGTAAAAAAGGTGTCCGGATCATTTTCCTGAAATCAAGATCGGAACCACACCGGATGAATATGCGGGATGACTACAGCAGGATATCCCAGTTTGCGTTAGAAGAAAAGAAAGCCAAAACGCTTGATAAATGGATGAAAGCGATCATACCCACCTATTATATTATGGTGGATAATATATCAGCCGCAGAATGTCCCTTACTACAGAAATACAATACAACAGATACTAAGGGTTTTTAATAAGGAATAAACCTGATTTTAATAGAAAGCCGCTACCCAAGTAGCGGCTTTTCACTTATTTAAAATTTCCGGCCACTAAACAAAACCAACTGTATTATTAATACTGCGGAATATGAATTAATTTTATACACTATGCAAAAAATCCGGTAAACACGAACTAAGGATACATGACCGACTTATTCCGTACAAAGGCGCTAAGCAAATACTTTCATCACTCAGGTCAGTTTTTTTATATACTTACTGATTTGCACGGTGATTGCTTTTATATCAACCCCCTCTTTCTTCAATTGAACGGATTTTCGGGCACGGATGCTGAAGGAACCCCTTTTTCTGCGCTTATTCCGGTACCGGAAAAAAAGATATATCAGTCCATTATTCAGCAATGTTTTTTACAACCTGGTATTCCTTTTTTAGCGGATTTTCATCACCAGTTACCTGATAAAACCTTTAAGCATATTCGCTGGGAATTTCAAACTATCCTCAATGATAATGAAGAACCGGAAGCTGTTCAATGTATGGGTACCACCATCAGGGAAGTGCAACGGCAGGAGGAGAATAAAGAGGAAAGGCAGGGAGAGTGTTTTGAACGGTCCAAAGCATATGAACTGAGTGCGGAAGGAGTATGGAAACTGGAGCTTGAAATACCGGCCCGAACTGACTGGCCTGTTGAAAAAATCATTATGCATTGCCGGAATCACGGTTATATGACGGAGTGTAATGATAATATGGCCCGTATGTATGGTATGAATAACGCGGAAGAAATGATAGGAATGAAAATGGAAAACGTAATGAACCTGGATGATCCCAAACAGGTGGACTTTCTTTCATCGTTTATCAACAACGGGTACAGGATTGCCAATGCGGAAACCCAGGAGTATGATGTAAATGGTAACAAACTGTTTTTCATTAATAACATGAATGGTATCGTGGAAGACGGGTTGTTGAAAAGGGTGTGGGGCACACAACAAGATATTACGCAAAAGAAAAAAGCAGAAGAGCAACTGTTGCGAAGCGAACTGTTTTATAAAAACCTCATCAGTGATTCTTTGGATGGAATTATTCTTACTGATACTAACGGGAACATTACGTTCTCATCTCCTTCGGTTGAGAATATACTGGGGTACCGGCCGGAGGATATCATTGGTACCAATACATTTGATTACGCACACCCGGATGACCAGGCGGCAGCTTTATCAGCTTTCCGGGAAGAGGTACAAATGGAGCCTCAAACCAAGTTCATTGATATAAGGCTGAAAACAAAATATGGCCAGTGGCTTTGGTGTAATGTCCGGGGACATAATATGCTCTATAACCCGTATGTGGGAAGAATGGTTATCTATTTTACCGATGATACATACCGGAAAAAAACAGAACATGCATTACGGGAAAGTGAAAACAGGTACAGGAACCAGGCCATGGTCCTAAGCAATGTAACAGATGTAATTGTTACTGCAGACCTTGATTACAAGATTACTTCCTGGAATAAAATGGCAGAAGAAGCCACCGGTATTTGTGCGGAAGAAGCTATTGGTAAAGATTATAAGGAGGTTATTACTTTAGATTATTCGCCTTATTCCCGTGAGGAAGTGGCCGATATCCTTAACAACGCAGGGGTATGGAGAGGAGAGTCCTCATTCGCCAGCAATAAGACCGGGGAAAAAAGAGTTCATCTTCATACGGTTTCATTGGTGTATGATGAGGCCGGGAATAAAAAAGGGATTCTTGTGGTGGGAAAAGATATTACTGAGCGAACAAAGATGGAAGCAAAACTACAGGAAAGTGAATCTTTTTACCGGAACCTGATCGCTAATTCCCTGGATGGAATTGTACTGACTGATAAGGCAGGAAGGGTTACGTATTGCAGTCCTTCAGCATTAAAAATATCCGGATACCCCAAAGATGAACTGGTGGGCCATCTTTTATTTGAGTTTATTCACCCGGAAGATATGCCAGTTGCAAAAGAGGCCTTTGCGGTTGAGGTTAAAAAAGGATCGCAGGTAAACTATGTTTTATTACGACTCAGGCATGCCAGTAAGGGGTGGGTCTGGAGTATGGTAAGAGGACATAATATGTTTAATAACCCCGGCATTAATGCCATGGCGATTTATTTTACAGATGACAGCCGGAGAAAAAATATCGAAGACAAGCTGCGGGATAGTGAGCAGCGGTTCCGGGATCTTATTGATAATTTGGGAACCGGCGTTGTGTTGCAGGATACAGAATCGCAAATGCTGATTTGTAATAAAGCCGCTTATACATTGATGGGCCTTACTGAAGACCAGTTACTGGGCCGGAGCTCATTTGATCCTTCGTGGAATGTGATACATGAAGACGGAACCAATTTTCCGGGTAATACACACCCGGTCCCTGTAGCTGTGACAACAAGAAAACCTGTCCGGGATATAGTAATGGGTGTTTATCGCCCGGTTACAAAAGACAGGGTATGGCTGTTGGTAAATGCAGATCCCATCCTGAATGAGAAAAATGAGATCATCCATGTTATTTGCACGTTTACAGATATTACGGAACGAAAGCGTTTGTCACAGCAATTAGTGGAACAGGAAATACAAAAACAAAAGCAAATTACACAAGCAACTATTGACGGGCAGGAAAAAGAACGGCGGGAAATTGGTAAAGAACTGCATGATAATATCAACCAGCATATTACCACCACCAGGCTTTACCTGGAAGTGGGTGAAGAAAAGGCAGCCGGGGAGATCAAAAAAATGATACAACGGGCACGGAAAGAGCTGACAGAAATATTCAATGTAGTCCGAAATCTTTCCCAATCGTTAGTTCCGCCGACCCTGGGGGATATTGGGCTGATTGAATCAATAAAGGATGTCTGTAATGCGCTGAAAATAACTCATAAGTTCAATGTAAGTTTCAACCACCGTTCTTTTACTGAAGACCTGTTGCCGGACAATATGAAGCTCATGTTGTTCCGGATTTTCCAGGAACAAATCAATAATATAGTCCGGCATTCGGCTGCGGATACTATTCATATCAGGCTTATTGCCGATGCCGAAGAGGCCGAATTGACAATTAATGATAATGGAAAGGGTGTTGATCTTTCCCAGGGTCGTAAAGGGCTGGGACTGACTAATATAACAAACAGGGCTGAATTGTTTAATGGGAAAGTTGCTATCAAAACCGCACCTGGTAAAGGGTTTATACTGGTGGTTACAGTACCCTTAAAATAACAAAATAGTCTGCTTCTAATGGATTACCTTTGCGGCTTCTCAAACAAAGGCGGCTTTCATGAGTGACCCGATCAAACACGAATGCGGTCTTGCATTCATCAGGTTAAGGAAATCTTTCTCGTATTACCATCAGCAGTATGGCACCGTTTTATGGGGCCTTAATAAACTGTACCTGTTGATGGAAAAGCAGCACAACCGGGGACAGGATGGGGCTGGTGTCGCGGCTGTTAAGCTCGATGTGGAACCAGGTTACCCGTTCATGCAACGGATCCGGAGTAATGCACAACAGGCCATCGCCGATATTTTTCAGCAAATAGGAAAGGAGATTGAAGACCTGGAGCAGTATCACCCGGACATCAAGAATCATCCCGGGCTGATGAAAGGTCATGTAAAATTTTTAGGAGAACTCCTACTGGGGCACCTCCGCTATGGTACACAAGGGAAAAACAAACTGGAGTATTGCCACCCGTTTATCAACCGGGATACTATCCCTTCCCGCAACCTGGCGCTGGCGGGTAATTTTAACATCGTTAATTCGGATGAATTATTTACGCTCATCGGCAAAGAGCCACATCCCAATATTCGTTTCAGTGATCTGGCCGCTATGATCGAGCTGATGTATACTTTTTTATGCAAAGAAGATGAGGCATCACCCGGCAAACTGGATATTAAAAAAGTGCTGAAAAAGACATTGCCCTTACTGGATGGTGGTTTTCATGTAGCTGGCATGACCGGTAACGGTATTGGTTTTGTTTTCCGTGATGCACACGGTATCCGGCCTTCTTACTATTATATCAATGACGAAGTGGTGGTAGCCGCTTCAGAAAGGGCAGCGATCCGTACGGCTTTTAATGTGGGGGAGAATGAAGTGCAGGAACTGATGCCGGGACAGGTATTAATTGTGGATGAAAACGGAGAGATAGAA
>APMI01086142.1_pt1 | contig 10455 bp, 7 predicted proteins | sample 667938 | NCBI WGS metagenome assembly APMI01 (sample SAMN01084076, study PRJNA167559) | wastewater metagenome | biome: Wastewater | place: Denmark: Ejby Moelle, Odense | collected 2011-11-28
GAACTTGATGAAGATTTTGCGGAGACCAAACCAAGAAGAAGAAGAGTTAATAATAAGTAGTTACAATGATTATCTTACTGCCTGTAATATTTCAAACAGCATCAATCATATTAATTGTAAATTTTATGTGTAAATATAATGAAATAGAATTGAATAAGAGGTTGAATGAATCAATTGTAATCATCTGGGTATTTGTCTCGATGCCAAGATGACCCATAATATTTGTCATCATCCGATTTTTTGTATTCGTTACCATGGTTGTCCGAAGTGTATTTGTTGTCATACCAAGAAGACCCACGGTATTGCTGGTCTTTATCATACTATGATTGATTTGAGCCTGAGCTTGAGCTGGAATTGCTTCCCATCTTTCTCTATTTTTAATTATTATAAGCTGAGATTAAAGTCTACATAAAAACTAATAATTTTATCATGGCGAAAGGCATGAATTGAGATTAACTTTTCATAAAATGGTTGATTTTGGATGAATCTGATAGTTTGATTAATTTTCAGAAATTTTTTGAAAGAAGTAAGATAAATATAATGACTCTTATCAATATAGACTCATGTAGACAAGATAGTGCCTCAATATTGAGCAAATTGATTCAAAATTAGTTTATTAATTAAATTTTTCGCAACATTCAATAGAGTGCAATATGTATTTTTTTCGCATGTTGTTTTACAGTTCAAGTAAATTTCTTCTTTTGTAAAATGATAAGAAAATTGCTTCCTTATGAGATCTAAAAATATTGACCATATTTTTAAATGATATGATATGTTTAAAAGCATATCTATACTTTATCTTTTCTTAATCGATATTATATTAATTTAGATATTATCATAAAATTAGTTATTCATATAAGATGAATGGAAATTTAGTTAATGAATTACAGAAAATGTTGTTTTGCTAAAATTGCATAAAATATTAAAATGAGTATTTTTCAAGATTCTTACTCTTAATTAATACTAAGCCTTGAACTTCGACGACTACTCGTTTCTTAATCTAAATCATCATTAATGAGAATCCCTGATTATTTAGCAGCCACATAGCTTACTAGTTTGTCCCACATGTTGTTGTGTGGTTGTCTTTGTCCTGTTTCACTTTGTCCTTGGGCCTTACTAGACAGATTGTCGTGGATGAAAGTTGTGGGGTTAAGACTTTTATAAGAAATCAAACATTTTGCTTTGTTACTTGCCGGGTTTAGAACTGATTTACGATGGTTGTGGATAAAATAGAGTGCGATGTGCTAACCGAACAATATGAATAACAAAGTGATAGGACAAGTCAGTGCTGCCATGTATATAGAGTACGTACGATCGAATTCAGCCTATTTGCGTACCATGTATAGATTTGCAGCGTAGCCGAAAGCATATATAGTTGGAAAGAAGCAAGATAGAATATTCTAAGTTAGTTAATTAAAGTACAATATGTCTACCAAGTTTATATGAGAACTTAGGTAGCGAACAATACTTGAGAATCCACCATTTTGAACTCCAGTAAGCAACAACCATACCAACTATTGTGATAACGATACCAATTGGGAATATAGCTGCGTAGAACATGCAGTTCATGACTAGCTGTTCAATAAGTGCATATCTTTAGTCAAGCATGAAGTCTACTTTTTAGAAATACTAGTTGGCTCTGATTTGAGTCACTAAGCTATCATTCCCTGAATTAAAATATTTTATACCTTTGGATGTAATTTGCTTACGCTTGAATATTTTTAACACTGTTTGAGGTTGAAAAAATAACCCAATATATGGAGAAACTAAGTTACTTATGAAGAAAATAGATAGAATGTTTCGAATGATGTCGTCCTATTCAGGATCAAACAAATCGAATACGAACAGCATGAAAGGAAGCAAAGTTGTATTTAAGAAGAAGCCAGCACAATTTTTATACAATTTCATGGAGTTCTCGCCTGTCATAGTATATCTGCCTTCCCATCGAGTGAACTTATCAATAGCGAAGCTAAGCAGTTCGTTGACGAGCTCAATCAGTACGGCAAACACAATAGACATAAGCACATCACCCACTTGTCCTTGATCTTACTCACCCTTGCTTAAAAATACTATCATCACGAAGGAAATAAGAAGCAAAATTACTGTGACCAGGTTGCTGATCAGAACACGTAAGTACCTACTTCTAGCTGTGATCTACAAATTTTACCATAGAATTTAACTGGGTTCACCTAATGGTTAAATATAGACTGCAGTGTTGTTTAGCATAAGTGGACTGCGCCCGCAAAATGTGTGATAAATATTTTTGGTCATTGTCAACCCGTATGTTTACTGGAATTTCTTCTTATGAGCTGCATCTCCAAAAGTGACAATAACTTTATCAGTCCTGAACTATTGATCTTGACCAAGTGTTAATTTATTCTTAGTATGCAACATTTTATCTTATAGCTCTCTAATTTTCCGATCAATTTTAGCGATTTGTTTGACAGTACCTCTTTGTCTATATCTAACTTGAAGTGCATCAAGCTTACTTTTCTCGCTAAGCCACTCCATATATTTCTTTATTTTATGCGTGTAAATAATATCACGGGTATCGAACTCCTGTAAAACTGAAGTCAAATCATCAATTTATATATTTTAATGATTGAATCCGCTTAGTAATACACTGTAATCTGAAGGTTTCTAATGACTGTTGATATTTCTTTGATGAAAATATGCATGTCTGAAAAACAAATATGCTGCAAATATGTACAAAAAGACAATTACAGCTATGTTGAGAGCTATCAGTGGAATTTTGAAGAATATGTGTATTTTGGGTATAGGTATACCATACACATATAAGCATTAATTTTATTATTATGATTTATCTTTACTGCACTGACTAATAATCGAATAGAGAGTATACACCCCATTAATTAGTGCCATGATAAGCAGTGCGATGATAATAAACTTGATATACGAGAAATAGTATCCAGCAGGTTAACTAACTTAATAAATTTCCGAAACTTGACACCCAATTTTAAGTTATTCCCGAGGTGGTGAATTACAACACGGGCATGCCTCATCGCTGATAGTTCCTATTTCATGGCCAAATTGTGAGCATAGTCTGTGTTTCATGCATAGGGTGAGATTGGGTGGAATTGTGAACGGGTGGTATTTTGCTGTCTTATTTTTATTAAGGGTTTATTAGTATTGTGATGATGGCGATGACAGCTGTTACTATTTGTTACTACTCTTCATTTATACAAGTGTATGTTTTATATTTAAGATGGGAAGATGGACTTCGAGCCAATTTATAATATAATGTGAAATCCTATATTATAAAAGATTCAATTATTGACTATTGTAACGTATAAAAACACTTATTTTGGGAATTATAGCAGATTATTAAAGTTAGACTTTAATAATCATAGTGTATGAGTAATCTTAACATGCACTGAAATAATTATATTTTATTAGACAGTTCACAATGATAAATAAAAAACTAAAAAGTTATCTTTAGTATAAAATCGTCCATCCTCGACCTCAAAATGATTACAACTCAACAATTCTGAAACTTAAGGCTTATCAAAAAAGTATATAAAAAAGCAAAGATAGTAACTAAAAAAGTAGAAAAAGATCATAGTCTCATGGTAAAAATGAGTCCAATAGTTTTGTTTAAACTACTCTTAGTTCACTGCCTCGTAGCAAACGCAGCACATAAAAGACTAGAAAAATATCAAATGTGTCCACAGAACCACAACGACAAAAGTAAAGAAAAGTCATCACTGATAATAACGAAGAATAATTTACAAGCATCAATAGTAAAATAAAATAGCTTCAGAATAAGGTGAATATGCTGATGGGTGACGACATTGACTTAAGCAATAGAAATACAATATCGAGACGAATTACTAGTACACCTTCTAAGAGTAAATAAAGAAAAAATTAAAGCGAATAGAAAAGTTTTGACTCTAATAATAATATGAATAATTAAACTATTGTAAAACCACGAGTTGGAAAATTAAGAAATAGCTTCATGAATACATTTTGTAGTCTTGAGTAACGAAATAGATAAAATGATGTAAGTTCAGTGTACCGATTTTTAATAATAATGAAAATGGAAGCAAATAAATTACTAACAAATCTTAACATATAGCCACAGCAAGCCAATTTCTTCGATTGCGTTGAGAGTCCATAATAATTGTTCTTCGCTCTACAGAATATACTTAGTGTGGCAATCGCTAACCGAATAATATAAAATGAGCGTAAGATAACAAATTAGAGAGAAGATTAAATAAAGAGACTAAAAATATAGTTACAAGGGTATAAAATACAAGCGGAGTTTAGTGATAGCAGATCGAAATAATTACAGAACTAGCGCAATTAAATCCAAAGTCGAAATTACAAACTATCTGCTCGAATATAATCCTTATAAACATAAATATTTCAACTAAAATGCCTTAACACATAATGCCAGAATACGCTATTAGCAAGTCAGTTATCGCAATAAAAACAAGCCCGTTAATAAATTTCCAAAAAACTACAATACTAGAAATTATTACAATAGAATATAAATAAAATATAGAATCAACAAACTTTGCATATAAAACTGAAACAATTACTATAAAATCAGAGTGAATAAAATTAGCAGTTGAAAATTAATAAAAATATTATCATGCAGAAACTATAAAAATGGGAGAATAGCTATATGAAATTGCATACTAGGTATCAGATTTAAAGAAATTAGAAGAAAGATATATAGCAGGAGAGGGTATTAGATATGGGGGAGTATTAAGAAACTAAAGCAGTTATTAGAAATGGTTATATTGAATTGGTTTAGTAATTAAGTAAGCAATTGAATTAAGTGAGATAGCAAAGTATACATGATCAACTTGCACTAAAATCCCAAAAATCACAATATTCATAATTACAATCATTACTAAAATCATACTAAAGCGATTACTTAACTCTAAATGATGACTATTCAAGAGATGTACGAGAGTGGGTAACACGTTAATAACATTATTAACGCACAATTAAATAACTTAGGCAGCAGGTTGAAGATTTAAATAAAAGTATTGCACAATATTCGACCATGCTTGCCTCGTATGTTAGTGGCAAGAAATAAAGTAGTAATTAGCTTGGAGATACCAGTTAATTTGAGTCTTGATTAATAATTATTATGTTTATGTTTGTATTATATTAGCCTCCATATTTAAATAGTATATTGTGAATAATAAATTGCCTGTATATGTATATACAGTTATAATTCTAATAATAACCTGCCAAACCCGGGCACATTAATCCATAACCCATATACCCATACTCACATACATATAATGAAACCGTCATCAGCCTTAAACAATAAACATCCTCCAGCTACTCCTTTATTCCGGTTACACTTCCTATCCCGTTAACCATACATATTATTCCTATACATATCATAATCGCACCCAGTCTCTCAATACTACCAAGCCAATACTAAATAGAAATTCCAGTACGGGTACATTAAGATGTTCGACTAGAATCATATGTATTACAGGGATATTGTCAGTACTATGCACTTCAATATGGAAGTATAGTGGAATCAGAAGTACTATGATGTACTAATCAAGGGATTCTAACACTTTTAAATATGCAAACGAGAGGATGTTGAAGATAAAGCTATGGATTTTATTATCAAAGGCAATATCTAATAAGGCGATAATATTGTATTACTCAAAATGGAAATTAGTCCTGATTTTGCCAATGATATGCATAAAGAATTCTGGAAATAGTTTGAACATTATAACAATATCAAAAATAAATAAATCAGTGAGTATGAATAAATGAGTAAACATAATGCCAGAAATTAACAACAAAAAATACAATAAATTAACTAATTTTGTGCAGAATCTGACTTAAAGAAGCAAATATTGCTAGGACGACTATCTGCACTCATGGCTGAGAAAGTTAACAAGCTTAAATAATTTTAGGAAGATTACAATATAGAGTTACTTGAAGACATGTTTGCTAAAGCTAATGAGTAAAAACAGGCAAAATTAGATCAAAAGAATGCACAAACCAAATAAAAGTAGAATGGACCAACATTTATGTCTTCGCTTTTCAATGCCTCACTAAATTACCAAGAGTGAATATTTAGAGTAATGTGATAATTAATAGTGTTATTTTGATTAGCATAAATGAGTCCTATATAAATCATAAATTTTAAGTAAGCACAAAGTTCACAAATTATTTTCTCTTCTCTTCAGGAGCTCTGTCCTGTTCACATAATTATTCCAATTTCTGCTTGTATCCATCCAATTCCCCATTGTTATACTTTTTAATGATTAAACTGGTATTTAATTAATTTTTGTATAAATTATCCTTCGACAGCTCAACAGATTGGAATGCTTTTTCAATAAAAGTATGCGGTTTCATACATAACATTTTGGCAGCCTATCCGTTATACGAAGTTCTGCATTATAGTTTACTTTTATCTACAAACATTCTTTACAAATTAGAGAACAGACTGTACACCATATTTTAATTTTAGTAGTCCCATTCTTAGCCTAAAAGTGCAGTAATGTCGACCAGGCCATCCTCACGCACTATTGGATGGAATAGCTTTGATTTAAATATTATTGTTGGGGATTTTTTAGGAAATTAATGAGTGAACGCAACATCGAATTTGAACTTGCCATCTTTGTAGAAGCCTTTCCTCACAAATATTATGCAGTTCCATACTATTGATAAAAGTATTATTACTTCTATAATTATCGAGATTAGGGATAGCATATACACCCAACAATGATCCATACATCTGCAGCATCTTACTGAAAATAAAAACAAGTATTACTATTCAAATAGAATTGCAATCTGTCGAGATTATTAGTCGATGATTTTGTTATCCACTTGCGGTTATGCTAAATCGAGAGGCTATCGATTTTATTTTGATGTTTATTTTGAATTCATAACGTATAATATTTATAAGCTATGAATTATCATTAGAATTAATCAAATAATTATGCAATATATTTTGACATCTTTTCATTCAAAATTTGCATAAAAATAGTTCTAATATCAAAAATTTGATTTTATGTTTCTAAACTTAAAACATGATGTTTAAACTTTAAGTTATTGTTTGTATTTTATTGTATACTTAATAAAAACTAATGGTTTCTAGCCAAGATATAGATATCCGCGATGGCAAGAACAGAGTCTTAACCCATATCATACTGATTGTTTTCTTCCAGTCTACCCTGTTTATTTCTGCAGCATTGATCACCTATGCTGTATGCACTCTCAATTGGCAACTGGGTTTATTTCTAGCTACTGTGTCAGTCCTGCAGAGATTCCTAAAGAGGAGTCAATGGGTGATCGACTGGACTAATAAATACATTCAGCCACTCACTTATTTCAAAAGATGGCGAAGGATACACGAGTAATAAATTCCGGATGATGAAGCCGATATGTACTGCATGCACCCACACAGTGTGTTCAGCTATTGTACATTTAGATGGTAATTTAGGTGTGTCTGCCAATATGAATGCCGATAACTCAAAAACCTCGCAGATGATCGGATTGGCTAGCAGGTTTATACTTGCTATTCCTTTTATTGGAGCGCAGTTGAGACTTTGGGGTGTGCAGTCGGTCAATGCTAAGAATATTATACGACTCATGGAAAATAGGAAACAAATTTTAGTATTACCTGGTGGGTTTTAAGAAGCGACACTCACAACACCTAATGAATTACGGGTTTATATTAAAAATCGCAAAGGCTTCATTAAATATGCACTTAAGTACAATTACACAATTAGGCCCATCTTAGTATACAACGAGCACAAAGCTTTCTGGACTTTCGACTACTTTAAATCTTTCAGACTGGCCTTAAATAAAATAAAATTGCCTGGAGTCATATTTGGAGGTGGTTTCCTTTGGCTGTATATTCCGTTGAACATGTAAATTATTAACATAGTCGGTCGAGGTATAAGAAGAAAATAATAAAATATCGGTAAGGAAGTCAGTTCTGCATAAATAGATTAAATTCATTAACAATACATGAAATAAATTACACGCATGCATGACAAATATCGGGATCAATTTGGAGAAGCGCCATTAGTTTTTTATTGATTGGGGGTGTTTTAATTTATTTTTATAATATCTATCAGAAATGTGAAATAAATTTAATAAGTTATATTTGACATTTTTCTCTCTACTTTGAGTTTTATGGAAGCAATGACAAATATAACCAAATTATGTACTAATATTAAGGTGCTATTAGGTTTTATATAATGACTGATTATTTAAATGTAATGATATGAAAAATCAAATGTTATGATTTTGGACGAAAGCAAGCGCATAAATGTTTGCAATGAGCTGTGCTCCAATATGATCGATATTTTGAGGTTAATTATCTTTAATTGGGCAGACTTTGTGCTGCTCATTGTTGTAAATTTATAAAGTGATTTTCCTAGTTTAGTTACATTTTTAATATAGTTTTACGTGTTTAATATGCTCACCAAAGAGTCATTTTTAAGACTGAAGAGAAAAACTGGCATTTTTGGACTATTGTTGATAGCTGAAGCATTTTTCAGTGTTTAAAGAATTAAGTAAAGATTTATTTGTCAATCCCTAACCAGAGTTATAGTAACCATTCTAGTATCCAATTTCAGGTCCATCAATTATAGAACTTAGATATCTTTGATCGACTTTCTTATCAAATGCACTGTTTGCAATAGACTCAACAATAGTTAGTGAGTCTTTAGGAAAATTTAAAGCTTGAGCTAAATTTATTTGATAACCATTTATAAGACACTTGGATGGTTCGATTGGCTAACTGCACACCATGTTAAAAAAATCTTTGTTCATGTAAGATTCGTAGTTTTTGCTTCCCAACGTATAATATATGTAGCTGATAAGAGTTATCGCTAAGAGTCCAGGTTTGCCGAAATTTACCACTGGTTGAGTTTGTACACCAAATATATTTTCAGATTGAGGCTTATCACGAACCTATGAGACTAGATATTACTTCACAACATGAAACAAATCGTAGGGTCCATCTAATCCACATGACCCTTTATAAATATAAAATGTATCTAACTCAGCACCAAAACAGTTCGATTTTGATTATAAACACTTTTCAAGCCATAAAGCATAAGATGCTCCTTCAGAGTAGCCGACTGAAAACAAACTAAGATTTTTTATAGTGGGAAAAGCTGGTTTTATTTTTTCAAACAGTGCATGATTCAATGCTAAAATAGCTGATTTTACATTTATCTGTGGATACAAAATATATGGATGTGGAAAATGATCATCCTAATAATAGCCTAGATAATTTGGAAATAATACTGCATACCCCTAACTCACGTACAGTCCAGCTATAGCAGTAATTTGTTTCTAACATTTTATCGGGGTTTATCTAATCCCCAACAAAGTTGGCTGAAAGTTTAGTACAATTCCTTTAATATTTGAGGTAGTAGGAAGAAAAAGGGCATATTTCATATCGACATTGATAAGATTACGATTAGGAAACTAATAATTTCCTCGTACATTTTCAATTATTATCTCCGATCTTGCAGCTTTGCGAAGTTTTTCTGGGTTGAAGAAGTTAGTTTGTGGAATATTTAACTTCTAGATCTATAGATCACAGGATTGGACTACGGCATCGCAAGTACAGTATGTTTCGATGAAGGCATTATAAAATGATATACCTGATACTGTTCTCATCTTAATTTCAGCAGGAGCTTCAGGCATAATCATTTGTGGTAACTATCTAGAGGTATAAGCCAAGACTAAAAGCAACAATAGCGTGCTAACTTTTGTTGAGAGGGCCATCATTGTAATAATTTTTTTATAAAATATTTTACATACACTTAATACATAAATTAGAAATGAGGGTAGGAATTTTGATAGCAATTTTCCTGATCTGCGTTTTAAGTCAACAAGGAAGTCAAAGAAGAAGACTGTTCTATTCAACGACAGATCATGTATGTCGATCAGGTTTTCCAGGACGGAAAGACCTTACTTACATAAATGCACTAATCTACGATGAAAAAGACGATCCACGCCGCATTAAAGTTGTAGCTGACGGCGGGTCTCTTTGTGACAGTCTAGTTCGAGACCCGAGACGCAGCATCATGGCTGTCGAAGACTGGGACTACCTCTACTATAATCATGATCGAAAAAACGTGACTTGGTTTCGCTTCAATCAAACAATTCAAAAAGAGTATGAGGTGTTCTCAAAACTACTAAAATCCATTGTAGTGACTTCTACAGTATTCAATCCCTGCACTATTGAAGACAAATTATATGACTGTGATTTGATTCAGGATGGATTGACCACTTTGGAATATACGAAGATTATTCAGCATCCGTTCATGAGCTTATCTGCAAATCTGTCAAGAAACAATTAGAGAGTGAATGATTGATTTAAAAAATTATTTATAAAAATATGACATATAACAAATTATTATTATTGTAGAATTAACATATAATATAAAACATTTAGCTATTGTGAAATTAAAACAATAGAAA